>Ga0224525_1000220_pt1 | contig 28265 bp, 28 predicted proteins | sample CFST100metaG_FD_179874 | JGI IMG/M metagenome (GOLD analysis project Ga0224525, IMG submission 179874) | Peat soil microbial communities from Stordalen Mire, Sweden - C.F.S.T100 | ecosystem: Environmental > Terrestrial > Soil > Wetlands > Peat | place: Sweden: Norrbotten County, Stordalen Mire...
ACCCGATGCCCGATGCCTTTCGCCATTCTCCTGACGCTTCTATTTTGCCAGGAAATATTTGTACCTTTGATATATGATTATAAAAGATGAAATATTAAAAAAGCAGAAAGATTTTAATGATTTATGCAAAAATCATAATGTAAAATACTTATATGCTTTTGGATCATCTGTTTCCGAACGATTCGATTTTAATAAAAGTGATATTGATCTGCTGGTGGAAATAGACTCAATGGATCCAATTGATCGCGGAGAAAAACTGCTCTCTCTCTGGGACTTATTCGAAGTTTTTTTCCACAGGAAGGTTGATCTGCTTACCGATTCCTGCATTGTTAATCCATTTTTAAGAAAAAGCATTGATTCAACAAAAGTCTTAATTTATGACGGATCAGGGCAAAAAATATTTAACTGACATTATACACGCCATTGATTTAATCGAATCCTTTACATCAGGTATTTCAAGTTATGATGAATATACTGCTGATCTAAAGACTCAAAGTGCGGTAGAAAGACAACTTGGTATTATTGGAGAAGCCATTATTAAATTTGAAAAGATTTTTCCTGAGTCAATTTTAATTAATGCGCGTAAAATAGTTGGATTTCGCAATAGATTAATTCACTCTTATGATACAATTGATCCATCAATAATTTGGACGATAATTAAAAAGCATCTTGGGCCCTTGAAAAACGAAATCACTGAAAAACTTAATTAATAAGACTTTTCAAGAACGCAATTTATATAAATCAGAGCCTGGAAACGGGCTCTTTTTTGTTTTTTAAAAGTTGAAGGGAGTTGAAAATTCAAACCTTTTCAACCTTGTTCAACCCGCTTCAACTTTTTCAACCTTCTTCGACCAAATAAATCAGTTTAGCAAGACAATGCTTTATCTTTATTATAAACCCGTATGTTATAGATTTTTATATCTTTGAGTTATGAATATTGTTGAAAGGAATATTGACCGCTTAATTGAGCTTTGTAAAAACCACAAAGTTAGTGAGCTATATATTTTTGGATCAATTCTTACTGAAAAGTTCAGTGATAAAAGTGATATTGACTTTTTAGTTCAGTTTGAGAAGATTGATATATTGAAATATTTTGACAATTATATGGATTTCAAAGAAAACCTTGAAAAACTATTGGACAGGCCAGTAGATCTTTTAGAAAATCAAGCAATCCGGAATCCTGTTTTCCGTAAAGTTGTTGACAGAGACAAAAAGTTAGTTTATGAACGAGAGAGTACTTAAATGCCTTTATGACGTTAAAATTGCTGTAGAAGAGATTGATTCATTTTTTAATACGGAATCCCGTAATTTTGAAAATTACAAAGGAAACCCTCTGCTGAAGAGAGCCATCGAAAGAAATCTTGAGATAATTGGAGAAGCAATGAACCGGATTTTAAAAGAAGATCCGGATTTCCATCTTGAAAATGCAAAAAGGATAATTGGTCTCAGAAATCAAATAATCCATGGTTATGATACTATTTCCGATGAGAGTATCTGGGGAATCATTACTAATCATCTTCCAAGACTAAAAACCGAAGTAGATTCTCTGATAAAATAAGAGCCTGGAAAAGGCTCTTTTTTGTATTTATAAAGGTGACAGGCGTGAGGTAGAGGTTGAGGCTGAGGTCCAATATCCGATGCCCGATGCCTGATTCACTCTTATACTTTGCTAATTTCAATTGAATTACGTAAATTGCGTTACGTAAATTACGTATTATGAAAAACAAAATCACCAATCCATTTGTCACCGGCGGATATATTGGACCGGATTATTTCTGTGACCGGCAAAAAGAGACAGATCTGCTGTTGAGAGCTATATCCTCAAAAAGAAATCTGACTCTGATCTCTCTCAGAAGAATGGGCAAAACAGGTCTGCTGAAACATGTGAGGCATCATCTCGGCTATTTGCCGAAACGATCAGGAAAGACGCAAAAGCCAGTTGCTGTAATTTATGTTGACCTGATGCCTACAATGAACGGTAATGATATGATGAATGCCATATCATCTGCCTTGTTGCATCTGAAACAAGATGAAAAGAGCTTTCCTGGGAAAGTACTTGCAGTGCTGGCTACATTGCGGCCAAAAATCTCTTATGATAATTTAACCGGCCAGCCAACTTTGGAACTTAAAGTTGATTCACCTTCCGATATTCAATTCGGATTTGATCATTTGTTGCGTTTCATCTCGGAAATAAAACAAGATATGGTTTTTATGTTTGATGAATTCCAGCAAATAAGCCAATATCCCGAAAAGAATATGGAGAACCTGCTGAGAACCATTATCCAGTCATATCCGACAATACCATTCATTTTTTCAGGAAGCAGTAAACATATGCTTGAACCTATGTTTTCAGCAGCCGGCAGACCCTTTTATCAAAGCGCTGAACTCATGTACCTCGATAAAATATCTGCAGCCGATTACAGTAAATTTATTTTGGGAAAGTTTGAATCCGCAGGGAAAAAGATAGATGATGAAGCCATATCCAGAATATTTACCTGGACCAGGCTACACACTTTTTATGTTCAGGATGTTTGCAATCTGTTGTTTGAAGCCGACAAAAAAGTAATTGATCAGGATCTTATAAGTCAGGTTTTTCTTCGTGTCCTGACTTCATATGAACCATTATTTGCCAGCTATCGGAACCTCATTCCCGGTCATCAGTTCAGACTTCTGCAAGCAATTGCTGTCGCAGACGGGATCGCACAGCCAACTTCCGGCGCTTTCATAAAGGATCATATACTTACCAGTGCCAGCTCGGTTGCTGCTTCACTAAAATCGCTTTCCGAAAAAGAAATGATTGTTCAATGTGATAACAAATGGGTAGTATATGATGTTTTCTTTTCAAGGTGGTTGGAGTACCAGTATGGGAATAAATGACGGCAGGCGTGAGGGAAAGGCTCAGAGCACAGCGGAAAAAGGAGTGAGGCGTGAGGGAAAGGCACAGGCCGAAGGCTCTGACCGACGAAGGAGCGTCAGAGGCACAGGGAAGAACGAGATTTATATAAATTGATAATTGTCCGAGGGGATTGCTTCGTCTCCCGATTTCATCGGGATCCTCGCAATGACCGGGGTCTTTACTTAATTCGGTTCCGCTCCCAACCACAAATTATCTTACTTTAAGAGTCATTGCGAGCCCGACGGAGAAGGGCGCGGCAATCCTAAACTCCCATCAGGATATACTTACTTACAGGGTCATCGCGAATCCCGTTTGCTTGACGTGGCAATCTTAAGCACCAATCCACGAGCTCGGTAAAGCCAATGCGTTCGCGGAGATTCAAATTAGGGTAACTTTAAAGATGCTTTATGTACTATGATAGAGATATCATACGCAATCTTATAAATCTCTAATTCTTTATAACTACTCATAATTATATCCTTTTAAGATAGCAACAAGCAACGAGTAACCAGCCCTGTGAAATAGCACTAGTCGAGGCTTTAACTTTATTTCACATGACAAGCAACAATTAGCTAATTTACACAATTTGAAAAATTCATTATCTTTGTTTTATGATCAGCAAAAGCATTGTAATAGAAAGGTTGAATGAACTTAAACCATTCCTTCAAAAAGAATATTCAGTTAAAAGCATAGGATTATTCGGTTCATTTTCTGATAATTCTTTTTCTGATGAAAGCGATATTGATATACTGGTGGAATTTGAGAAACCGATAGGATGGAAATTCTTTACTCTTGAAATATATCTGGAAAAAACATTCGGTCGAAAAATTGATCTGGTTACAAAAAGTGCGTTAAAGGACCAGATTAAAGAAAAGATAATGAAACAGGTAAAATATATTTAATTGAAAAAGAAGGACCGTTCAGATAAATTATACCTTGAAGACCTGCTGACAGCAATGATGTTTATCATATTTTGAATTTTACTATTACATTATTAGTGTCCACTTAAATATAATTGATTTTCAACTGTATACAATTTAGTTCTTTGACTCCTTTGTAATCTTGGTTTGTAAGTAGCTCTTTTATAGGAGTTTTGTTAAAAACAGAGTATTTTAAAAATCTGTTAAATTGTGCAGTTTATCTGCTTTAATCGCAATTTCAGCAAATTCGTTCTGCGATTTGGAGATTACCTTCGGTGAGCTCGTCCCGCTCTGCGGGACTCGGTTCCTCATTTCGGTACGCTTCATTCCTAATGACAACATTTATTATTTTGCTTGCTAAAAAACAGTTAATCCATAGTAGTACAGTTTGAAGTCTTTGAGATTGTGGAACTTAAATTTAAATTGTAATGCCATTGGTGAAATAATCCGGACCAGATTGTTTTTGATTAGCCCCGTCAGGGGCAAAATACATTAAAGCAGGGCAATGCCCTGCAAATAAAGTTACAGAAGATTAATGAGCCCCGTAGCGGGCGAAATAAATCCAGACTAATGAACCAATAATATTCTATATTTTAACAAGATTTTGTAAATTTGGTCAAATGGAATACTTATGTCACAATCATTTGTTCAAATCTATGTTCATATTGTTTTTCATACCAAAGACAATTTAAAGTTGATAAAGGAAGACATTGAAAATGAGTTATTCTCTTATCTGGGCGGAATTCTTAAGAACTATAAATCAATCCCGTTACAAATTGGAGGAACCTCAGACCATATTCACATATTATGCACACTACCAAAGATCATGGCTCCGGCTGATCTTGCAGAAGAGGTCAAAAAAAGTTCATCTAAGTGGATAAAAACTAAGGGAGTACATTACAGCAACTTCTATTGGCAGGACGGTTATGGTGGATTTTCAGTCAGTAATTCTGGTGTAGATGCCGTACGAAGGTATATATTAAACCAGAGAAAACATCATGAAAAAGTTTCATTTATGGAGGAATATAAAAACCTTTTAGAAGCATATGGTATTCCACATGAAGACCGTTATCTCTGATGTTTATATTTCGCCCACTACGGGGCTTGATAATTTTTATTGAAGTTCGACATCGGGCGAAGCCCGATGTTACAATATCTAAGGCCTACGGCCTTTCTTCATTTTATATCGATTCTTAAAACCTCAAACCATAGATTAATTATAATATTTTATATGTCGATCATAATCTGATACTTATAATACTTGTCATAAATACCTGGTGTGCAAAATTGCATGAGCTTTAGCGAGGAATCTTCACGATATTAATAAATATTCTTAACAAAATTATTCTAAGGCCTATTTTAAATTTGCCTGGATTCATGGTAATTTTTTTTAGGCTATAAACCAAATTCTTATTTCAAATCGACACGTAACAAATAAACTCTACAACCTCGATGCAATCATGATTTCAAGGAACGTTTTTTAATTTTTAGTGGACACTAATGCTATTACATATAAGATAAAGAGCAGGCAGAAGGATCTTCCTGTTTCAAAGAAGTAATTTCTGATCATTTTTTCTCGTCACAAGAGTCTGTTACTTTGACTTCGTCGAGCTCGTTGCGATAATTCGCTCCTCGGTTCTTTGTCTTGAAATTATATTTGTTCATTCTTTGCTCGCCACAAGAGCATGTTACTTTCTTTGTCTTGAAATTATATTTGTTCATTTTTTGCTCGCCCAAAAAACGAACCAAAAAAGGGCGGCCTCAGATCTTTTTGGGGATTACCATTTTCTCGGCTGCCCACGCATTACAACTCACCTTCGTTCCGCTCAGGCTCAAACAGTAATGCTTACTTTTTGCCCTTCCCTTCGCAGCCTTAAAAATGCTAATCAATTCCCAAAAAGATCTGAAGGCGTTGATCGCCTCACGGCGATTTGGTTGAAATCTCAAACATTTTCAAAACAATTGCTTAATCCCAATCCCGAGTACTCGGCACGGAGCCATCTGAAATCATACAAACTATCAAAATGTCTCCTCTTATTCTAAGTTGAGGCGCGGGAGCAACCCGGAAATGGTGCGAAATTTTGGCCAGACGGTAGCGCCAATAAGGCCTGTGTAGCGGGCGTACGTATGGACAAAATTTGTCATTTCCGGCGCCCTTTTCTTTGGTTCATTTCTTTTGGACGAACAAAAGAAATGAACAAATAAACTTTGGGCAAGCAAAAGAAAGGAACATATAATTTTTGGACGAGCAAAAGAACCGATCCCGCGAAGCGGGAGAGTTCACCGAAGGCAAACGAACAATCTATACTTTTCGGAGAAACGATTTCGGGATTTTGAGAATAAGATTCTGATCCAATCTGTCAATACGAACTATAACACGGTTTTTGGTACCAATTTTAATCAGCTCACCCGTGAGACCTATAAGAGAGCCACTCATTACCTCAACATTATCGCCCTGTGCAAATTTCTCAGAAGTGACTTCAATTTCCGCATCGCTGTTAATCAGCAACCTGAGATTATCTATCTGTTTCTGCGGAATTGAAACTGGATGTCCCTCGAAGGATACAAATTTTACAACTCCTGCGATTTTGTAAACCCTTGGGAAACTTTTTTTGTTTGTCATTACAAACACATAAGAAGAGAGAAGCGGCTTTTCAATAAGCTTTTTCCTGTCGCTCCACATCCTGTAAGTCTTCTGAAGTGGAAGAAATGTTTCTATACCTTCCTCAATGAGTCGCTGAAATACAAGCTTTTCAGCTCGAGGCCTGGTATAAAGGGCATACCATTTTTCTTCTAAAATGTTATTTTTTAAAGTTTTTATTTCTTCAGAAGATGTAATTTCCTGTTCAGGCATGTTTTTAGTTTAAAAGCGGTCACAAAGATAAGATTTTTGTTCATTTTTTGGTAACCACATCTTGTCTGTTCATTTCTTTTGCCCCTCCAAAAGAAACGAACCAAAGAAAAAGAGGCCGGAAATGAAAAATTTTGTCCATACGTACGCCCGCTACACTTGCCTTATTGGCGCTACCGTCTGGCCAAAATTTCGCACCATTTCCGGATTGCCCTCGCACCGTAATTTAGAATATTCAGCGACAGTTTAATAGTTGGGTGGATTTCAAGTAATATTCTAATTCAAATCGCCGTAAGGCGAGCAATGCCACCAAATCTTTTTTGGAAATAGATTAACATTTTTGAGGTTGCGAAGCGAGAGCCTTAAGTAAGCATTACTGTTTGAGCCGGAGTGGAGCGAAGGCGAGTTGTAATGCGTGGGCAACCTCAAAAATGTTAATCCCAAAAAAGATTTGAGGCTGCCTTTTTCTTTAGTTCCTTTCTTTTGGGCAAGCAAAAGAAAGGAACATATAATTTTTGGACGAACAAAAGAAATGAACAAATAAATTTAGGCAAGCAAAAGAACCGATCCCGCGAAGCGGGAGAGCTCGCCGGAGATAAATGAATATAAAGAAAGTAATTTGCTTGTGATGGAACTTACTGGTAAGTAAAAACCCACCCCTAACCCCTCCAGGGAGGGGAACTTTGAAACAAATAGTTATATATTTGTGACAAATCATTCCATATGCCTGGCATAAGAAAACAATTCTTCCTGTTTTGTTTTGTCAATATGATAATATTGAATACTGCTGTCTTTTCCCAGGAGATCCCTCAATCAGTAAGCAATACCGGGATCTACGACTTCCTTGATGAGCTGGCAAACAACAAAATTATTTCAATTAATTCAGCAATTAAACCTTATTCAAGGCTATTCATAGCACAGCGGCTGAAGGAGGCGGAAGAGAAAAAAGAACAGCTTAATGCCAGACAGCAGAAAGAACTCGAATTCTATCTTACAGATTTCGGGAAGGAGCTGAATGAAGAACGGCGCAATGGCACAACGGCGCAAGGGCGCAATGAGGAAAAGGTGCAGTGGTTCAACGGTACAAAGGCACAACGGCACCCGGATCTTTTCTATTACAGGGATTCACTCTTTTCACTAACGATAAACCCTATACTTGGTGGAGAGATTTTTACAAACTCCTCGGGACGGGCAACTTATATCCATAATGGCGCTGAGGCAAGGGCATATGTTAATCACTGGGGATTCTATGCTTCCCTGCGCGACAACCATGAGACTCCTCTTCTTGGATTACCTCAATATCTTACACAAAGATTCGACGGACACATTAAGGGCACCAATGACTTCAGCGAGATGCAGGGAGGAGTGACATATTCGTGGAAATGGGGAAGCGCAGGACTTGTAAAAGACAATATGCAATGGGGAAATAACTATCACGGGGCAAATATATTCGGCGGTAACAACCCTTCATTTGTCCAGTTCAGATTGCATATCACTCCCGTTAAATGGTTTGATTTCAATTATTTTCACGGCTGGCTTAACTCGATGGTCATCGACAGCACCAAATCTTTCTGGGTAACTAACAGCTATGGAACAAGCTACCGTGCAGTCTATCATCCCAAATTTATTGCCGCCAACATGTTCACTTTCATCCCTTTCAATAATCTTTATGTTTCAGGAGGGAACAGCATTATTTATGATAATGAGACTGTCAACCCTGCCTACCTGATACCCTTCTTATTTTACAAGTCGGTCGATCATTCTCTCACAGACGGAATTGACAACATGAATTCACAGATGTTCTTTGATGTCAGCTCGCGACAGATCAGGCATCTTCATCTTTATGTCACATGGTTTATTGATGAAATGGCGGTGAGCAGGTTCACGGAAAAGAATGCCTGGAATTTCTTCAGCTGGAAAGCGGGGTTCAGATTGACCGATCTGCCCGTAACAAACCTCTCTTTAACAACCGAATTCACCTACACTTATCCTCTTACATTTCAGCATTATATACCCACAGTTACCTATCAGAACCAGGGATATAACCTTGGTTATTATTTAAAAGATAATTCAAGGGAATGGTATCTTGCATTCGACTACCGACCTGCAAGAGCTCTTGATATTAATCTCTTTTTTGTTGATGCGATTCGCGGTCCCGATTATACCGAACTCGGGACAAACCGTGTCGGCAATCCTCCTCTGGTGACAGTTCAGTGGCATAACACATCATACGGCTTGAAAGCATCTTATCAGGTCATTAATAATGTTTACACCTGGCTATCGTATGCATATAGTGATATCAGGGGAGATTCGAGGTGGAGTCCGGAGTATTTTTTCGGGAAGAAGAATACAATAAATATAGGTATGACGGTGGGGTTTTAAAGCCGCCTTATGCCAATGAACTCACCCCCTTTATTTATAACCGTCAACTTAAGAACTAATTAATTTTAAGGATGCTGAAAATCAATTAAATATGATTATTCAATTCACTTACACAGTACTTTGTCTCAGCCGGCCTCTCCCCGAACCCCTCCCCCGAAGTGGGAGGGGCTTTAATTCAGGATAAATGTGTAAATTTTGGATGAAAGTATGGGAATAATAAAGAAGGTAATAGAAAAGAATATGTTCTTCGGAGCAAAAGCTGAGTTGTTTTCTATGGCTTTGCAGATGAGAAAGAATCCGACTGAAGCGGAAAGAGTCATGTGGAAAATACTCAGAAAGTTCCGTCATTCAGGATTTCCATTTCGCCGACAGCATCCAATTGAATTCTACATCGCTGACTTTTATTGCCATAACTTGAGACTTGTTATTGAAGTAGATGGAGAAATTCATACAGAAAAGGAAATTCAAAGTCATGATGAAGGTCGCACTGGTGAACTGGAAAGATTCGGAATAAAAGTTCTCCGGTTTACAAATAACCAGATTTTGCATGATAGCGATCTGGTTGTTGAAAAGATAAATGCTACTATAAATGAATTAACTACAACATCCTGAATGATCTTCCCCCTCTCACATCGGGAGAGGGGGAACGAGGGGGAGAGGCCGGTAAATCAAACTAAACAAAATCCTTAAGTTGACGGCTATGGGATGGGGGCCTTAAAAATATGAATTCTATTTTCGGATCCACCTAAGTACGTCATTGCCATTGGCATAGAGCAACAGGGCCAATAATATAATCATTCCTGCAATTTGTGCATACTCAAGGAACTTATCACTTGGTTTCTTCCCAGTAACTACCTCGAATAATAAAAACAGGACATGTCCTCCGTCGAGAGCCGGGATAGGCAGAATATTCATTACAGCAAGTATGATTGAAAGAAATGCTGTCAGGTTCCAGAACCTTTGCCAGTCCCAAAAACCGGGGAAAATATTGGCTATTGTAATAAAACCGCCAAGGGATTGATATGCTTTTGTATGTTTTGAGAATATAAGTTTGAATTGTTTCAGATAATCGGTAACAGTCTTGATTCCTTTATCAATTCCTGCAGGAATTGACTGCAGGAAATCATATTTAATGGTTTTGAGGTCAAAAATCTGGGCAAGAGCCACTGACCTGCCTATCCCGAGCATTCCCAGGGAATCGGGAGTTACTAAAACATTCATGGTTTCTCCCTTCCGTAAGACGTTAAGTGTTACCGGATGATCCTTATTATCAAAAAGATACTTCTGAAATTCATCGTAATATGTGAATTTTTTATCATCTAGCCCTATAAGCTGATCATTAATCTCAACACCTGCAGTTTTGGCTGCGGATTTCTTCCCAAAACTTTCAACCACATATGGACCGAAAGGTATTCTGGAGTCAATTTGTCCTTTGCCTTTAAGCATTTTAGGAATATACTCTTTTGGGATGTCGATATTCAAAAGTGCACCGTTACGATCAACCTGAATGGTTTTGCGGTTGTTCAGAACGATATAGGAAGTTATCTCGAGGAAGTTTTCAACATGTTGATTGTCGACAGTAAGGATCTTGTCACCGTTTCTGAGACCTATGGCATAACCGACCGAGTCTGTGACAATCCCGTATTTCACATTAGCTGTCGGGAGATAGGTTTCACCCCAGGCAAATAATACAAAAATGAAAATCAACATTGCGAAAATAAAATTGAAGATAACTCCTCCTGTCATTATCAGAAGTCTCTGCCACGATGTTTTTGATCTGAATTCCCATGGTTGCGGAGGGAGTTTCATCTGCTCCTTATCCATTGATTCATCTATCATTCCGGAAATTTTCACATAGCCTCCCAGAGGAAGCCAACCTATGCCATATTCTGTTTCTCCCTTCTTATATTTAAAAAGAGAAAACCATGGATCAAAAAACAGGTAGAATTTTTCAACGCGGGTTTTAAAAAGTTTGGCAAGTGTAAAGTGCCCTAATTCATGTATGATTATAAGAATTGAAAGGCTCATTACAAACTGCAGGATTCTAATAAGTATTGTCATCTTTCTTTATGAAGTTTATTAATGAATCGAAGAGCTGTTTCCCTTGCATTTGTATTTGTAAGTTCAAGAAAATCCATATCGGGAGAGGGGGAAAACTGGCAGTTTTCCATTGTATATTCCACAATTTCAGGCAATTGGTTAAATCCAATCTTTTCCTCCATAAAAGCATTAACTGCCATTTCATTGGCCGCGTTTAATATACATGGCATATTTCCTCCACGGTTAAGGGCCAGGAATGCAAGATGAAGATTCCGGAATTTTTTTTCATCAGGATCGCTGAATGTCAGAGATTTGCAATCACTTAGCATAAGGCGGGGAAGATCGGACTGTAGTCGTTCAGGATAGCTCAGGGCATAAAGAATAGGAACCCTCATATCGGGTACACCAAGCTGAGCTTTGACGGATCCGTCAGCGAAATGTACAAAGGAATGAATTATCGATTGTGGATGAATGATAACCGAAATCTGTTCAGGCTTCAGATCAAAAAGCCACTTTGCTTCAATCACTTCCAGCCCTTTATTCATTAGCGATGCAGAATCTATTGTTACCTTGCAGCCCATATTCCAGTTGGGATGTTTAAGAGCATCACAAGGCCTGACGTGCATCAGCATCTCTTCGGTCAGATTCAGGAAAGGTCCTCCTGAAGCAGTCAGAGTAATTTTCTCAATCGGGTTTCCGGATTCTCCTACGAGACATTGAAAAATTGCCGAATGTTCGGAATCGACCGGAATAATAGTGCTTCCGTATTCGCTTACCAGTTTCCCAATAATCTCGCCTGCTACTACGAGAGTTTCTTTGTTTGCCAGGGCAATTTTTTTCCCGGCTTTTATTGCAGCAATTGTGGGCCTTACGCCTGAATATCCAACTATTGAAGCAACGACAACGTCAACATTTGATGCTGCGACCACCTGTTCAACAGCTTCATTGCCTGCATAGACTTTAATATTTGTATTATAAAGACATTCTTTTAATTTCAGGTAATAATCGGGATTAGCGATAACTACTGAATCGGGCTGAAACTTAAATGCCTGCTCAATAAGAAGGTCAATATTGTTGCCGGCCACCAGCACTTCAATAGTAAACTTATCGGGATACTTTGAAATGATATCCAGAGCCTGAGTACCTATTGACCCGGTAGATCCCAATAATGCAACTCTTTCTGGCATACCTGCAGAGGTGATAATTAGAATAAAATATGTTTCTCAGGATCCAGGGGACTCCCTTTATACCATAACTCAAAATGGAGATGAGGACCGGTAGTATATAGTTCACCTGAGTCACCTACTACAGAAATTACATCACCTGCCCTGACAAGATCGCCTGTCTCCTTAAGGAGGCTGGCATTATGTTTGTATACCGAAATAATATTATTCGAATGTTGAATCTCAATAACAAATCCGGTTTCCATTGTCCATCCTGTAAAGATCACTGTACCATTGAGAACAGCCGAAACAAGGGCTTTAGGTCTTGTGACAATATCCGTTCCAAAATGTTTTGTTCTTACATCGTACTTCCCTGAAACTATCCCTTTTACCGGTGCGAAAAAATGAAGACTGGCAAGGCCAGAAACCGATTCAACGGCTGTGGGGCCGAGTGTAAGATTATATTTTTCTTCCTTTTCAACATGTGATCTAAGGACCGAATCTTCCGGTGATGTATTGAACTTAATTGAATTATATTTCTTTGCTGTATCCTGTGGTAATGGCATATCAACAGGCTGGTTGCCCGATATAATTGCATTCAGATTATCAAAATACTTATCCCTTAATTTCAGTTCACGATCGAGCGAATCCAGACGGATAGCGCTCATAAGAATATTTCGCCGCATTGTAACATCAGGATAACCGGGTATAAATTCCCTGAGATTTGTGAATGATATCAGAGTTGCGGTGCCCCAAATAATAAAAAGGAGAATAAAAGTACCCAGAAGGAATGCATTATATCGGGTCATTACTATGCTCCACACCTCCTCTAAGGTATGATCATTTCTTACGGCAAATCTGTATTTATCGCGCCAGTTACTTTTTTTCTTTTCGTCCTTTACCATTTTCTATAGCTTGATCGGCCTGCAAAGATAATAAACCTGCCTCATCAAATGAATTAACGTTATCAAAAAAGGAAATTTAATCTGGTTAAACTACCCTGACGGGTTTATCTTCGCTCTGCCAGAGGCCGTGTTTTGTACACACAGACATAGCAGAAAGGTTCATTGATACTTCAGGGGCAACAATATAAAAATCAACTTCAAAATGAGAAGGCACATTGCCGTATACTCCTGCCGTATAACGAGCTTCTGCAAGGAGTGTTTCCCTGTTCCATAGCTGTATAACACTTATAAAATGGTCGTGCTCATCAGGATGAGGGTACTCTTCACCAAGCTTTACCTTAACCTCAAATTTCTCGCCTCTTTTAACTGTATCGGGGCAAAAAACATGGGGCATATGTCTGTCGAGGTAATCGCGTTTCACCTCTTTTTCTTCCTTTTCTATCTCTGTTGCTTTAAATACTCGTGGCATAGTGATTTTTTTTTTGTGTGATACAATAGATTCATCTTATGAACAACAGACGAGTTCAGTTTTCGTTAACAAACTTAGTAATTATAATTTAAATTGCTGGGAAGAAGGAAGACGCAAGTCGGAAGTAACTTTTTTTACTTCGGTCTACTGACTTCGGACTGTAAAAACTAAAATAATTTCACAAATGTTTTGCCGATTGCACCTTATATACTACATTTGCCCCTCGATATTGCGGGGTGGAGCAGTGGTAGCTCGTTGGGCTCATAACCCAAAGGTCGGAGGTTCGAATCCTCCCTCCGCTACAAAGAAAAAGCCCTGTCGCGAAAGCGACGGGGATTTTTGTTTTTGGCCCGTCAAAAGCTTGATTTTGAAAGGGACAAAAATAAAAAGACCCACAGCAGACGCCGAAGGCGGATGCAGGGCTTTTTGGTTGGGCTGCTAGCCAAAGAGGAACGCGAGCTAAGCGAGCCAATCCTCTATATCTCACGAACTCACCCCCTTTCCCTCTCTGCTTCGCAAAGAGGGGTGACTACATAATAAGATTCTGTTTAAATTTGCAGTGTAGCAAAGCTTTTTCTTCGGTTTTTTTTACCCCCGACCCCCCAAGGGGCTATACATGAATTACACAAGATTTTAGTGAAGTACGATTTTGCACTGTTCTGGCTAGGTGCCATCGACAAATTTATTTAAAACAATGAAAAAAACATACCTGTAGTCTCTTTTGTTGAAATCAACAAATCTTCAATCAATACAAGGCATCATCAATAATCAAGACTCTGAATGAACAAGCCAGATACGCTTTACAAAAAATTCTTATCTAAAAATTCCTGAAAATTGTCCTTGTACTGATCTCCAATGGGTATGTATTTCTTACCGAAAACAATTCTGCTGCGATCAATTGTCTCAATCTTCTCAAGATTCACGATAAAAGAGCGATGAACTCTCATAAATCTGTCAGCTGGCAGCTTTATTTCCAGAATTTTCAGTGAGGAAAGTGAAAGTATCGGCTTATCTGAAAGCATGGTATATACTTTTACATATTCTTTCAATCCCTCGATATAAAGAATATTCTGGAAATTAATACGTTTAATTTTATAGTCAGACTTTAGAAACAGGAATTCATTGTTCGAGAGAACATCATCTGCTGGTTTCGTAACTGATCTTATCATCCTTTCAGCTTTGTGAACTGAAGTAAGGAATTCCTCATATGTGAAAGGTTTGAGCAGATAATCAGCAATATCAAGTTTAAAACCTTCTATCGCGTATTTAGAAAAAGCTGTGGTAAAAATCACAACAGGGCCATTAACCATCGACCTCGTGAATTCAATTCCATTCAAACCAGGCATCTGGATGTCCGTAAAAACAATATCGATAGGGTTTTTGCTTATATATTGTGCTGCTTCCAATGGATTTTCGAATTGTCCGACTAATATCAGATCTGGTGTCTTCTGAATATAATCCACAATCAACTGAAGGGCCAGTGGTTCATCATCTATTGCAATAGCAGTTATCATTTTATAACTGAATAATTAAGTTTACCTCAAATTTATTTTTGGTTCTATTGATTTCCAGTTCATGCCTGCCGGGATAAAGTAAACTCAGGCGCTTTTTTAAATTCTCAAGGCCGATTCCGGTAGATGCAAAGATGGGCCCATTATTACTTTCCGGCAAACCGTTTTCACATTTAAATAAAATGTTATTTTCTCCACACTCGAGACTAATATTTACATACGACTTTTCCTGTACACTAATCCCATATTTGAACGCATTTTCAATTAATGAAACAAAAAGCAAATATGGGATCATCAGATCTTTGTAGACATTCGGGAAGTTAACGTTAAGTATGGTTTTAGCGCCTATCCTCAGCTTCATTAAGTCTATATAATTGTTCATGAATTCAATCTCATCACTTAGCAGCTTGTTGTCCTCACCGGATTCATTTAGGAGATATCTCATCAGTTTCGATAGCTTTATTACGGCATTCTTTGAGTCTTCATTATTTCTGCCTATCAAAGAATAGATATTATTCAGGGTGTTGAAAAAGAAATGCGGGCTGATCTGGTTTTTCAACAGTGCAAGTTCTGCATTAAGCTTTGCCTTTCCCATCTCTTCCTGCATTTTTTCAATTTTTGACTGACGTTCAAGCACCCTGAGCCCCAGGGAAAGAAATACCATAAAAATTGAAGATGTCGTGTACCCAATGAAATGGGCATTAGGCACAGCTATTATGAACCTGCGTTTTCTCATTTGAAAAGGTGGCAGGCTCAGCCTCCGTTCTTCACCGGGTTGTCTGATAATCTGATCTGAATTGCCATTTTTAGATATTATATTGGAAATCTGTTCGTTGGCAAAATCAGATATGAAATAAAAAAAGAAAACAAGAGCCAATACGGAAATATAATACCTGTACCTTTTTTTCTGAAAGAAAAGCACCGGTATAAGGAACAGGTAATTTATGTAAAAAATTAAGGCACTTATTGCCGTGATGGTGTAATAGGTTAACAGGAAATTACTTCCCATCTGGAACCTTCTTGCGGCGTAAATCGGCAAACCCAGAATAACAGCCCAAATCAGGAAGTGGAGTATAATCCTGGTGGTTTTTTCATTTGTCACTTTCCTCATAATTTCTTTAACAAACAAATTTCATTATAAATTTAACTAATCAGAACTATTTACTGTTGAAAGTGATCTTTATTCAAGCTCATTGAGAGGCAAGGCTGTTCACCGGGTTTGCAAAGGCAGCTTTAATTGCCTGGAAACTTATCGTTGCAAGTGCAATAATTATAGCAACAAACCCGCCTGCAGCAAATAACCACCAACTGATGATGATGCGATAAGCATAATTCTGCAGCCAGTTGTGCATGAAATACCAGGCTATGGGTGTAGCAATCGCAAAGGCAATTGCAATGAGCAAGATAAATTCTTTTGAAAATAAATAAACAATTTTGTATGCGCTGGCACCGAGCACTTTACGAATACCAACTTCTTTTGTTCTCTGCACTGCCATGAATAAGGCTAAACCGTATAGCCCAAGACAGCTAAGGAATATGGCGATTGCTGCAAAAATTTCATACAACTGCGCTAACTGGCTTTCCTGTTTGTAAAAACTTGCAATTTTATCATCAAGAAAGTTGTATTCATAAACAAAATTTGGTAATGTTTGCTCCCATATTGTTTTAACAGATTGCAGTGTAGCAGAAATGTTTTTCGTTTCAAGTTTTATTGCTGCCTGACTGTACATGGTTCTATTTGTGGTAATAAGCAATGGTGCAGGATAATGGCGAAAAGACCTGTCATTAAAATCTTTCAATACACCCACAACAGGACATTTTATACGATCACCCCATATACTTATTTCTTTATTCAATATTTCATCAGGGTTTTTAATTCCTAAACTTTTCAGAAGCGACTCATTCACTAAAAATTCTCTTGTCATACCAGAAGGTTGCAAATTTCTTCCGGCTATCAGTTGTAATTTATAAGCCGGCACATATTCTTCGTCGGCGAATTTGGTAATAGCTTTAAAATCTGCTTCTTTTATTGCATGGTCAAACTTGAATGTGCTCCATATATCATCAGCATCTTCAACCGGAGTATTGGAATTGAAGCTTACTGCCTGCACGCCGTTTAATGACAATAATTGTTGCTTTAGGTGTTCCTCCCTTCTAAAAAAAACAGTATCTACACGGAGAGGAACATTTATAATTGCATCTTTATCGAATCCCAGAGGTTGATCCATAAAATAATTCATTTGCTTTACAATGATGAGAGTTCCGATAATAAGTACCTGTGCAATGATGAATTGAAACACTACCAAGCCTCTTCTTAATGAAATTCCCTTTGCAGTATTGGCTGTTAATTTACTCTTTAAAGCATTAACCGGACTGAAACGTGATAAAACTACAGAGGGATAAAAACTGGCGAAGGAGGTTACAACAATTGTTACAGTTAACAGAAATAAAATAATTGCAGTATTGTTGAGTTTGTTGAATGAAAGCGGAAGTTCTAAAAGTTGATTTATATAAGGCAATGAAAGAATTGTTATAACACTTGCAATTATTACAGCACTTATAACTATCAAAAATGTTTCGATGATGAACTGGATTTGCAATTGAGATTTATTACTTCCAAAAGCTTTTCTTACGCTAACTTCTTTTGCACGGTTAACAGCTTGTGTAGTGGAAAGGTTGATAAAGTTGACGCAGGCAATTAACAGGATGAATACTGCAATCAGCCACAAAACATTAAGCAGTTGGCGGCTGATTGTTTTGTGGCTGTAATCACCCGTTTGTGTATCGTAATGAACCGCACTTAATGATTGTATAATATGACTATCTTTATTATCAGGAGATTCCATTTTTAGTGAGTAGGCTCTTAATTGTTGATTAAAATTGTCAACAGAAATATTCGGCGGCAATAAAACATAGCAACCGAAATCAGAATTCGTTCTATCCTTCCAATTTTTGTTTTTTGACATATCTTCTGTAATGCCTGTTCCAAAAGCCACAACAAGTTTTAGTTGAAAGTCTGTATTGGCAGGTATGGTCGCAAGAATGCCTGAAACTTTCAATACGTCAGTGGAATGGCTGAAGACAGAGCCGCCTGCTTCCAGGTTAATGGTTTTTCCCAGCGCTGTTTTCCAGTCACCAAAGTATTTTTCTGCAATCTCTTTTGTAAGAAATACATTGTTCGGATCTTTCAATGATTCATATGAACCTGCAAGCAGCGGGTAATCAAACATTTTAAAGAATGAAGGCTCTGTAAAAAATACACCTTTGTCTTCTTTAAATGTTTTTATCGTTGTTCCGTTATAGTCTGGTATCAGCAATTTATCATTGTGGCTTGCCCAAACCGGAGCTACTTGTTCTATTTGGGCAAAAGTTGTTTTCAATCCTTCGGGCATAGGAAAAGGAACATCTTTTCCAGTATTTGCTGCATCTGCATGATGATATTCGGTTAACACACGATAGATGCGATCTTTCTTTGAGTGAAAATTGTCGAAGCTTGTTTGAAATCGTATTATAATAAAGATCATAATGCAAACGGCAATACCAACAGCCAGGCCGGCGATGTTGATAATAGTGTAATTCCTGTTTCGGATCAAACTTCTGAATGCTGTTTTGAAATAATTTTTAAACATAAACAAGTTGTATTGAGTTTTAAAAGCACAATTTAAATGCCAGGTTATTCTGTGTTAGCGGACAAACTTAAACTATCACGAAACCGGAAAAAAGTAATATATAAGTACAGGGATCTTTTAATAACAGAGAGCATATTTTTATATATTCACTCCTTTTCGATGTCTTTAAGAATTACAGGCTCGCCAATTTGTGGTGTTAATAAAGCAGCTCCCGTAAATATATTATTTTGGGCTATCATATTCAGAGGTTTCACATGGATGGTTCGATTATGAGTCAAGGGGCTGACTACTTTAATATGTTCAAAACCTCCACGAGCTTAACAATTTTATCAATGTCTTTTATCAAATCAAGGTTAGATATTTCAAACTCCTTGTCAAGCACCCCTTTGAGGATCGTGAGTAACGAATTGACGAGCAATCCTCTTTGTTTCAGGCTGTGTTATTAATTACCGCCGGGTGACAAAGCATTAAAATATTCTGCAAGATTCATGATAGCTTTTGCATCTGCCGTAATTTGCTGCTGTGCTTCATTCCAGTTCCTTTGTTCGATAGCTTCGCGGATACCTGGTAAGGTTTTTACGCCATATCCGGTATAAAATCCAGGCGCGTATATTGAATGTTTATACCATTCACGACGAGGAAGCCCGTTTTCTATAAGCAACTGTTGTTCGGCCTTGTAAAGTGATCGGTTAAAAGTTACGCTAACGCTGTTTGCTGTGATATTATTTTTAATTAGAGTATTTACTCTTTCTACACTAATCTCTAATTGATGCAATGCATTTTGCAATGGTGAAAAATCAAGATAAGGCACATCTGGTTTAACAGGAGAGATGACATACTTTTTTGTAGGATCTTCGCCTATCGCATAACCTCCGGAACTGATAATCCGGTTTTCTAAATCCGTTGATTCACGCCTTGACTGCACGAGGTTCATCAGGTCCAGGGAATATGAGTCAATTGTCTTAACCAGGTAAGTAAAATCGAAAGGTAATTCATCTGCATCTGACATTCGTAAAACGGCATGTCCTGCAGTTTCTGCTAGAGTCACCCCATATTGAAATCCGGGGTCTTTAAACCTTCTATATAAATCATAAGAATCATATATGGAATGATATTCACCACCCTGGTCTTCTCCTCCATATCCAAGGTTTAATGAAGGAATTCCTTCATGTTGAATAAACGAAGAATAATCAGAACCGGAACCCATCGCTTCCAGTTTTAAATCTTTCTCATCCCATGCTTTTTTCTTAGCTTCAATATTCTTAGCAGATATTGCTGCGTGAGCTCTGGCTCTTTCGAATACACTTACTTTTGTCTGCGGGTCAATTACCTGTTTTGCTATTTCGTCCATAAATGGTTCCAAAGCATGCGATCCCTCAGCAGAAAGAAAACCACGTCCGTTGCCATCGGAATTTATATATACCACTGCCTTCTCTTTTAATTCTTTTTCATGTTCCTCGACCCACTCTGTGGAGCCCAGTAAACCAGGTTCTTCTCCATCCCAGGCACAATAAACGATAGTCCTTGCCGGTTTCCACCCGGTTTTCAGCAAGTCACCTATTGACCTCGCTTCTTCCAGCATCGCGGCCTGTCCACTGATTGGATCCGCAGCTCCATTAACCCATGCATCATGGTGATTGCCACGTATCACCCATTGGTCAGGAAACTCATAACCCTGAATTTTGGCAATCACATCATAGCATGGAACTATATCCCAGTTAAATGTAACATTTAAATGCACTTTTGTCTTACCCGGCCCGATATGAGATGCAAACGGTAAACCGCCATGCCATCCTTCAGGTGCAACAGGTCCGTCGAGTGCTTCTAGCAAAGGTGCTGCATCATGATAACTGATGGGCAAGACAGGGATCTTTAACAGATTGGGGGCTTCTGACCTGTTTAACCTTTTTGCATCTTTTGATGCGCCAATGTCGGGGGTTAACGGATCTCCGGAATAAAATGACATATCCATCACCGATCCTCTTTGAACTCCATATTCGTTTCTGAAGGCGCCTTTTGGATATACATCACCCTCGAAGTACCCGTCATCTGCCGGGTCACTGTAAATGATACAACCAATTGCTTCATGTTCCTGCGCTACTTTAGGCTTTATGCCTCTCCAGCTATGACCATATTTAGCGATTACAATTTTCCCCTTCACATCAATACCCATCTTATTCAATATGTCATAATCCTCGGGCAGTCCGTAGTTTACAAATACGAGTTCAGCGGTGACATCCCCGTCAGCACTGTAGGCATTATATGTCGGTAATTGTCCTGTCTGGGCTGATGTAGCATCTTCTCTCAAGGCTGGTTCCTTTAATGTTGCTTTAAAAGTGGAAGGCGATATCATTTCCAGGATCCTTATTTTTGGTGTTGGAAACAACACATAAAATGTTTCAATCTTTGCATCCCATCCCCATTTGTTAAACAGCTTCAGGATATATTCAGCATTCTCTTTATCTCCAGGAGAGCTGAGGTGGTGAGGTTTTGCAGAAAGCTGTCTGATAGTTTCACCAATAGTGTCTTTGTTTAAATTTTTGTCAAATGAGGACTCCAGAGTCAGCTCCTTGCCGGTATTCTTATCATAAAAGCCAATAATTTTTTGAGTTTTTGCAATTGAAGATTGCAAAATAAAAACTACTAATAGAGTGATAATAGATTTATTCATTTTGAAGCAATTAAATTTTTTAATGAGTTCTGCCTTTATATGATTGATTTTCCATTATTTCTATAAGTCAAAACCTTCTGGCATTAACAGATTTGTTTGTAATAAAGCTACAGAAGGCTTTGAGGTCACACCATGATGTTACCAATCTTATCTTTTTAGGACAAAACCTAAAAAGAAGCAAGATCAAATGGAGTTTATTTCGAGTTTCTTGCCTTCGGTCTGTTCATAAAGCTGTTTTGCCAGCTCTGCCTTTTCATGGCTAAAAGAAGAATCCATGGAGTAAGCTGTCATATACGATTCATAAGCTTTATCGTATTTTTTAATATACATATAATAATCTCCCTTTGAGTCGTATACATTGGGATTTTTTGGTTCAAGCTCAATGTACTTATCGAACGCTACTTCCGCCTTATCGCTCTCCTTTAGCGTCAGATATGCATATCCGAGCTGATTGTAAAAGGATGCGGGATTCGAAGCTATTTTAACCGCCTTGTTTAAAATTTCAACTATGCCTGTTGAATCGCCTGCCAGTGATTGAAAAGAAACCAGGTTATTATATGAATTGGGATCATTTGGATACATTTCTACAAGCTTTCTCCCCAGATCAGTAACATTGATAGTTCCCTGTTTCAATCTGACCAGAGCCTCTTTCAGAAGTTCCTCAGCGTCATTGAGTTTAGCTTTGCAATTGATTGCGGCATCAGCGTATTCATCAAAATTATCACCAGATCGATTCAGAAGGTAATAAGAAGCCAGCTGGTAATTAGCCATGAAAAAATCGGGATCCTGATCAAGAGCTTTTTTACATGTTTCAATAGCTTTATTCAGGAAAACGTCATCAAAATACTTCATGGCCTGATTATAAAGCGACAACGCTGATTTTGAATTGGTAGTAACTGACAAAAATTTATCTTTAGCCGGCTGGGAAAATATCAATGTCCCTGTTATAAGTAACATCGCCAAAAGAAACATCCTTTTCATCTTTCTGAATTTTTAATTAACTGAACTTTATTAATATTAATCTTAATGACTATCGGCAATCATGAATAAGAAATTGTAAAACGCTTGAAAATCAATGGGATTTTATGCGTGATTACTGATACCCATATTAATCTTTATTTATACAAAGTATAAACTCATTACTGAACTATAAGTATAACAAATAAAAACGCATACCTGTTTAAAAAATGCGAAATTGATCTGATTTTTTCTTTTTAAGAGGTGAAAGAGTCCTAAAATTTGTTTTATTTTTACTATAGTTCTTAAAAACTTCCTCAATGAAAAAACTGATACTTCCACTGTTCCTCTTTTTAAGTTTAATGCTGCTATCCTACTCAACGGATAATATAAAAAAAGGATCCGTCAATAATCGTAATCTCCCCTTTGACTCGGGGTGGAAATTCCTGCGTGACAGTGTAGCCGGAGCTGAAAATCCTTCGTTCGACGATTCCGGATGGCGAACCCTGGACCTACCCCATGACTGGAGTATTGAGAATTTTGCCGATAGCGATAATGAGGATCATATTGGTCCCTTTACCAAAACGAGTGAAGGAGGAGTTTCCACAGGTCATGTAAAAGGTGGCACCGGTTGGTACAGAAAACATTTCACGGCTGATGATTCTTACAAGATGAAAAATGTATCTGTTTGCTTCGACGGTGTATACATGATAACCACTGTATGGGTGAACGGGAAAAAGGCAGGGGATCATTTCTATGGATATACCCCTTTTTCGTTCGACATATCAGGATTGCTGAACGCGGGATCCGATAATGTAATTGCTGTTAAGGTAATGAATCCTGGAAAGAACAGCCGATGGTACAGTGGATCAGGGATGTATCGTCATGTATGGCTCACAATAACCAATCCGCTCAGAGTAGCTGAAAACGGTCTGTATGTTACAACAAACTTACTTTCAAAGGATATAGCCGAGATCCGGCTGTCAGTTAAGCTTAAAAACAGCGGTCACGAAAACTCTGAAGGAAAGCTCGTAACTTTTATCAGTGACACTGATGACCGGGTTATTAATAAGACAGAGAAATCAATAGAGATTAATCCAGACGGAACACTATCAGTTGAACAGTCACTTAAGATAACACAACCGTCTCTATGGTCGGTTGACAATCCCCACCTGTACCGGGCCACAGCCCAGGTCGTTGTAAAAGGGGAAATAATTGACAGTTATTCAGTGCAGTTTGGAGTAAGAACACTTGACTTCAGTGCGGGCAAAGGTTTTCGCCTCAATGATATTCCGCTTGAGCTTAAGGGTGCATGCATGCATCATGACAACGGGTTACTTGGCTCTGCAGCTTTCGACCGTGCAGAAGAAAGACGGATTGAAATAATGAAAGCCAATGGGTACAATGCCATACGTACCAGCCATAATCCGCCATCGAAACAATTTCTGGACGCCTGCGACCGGCTTGGAATGCTTGTAATCGATGAAGCATTTGATATGTGGGAACATCCAAAAAACCCATCGGATTACAGTAATTATTTTAAAGATAACTGGAAAAATGATCTGCAATCGATGATCCTTCGTGACCGTAACCACCCCAGTGTGATTGCATGGAGTATAGGTAATGAAATTTACGAACGGGCCGACACTTCAGGCCAGCGTATCGCAGGTCAGTTGGTCCGGGTTGTTAAATCTCTTGACAATTCACGTCCTGTTACTGCAGCAATTTGCTTTTTCTGGGACCATCCCGGTACAGATTGGTCGGCCTCGGCAAAAGCTTTTGCAAGCCTTGACGTGGCGGGATATAATTATATGTGGAGAGAGTATGAAAACGATCATAAAAAATACCCCGATCGAATAATGGCAGGTACGGAGTCTTTCCCGATGGAAGCATTCGAAAACTGGCAGCAGGTGGAAAAAGATTCATGGGTTATAGGGGATTTTGTATGGACCGGCATGGATTATCTTGGAGAATCGGGCATCGGTCATATGTACTATGACAAAAAGGATACCAGCTTCAGTATGCAATGGCCCTGGTATAACTCCTGGTGCGGCGATATAGATATCACCGGACAAAAAAAAGCTCAATCTTATTTCAGGGATGTTGTATGGGGCAGAAGTAACCTTGAGATGGCAGTTCATGCACCACTGCCATCAGGGAAAAAGGAAGGTATATCAATGTGGGGCTGGCCGTCTGAATATCAAAGCTGGACCTGGCCCGGAGAGGAAGGAGATACATTGCAGATATCTGTTTATTCACGTTGCCAGGAAGTACGCCTTAAGTTAAATGGAAAAGTGATAGGCCAAAAACAAACTTCTGACAAAACCAGGCTTACCGCAGAATTCACCGTCCCATACTCACCTGGCGAGCTAAAAGCTATAGGTATAATAAATGGAAAGGAAGTTGCAACAAAGGTGTTCAAAACAGCCGGAAAGCCTTCTCACCTGATATTAACAGCCGACAGGACCCATATTAATGCTGACCGTAACGATCTGGCTTATGTTTCAGTTGAAATCAGGGATAAAGATGAAAATCTTATACCGAATACTGACATAACTGTTAAATTCATAGTATCAGGTGAAGGTGAATTGCTGGCATCAGGAAATGCTGCACCTAATGATATGCATAGTTTCCGCAAACCTGAATGCAAGACCTTTAATGGGAAATGTCTGGCTATTATCAGACCCTATTCAAAAGCAGGTTCAATAAAGGTGAATGCTGAAGCAGCAGGACTGCCGAATGCTATGATTGAGATCCTGACAAGGTAAATAGAAATGGGAAAATGGCTTTCCTTTCTTTAGGGTATTCGGGAAACTCATTCAGGTACCATCTGTGATGATCCCGGGCCCGTGTGATAAGATTTACTAATGTCCAGATTAAAAAAGAGAGAGCAGGCAGATTAAAGGCAACAAGAACAAAGCCTACCCATGAAATAATTTCACCAAGAAAATTAGGACACGAAACATATTTGAAAAGTCCACCGTAAGGAATTTTATATCCGTTACCTGATGCCGGACGAAGTTTAATCAGTATTAAGTCGTGATATTTATTAATGACAAATCCTGTCAAAAATAATATTACACCTGTTGTCAGACGCAGATCAATTAAAACACCTGATCTGTATTCAGTTGCAAAATATACAAACCAGTAGCCATTCAAAAAACCGTTGATTATATTAAATATGAAAGCAAATAGTACAATTATTGCAGGTATTTTCTTTCTGGCTGTTCTGATCTGAAGCGGGAAAATAAGGACTCTGTGAATATAATGCAATCCCCAAAGTAATGCAGGTATCAGAACAAGTAAATTTAACAAATTAGCTTTAAATACTATAAAATATCCAAAAATGACTAAAGATGGTAACTCCATTAAAAACCATCCGAACCTGTTGTTAATCATTGGCCCCCAGTTATTCTTCGTATGTCTGCCGTAGGGTTGTGTGACATTTAACAGGATTGGAAATATAAAAACTGCAACAGCGATCCATATCCAGCAAATAATGTTAAAGGTCGTGTGTGATATCATATCAGTTTATAAAATTTTTCTGCTTGTACCAGTCAAATGTGTCTCTGAGTGTTTGTTCAAGAGGACGGGGATCATACCTCAATTCCTTTTTGGCTTTTGCATTTGAAATATTAACCGGGGAATTGACCAGAATGTCAAGAGACTGGGATGTATATAAAGGTTGCGTTTTTGTAACTGACGAGTAAAACTGAATGAAAGGACAGGCAATACGTGCCAGTGAAACCGGAACATTACCAGGAATTTTGCACCCCGATAATTTACTTATCATGGCAGATAATTCCTGAAGACTAAGGAATTCTCCGGAAAGGATATAATTCTCTCCTTTACGCCCCGATTCAATTGCGTTCATTGAGGCTGAAACAACATCACGTACATCAACCCAATTGTATCCGCCGGAGACCAGAAAAGGTAATTTATTCTGATAAATTTTAAGAAGTGCCTGACCCAGCAAAGAGCCTCTGTAATCAAACGGACCAATGACAGCAGTAGGATTTAAAATTACTGCATCCAATCCTTCCTTTACCGCTTTCCTTACTTCCCTTTCACCCTCAGCTTTTGTAAACTCATAGATTGTTTTATTCGTTTCAACCAATGATGTGCCTTCGTTTATCATCTGACCGGGAGAGCCGATCTGAAATGCATGAATACTGCTGAAGTGAATAAACTTTCTTACCCCTTCATGAATAGCTGCCTCTAACATGTTCCTGGTACCAGTTACATTGGTTTCATAAACAACTCCTGAAAATCGGTTCTCAATGGCGATCTGAGCTGCGAGATGAAATACGACATCTGCTCCTTTGCAAAAGGTGATCAGCGATTCAGGTTCAAGCAAATTCCCCTGAATAACCTCAACATCCAATTTATCCAGATCGCTTCTGAAATTGTGAACCAAAACTCTTATCGCGGCTCCACGTTTTTTTAGTTCCTGTACAAGGCAACTTCCTATATGTCCGCTGGCTCCGGTGACGGCAACTTTCATAACTGCATGTATAAAATCCGAATTATAAAGCTAAGCCTTTTAGACAAATATGCAAAACAGATGCCTGGCCAAAGGGATTTTAAAAGGGATATCTCCTGTTTAATAAATGATTAAATTCGTCTTCACAATTTACCATAATACATTATGTCCAACCTATTAACATTTAAAAATTGCAATATGAAAAAACTTATTTTATTTATTGCCTTCTTAATAGCAGGTTTTTCAATATGCAACATTTCGCTTGCACAAAAAGTAACTGTCAAAGATCAATGTCTTAAACTGGGCAGAGGGGTTAACATTCTCGGATACGATAAAGGGTTCTGGCAGGATCGTACAAAAGGCCGCTTCAAAGAGAGTTATTTTAAAATGATCAAAGAAGCAGGCTTTTCCTCGGTCAGAATAAACCTGAATCCTTTCACGCAAATGGACAGTCAGAATAAAATCAATGCAAACTGGCTGGAAACACTTGACTGGGTGGTTAATAAAAGCCTTGAAGCAAAATTAATGGTCATACTCGATTTGCATGAATACACAACCATGGCAGATAATCCGGAGGCAAAGAAAGAGATGTTCCTCTCTTTCTGGAAACAGATTGGCAACAGGTACAAAGACAAATCAGCCAATGTTGTGTTTGAACTATTGAATGAGCCAAACCAGAAGCTCACCGCCGAAATGTGGAACACCTTCCTTGCAGAAGCGGTGAAAATAATCAGAGAATCTAATCCTGACCGCACTCTGATTATCGGACCCGGTAACTGGAATGGGATAGAAAGTTTGAATACCCTGAGATTACCCGAAAATGATCGGAATATAATCGTAACAGTGCATTTTTATCATCCTATGCGATTTACGCATCAGGGAGCAGCCTGGGCCAGTGAATATAAGAATCTAAGTGGCATCAAATGGACAGGTACTGTGGATGAAAAAGCGGAAGTAGAATCAAAGCTAAAAATTGCTTCTGACTGGTCACTGAAAAACGACAGGCCTATTTTCCTTGGTGAATTTGGATCCTATGACAAAGGGGACATGGAATCCAGGGCACGATATACTGCATTTGTAGCCCGTACTGCCGAAAAACTGGGTTTTAGCTGGGCTTATTGGCAATTCGACAGCGATTTTATTGTATATAATATTGAAAAAGAAACCTGGGTAGACCCCATATTGAATGCCTTAATGAAATCGAGTAGGAAGTGAGTGATTACTTCACTCACTGTCCTCTCACACCACCGTACGTGCCGTACGGCATACGGCGGTTCGTAAAGAAAAAGATTTAGAGTAAACCTCAGAAAAACTAGAAAGACCAATCATACGAAAATGATCATTGGTAAGCGAGCAAGCCAGGATATAGCTATTGGCAATATGCCAGT
>Ga0224525_1000225_pt1 | contig 27945 bp, 19 predicted proteins | sample CFST100metaG_FD_179874 | JGI IMG/M metagenome (GOLD analysis project Ga0224525, IMG submission 179874) | Peat soil microbial communities from Stordalen Mire, Sweden - C.F.S.T100 | ecosystem: Environmental > Terrestrial > Soil > Wetlands > Peat | place: Sweden: Norrbotten County, Stordalen Mire...
TTCTCGATGTGGGCCACGAGGCCCTTGAAACTGACGTCCTTGCTCTCGCCAGGTTTCAGGTTCTGAACTTGGAGGGCCACTTGGCTGAGATCCAGCCTCGTGATGTCATAGGGACCATGGACGGCGGCGAAATAGGAAACGGAAGGGTCTCGGAAAATCCAGTTATGGTGAACCCCGCATTTGGTAAGGCCCTCCTCAACCGTCTTCCCGTATTCGAACCATCCTTTAGAAGCCGGGGCAACGGCAAGAAGAGGTTTTTCTTCGACTTGGGTCTTCTCGGGTTGCGTCGTTTTGGCTGGGGTGACGGATTTATTGACAATCGGATTCTCTTGATGCGAAGAGGCCTGTGGCGTGACAGAGGCCTTGGGCGTTTGAATCGACAACTTCGCTTTTTCAGAAGCCAACTGCTCAGGCGTATAAGCCAAAGAAAGATGGTTCCGGGCCTCGGAAGAGAGGGCGTTTAAATCCCCGAGTTGCTTATCGATATCAGCAAGTTTTTTGTCGAGCGGATAATTCGAATTGCCGAGATTGGCGGATAACCGCCGATCCTGGTCTAAAATAGGCGAACTGGCCGAAAGAGGCAAATTGATGCTGGCTTCCGAAATAACCGGTTTGTTCTCCGGGTGATTGTCGTGATGGAAAAAAGAATGTTTCTCGTGACTCGGCTGGCTGCTCATTTTGGCGACATAGCGCCCTTCGCTGTTTCTTGACTGGAATTGTTCGCCGGGGTTTTCCTCTAATTCGCCGTTCGCGTTAAGGCGGAAGACTTCGACGTAACGGCCTCTTTGAGAATCAAGGTTATTGAGTTTTCTCAAATCGGTGGCTAGCGTTTTGTCTTGCGTGATAATCAGAATCTTTTTCTGAATTCTGAGACTGGAAACGGTGGAGAAGATGGCGTTGTCCGCAAATCCGTAATTGCTGTTGGATTTGGTGATGGCCAGGGTTTTCCCGTGCCATCGATCGTGGCGAAGAATTTTAAGCGCGCGCTTTGCTTCGATACGGGCTTCTTGGTTATCTTTGCCCCTCACGTGTTTTTTAAGCTCTTGCACGCATTCGCCTAAGACAATGACTTTAAATCCGTCTTTCCAATATTCTTTGGATGCCGTAAGAGTATCCATGAATGACGGGAACGAATCTTCCATCAAGGAACACGTATCCACAAACACATAGTCATAGATCGCAAAGAACTTGGCTAAGGTTGAGGATTTCGTTTCCTCACTGTACATTTGTAATTTTTTTGACGTACCTCCAGTTGATATTGTACGCCTTATTTCCTTAATAGAGGGACAACTTGATTCGAAGAAATGGGTATATCGCAAAAGCTTCCAAGGGTCTCGAAGAGTTGGATCGCCTCCTTAATCGCGAGCGGAAACCAAGATGAAGGAGGCGGCCAATTCGCTTTGGGGATGTCGCTGGGGTTTCGCCAAGGCGCGAAAAACTCCATAAAACCCCTTACGCATCGAAATTCGGAAGCCCATCGATCAAAAAACGATGAAAACCGATGAAAATAATTGAAAAATAATGAAAAACATATGTAAGCGTTTACTGAAAAGGTAAAAAATAGCCTAGTATTTGCCGTATCTATTTCTGAAAGCGTTTACTGAAACCCCTTACTGAAAACGATTTCAGATTTATAACCCTTGCGCGGGGCTTGGGGACCCCTATATTGATGGCGAGGTCAGAAGTCAATGGTCTCAGCAAAACAGAAAGCAAGGAGGTGTTGGATCAATGTACACAACGAAAAACAAAAAAGAAGAATCCACCCTTGTGGTCGATGAAGAAGAGTATGGCTTTGTTCTTGATAAGGTGGCCGCCAAGGGACCGATTTTCTCTGACGACGATATCGAAAGCCATGAGACCGCAAACGATTATCGCTAATTAAGTGAATTCTTTCCAAAACTGCTGGAAAAAGAAAAAAGAGGCACCCGCAACGGAGCGCCTCCTTTCTTTGCCCTCCCGGGTTTGATTAAACGGAATCAGGAGGTTATCATCCTAGATAGTTATGAAAGACTTGGCACCGATCGTCGGCCATAATCTGGCCTCTCTTCGCAAAGCAAGGGGCCTTACCCAAGGGGAGTTGGCCGAAAAATTCCATTACACCGATAAATCCATCTCCAAATGGGAGCACGGGGAAGCCATCCCAGATTTAAGCACCCTCGATGAGCTGGCTGAATTCTATGGTGTGACCATCGACTATCTGATCCATGATCAAACCGAGCCTTCGCTGGTCGAGAAAGGCCAATGCAATCCGCTTCAGGAAAAGATCAATAAAGTAGCTACCGCTCTGTTGGGCATCGTGTTCGTTTGGACTGCGGCCGTCGTCGTTTATATCGGCTTCCGCATCGTCCCGAGTTGGCAAAACAAGCCTTGGAACCCCTGGATGGCTTTCGTCTGGGCTTGCCCTGCCAGTTTGGTCGTAGCGTCGGGTTTCAACCGCAAATGGGGGAAGCACGCCTGGGACCTTCCGCTGGATTTATGCCTGAGCTGGGCCCTTTTAGGGGCCATTTATCTTGAGATCGCTTTTGATTATCCTGGCGAGGGCTGGAAATATTGGTTCATCCTGATCCTCGCGGTGCCCCTGACGATTTTCCTGATTCTCTTCAGCCGTACCAAAAAGAATTAAAACCTCAACACCCTAATCAGGTATTCGAAGGATTCATCAACCGTTTTCTTTGTGGCCATGACGACGGGATTCCAAGGATCCGAAAAGATCTTCTGCAAGTTTCTTTCCACGAAGCCATGGCGCTGTTCCGCCACGATGAGCTTATGCGGAGTCCCGGCTTTGGCCAGCAAATCCGCCAAAGCCATCCCGTCGTCCATCAGGCGGTCTTGGGTGGCGACCACGATGACGGTTAAAGGAAATCCCCCGGCTTCTTTGACGCTCATCAAAAGAGGGCTGACGTCCAGTCTCAGACGGTCTTCTTTGTTTGGGCAATAAAGTTCAATCCAATCCTCCAACAGGCCATCGGGGAAGGTGTCGGGGAGAGATTTCCGCGAAGAAGGATCCTGGGCCAAATCCAAGAAAGGATAATCGAGGATTAAGCCTTTTATGGGTCCCCCTTCCTGGCGAAGGGCCAAGGAGGCGGCCAGATTGGCTCCCGAGGAATGGCCTACGACCACAAGAGGCAGATTGTGGTTATTGGGAAATCGGGCAATCAAAGAAGCTATTTCTGAGGAAATATCGTTGATTTGGCGAGGGAATGGGGCCACCTGAGAAAGCGTGAAATCCGCATTCAAAACAGAACATCCAAAGGCCTTGTTGAGATAGGCACAATAGGCATCGTCGTCGAGGACGCTTTTGAAGCAAAAGCCCCCGCCATGGATATCCACGACCAAAAAGCGGCTTCCCGGGTAATAAAGCGAAGTGAGATCGCTTCCTTCAAGAAGATAGACTTTTTGGCCAAGAGTTTCGGTATCCTTTAACTTTTTCTTAGCGTCGGCTTCGCGCAAAACGGCTTTTTGCCGCGTTGATAAGCCCTCTTCGTTTCCCATCCCTACCATTGTAGAAGGCCGAAGAATAAAATGAAGACATGAAAACTTTGGTCGTGGATATTCCCTCCGGACTCACCGATGCCACCAACGTCTTAGCCGCCCTCAAGGTCTACGCTTTGAAAAGCAAAAACTTTGAATTGCTTTGCTGTGGGGCTTCGATGGATTTTTCGATTTTGGAGGGCAATGCGAACATTTCTGTGGATTATGTCGAAGGATGCGAAAGTTCCTCCGAGAGGGCTTTGTCTCATCTCGAGGAAGAGAATGTGGCAGGCTTCCTTTCATTTGCGAAGCGAAGCGACCTTCTCGGAGCGGCTCATAAAGTTCTTAAAAGGGAAGTCTCGCCTTGTTATGGGCTCGTTTTCCATGGCGCCGATCCTGAAAAAGAGACCTTTCTCGTCGATGCCGGGGGCTTTGGCGAAGAAACGGAAGAAAACATCGAAGCCTATCTCAGTTACGCGTTGGATTACCTCACGAACATTTTAAGAAGGCCCAAGGACGATATCCCGGTTGGCTATCTGACGTTCAAGGAAGCTTTGCGCCCCGTCGCTCAGGACCTCGATGCCTTTTTGAAAAGGCAGGAAATCAATTACCGCGGTTTGATCGGAGCAGATGATCTCCTAGATTCCCGTTGCGTCATTGTTTTGTCGGCGGGCCCCTTGGCTCCCTCCTGCCTCGCCTCCGCAAACGCTGGGAAGCAGATCCAAATCGCCCGTCAAATGGTTCAATCCGGAGGAAATTTGTTAGCCAAATGGTCGGGAAGCAAACCCGCCGAGATTGAGGATTTCGATCATAATGGCTATCTTCTCTTTGGTTATGGGTATCACCTCTATTCGCTTAATCAAAAGGCCCATTATCAGGATGTCATGTCGGCTTTATCAGCGTTAGATCGTTACGAAAGAAATCAACCCAGAAAATAATAAATAAACGCGCAATAAAAGCAGCGGATTCTCTTCCGCTGCTTTTTAAAATAAAGGCTTCCTTATTTCTTTTTAAGATACTTGGCACAGTCAAGAGCGACGGCGGCGATGATGATGACGCCCTTGATGATGAACTGAATGTTGGTATCGTAGCCAATCCAACTTAAGCAATAGGTCAAAGCGGTGAAGATGAAGACGCCGATGGTCGCGCCTTTGACGGTACCAATGCCTCCGCTAAAGGAGACGCCACCGACAACGCAAGCTGCGATGGCATCGAGTTCATAGCCCTGCCCCGTGCCAGCCGAGGAGTTATTGCGGAAGGATTCGAAGAAGGAACCCATGCCGTAATAAATGCCCGCCATGATGAAGACGCCTAACGTCACGGCAAAGACGTTGATTCCGCTTACGGCCGCCGCTTCGCGGTTGCCACCAACAGCGAACATGTTCTTACCGAATTTGGTCTTGTTCCAGATGAACCACGTCACGATGATGATGAAGAGCATTGGGATGATGAGTTTGGGGACGCCAAGGGTCGTACCGTCGCTCATATTGAAGATCCAACGCCCTGCAATATCATTTTTGATTTCCGCGGAAACGCCGCCGGTGGAAGTTCCTTGGGTGGCGTAGTAAAGAAGACCGTAAATGATAAGCGAGGTACCTAAGGTGGAAATGAAGGGGTGCATCTTGAACTTGGCGCTAAAGAAACCAGCGATCATGGAGAAGAAAGTGCAGAAGAGAACCGAAACGAGGAGAGCTAAGACGATCCTCCCGACCCAAGGTATGGAGCTGAAGTTCCATGCCGGTTGCCCGAAGAACGAAACGATGTTCGTGCCGTTATGGAGGAGAACCGCCGTCAAAACGGCGCCCAAACCCACCATGCGTCCGATCGAGAGGTCGGTGCCCGCCAATAAGATCAAACCAGCGACCCCAAGCGCGTAGAACATGCGAGTTGAGCTGTTTTCCAAAATATCGAGAATCGGCTGAAGACGCAAAAGTTGACCTTTGTCCGCTATTGGCGAATAAATAATGCAATAGATAAAGAAAACGATGATGGCGATGTAAAGGGCGTTGTTCAACAAGAAATTGCGCCATGAGAATTTATAAAGATAATTTTTTAATTTGTATTCGGTGTTCTCGTTAAGACTAGGGTTGCCATTTTTTATCGATTTCTCGGCCGCAAAGGAGGAAGAATAGGCATTGAACTTCTTGTCTTTGGCTTTGCTTAAGATTCCACTATAAAGCGCCTTCTCATCGAAAACGGCCGATTTGTAAGAGTTATTTTCGCTTTGGATGTCGGCTTTCTGCCCTATTTTAAGAATGCGGATGGCGTTCACGTCGGGGAAGGGCAGAGTCTTCTTTTTGGCCTGACGATCATTCGCGACTTTTTCCTGCCAAACGGCATGGGAAGCTTTGACACGTATGGTTTCTTTCTCAAGATCGGCTTTCTGTTTGGCCTTGAGTTCAAAAAGACGTTTGGCGTGCTCCTCTTGCAGACGTTTTATTTCGGCGGCGTGCTTTTCCTTGGCGGTGACGACGACCGGCTTTTCAAGATTCTTCAAGGTCCGATCGTTGATATTTCGGACGATGCGGAGATAAGCGACAGCTTCCTCTTCAAGGCTTGTCACGAGGTGACGGTAATGCTTTTCGATCTCTTTGGCTTTCTTAATGGCCAACTTGTCTTTGATGATGATTTTGGCTTTCGTCGCGGCATCGACCATCATGTTTTTGTGGATGGCCGTTATTTCCTCTTTGAGAGAGGCTATTTTGTTCGTTCCCTCTTGACGGAAGGCGAAAAGCTGATCGTTATAGGCACTGAATTTGGGATCTTCTTCAACAGAATAGTTGCCATCTTTCGTGATAAAAACGGCTTCCTCTTCCCATAGTTCATGGAGTTTGGCTTCGGCGACTTTATCGTCCTTTTTCTTGACTTCGGCAAGTTTGGCTTCGAGAGGTTTTATTTTATCGCGCGCGATTTTCTTGACCTCTTCGATCTTCGCTTTGACCTGGTCTTTGGTTTCGATCCCGGTTTCTTCGGACAAATCGATTTCCTTATTGGAAACTTCGATGTTCAAGTCGGCGATTTGCTTCAAAAGAGCCCGTTCGGCGCGAGGGCCTTCGGCAAGAATGACCTCGATTTGTTTTTCAAGGGCGAGGTACTGGGGCGCTTCAAACACGGTAATTGGCGTTACGGGTTTCGCGGTTTCGATGGTTCCGGAAGTCGACGTTTTTTTGCTTTCCATGCTTTTGCTCCTTTATAAGTATTTCGCGCTTAAACGCAATAATTCCTCTTGGTTGGTGTCTTTGGTGCTGACGATGCCAGCCAAACGATGGTTGCTCATGACTCCGATTCGATTGGTAACGCCCAAAATCTCTGGCATCTCGCTCGAAACCATGATAATCGTTTTGCCCTGCTTGGCCATCTTGATCATCAGCTCATAAATCTCATATTTGGCTCCGACGTCGATGCCCCGGGTCGGCTCATCCATGAGGAAGATGTCCGGATCGCGTTCCATCCATTTTCCGATGATGACCTTCTGCTGGTTACCGCCCGAGAGGGCCGTGATCATGTCTTTGGAGCCCATGCAACGCGTATGCATTCGCTTGATTTCGCGGTTTGTGGCGTCTTCCATTTTGGCATTGTCGATAATGCCAAAAGTCTTGTATTTGTCGATATTCGTTATACAGGTGTTGAAAATAAGGTTAGCCGCCGAGAACATGCCGTTGAATTTTCGTTCCTCGGTGATGAGAGCAAAGTTGTATTTCATGGCTTGGGCGGCGGAATTAAAACGCATTTTCTTGCCTTTATACATCACGGCGCCCGAACTGAGTTTCCTTAATCCGAAAATGGATTCCAAAAGCTCCGAACGGCCGGCTCCCACGAGTCCATAAAGACCGAAAATCTCGCCTTTGCGCACCTCAAAGGCAATGTTCTTCAAGAACGGTTCGTATTCGGTCGAGAGGTTTTCGATCTGAAGGATGACTTCCCCTGGGGCGTTGTCCACCGGCGGAAAACGATTCGTCAAAGGACGGCCCACCATGGCAGCGATCAACTCATCGAGGTTGGTGTCTTTGACGGGTTTGGTCAAAATCAAGCGACCATCCCGAAGCACTGAGACGTCGTCGCAAACCTGGAAAACCTCATCCATTTTATGAGAGATGTAAACGAAAGAAACGCCTTTGTCGCGAAGCGAAGTCACGATGGAGAAAAGTTTTCGGACTTCGGGTTCGGTCAAGGACGAAGTCGGCTCATCCAAAACGATAAGACGAGAATTATAAGAGACGGCACGGGCTATTTCCACCATTTGGCGCTGGGAAACCGACATGGTCCTCATGATCTTCTTGGGATCGATGTTCATTTTCAGCGAAGCGAAAAGAGCCTGGCATTTGTCCATCATGAGCCGCTCATCGACAATGCCAAATTTAGTGGGATAGCGACCTAAGTACACATTATCCAAAACGGTTCGGTCAAGACATTGGTTGAGTTCCTGATGGACCATGGCCACCCCGTTCTCAAGAGCGTCTTTCGGCCCCGAAAAGGAAACGACCTTGTCATCGAGAAGAATCTCACCTTCGTCTTTGGAATAAATGCCAAAAAGGCATCGCATCATCGTACTTTTTCCGGCGCCGTTTTCGCCCATAAGGCCCATAACGCTACCGCGGCGGACATTAAGATCGATCCCCGAAAGAACCTTGTTTTTCCCAAACGATTTGGAAAGGTGTTTTATCTGCAAAACGTAGTCAGGTTTTGTTTCTTCCATAAAAGCTCCTTTCCAAAGGATATGTTGTTCCCCAAAAATGACAAGAGCCTGCCGCGCCAATGTTAGGTGCGGCAGGCGATTGTTCTAAAGGAGTATTAGGAAGCGAGTTTGCTGGTGTAGTCAGAACCAGAGTTGGTCTTGACCATGTTGAAAGCATAGGCATCGAAGCTGCTAAGGTTAGCAAGCTTATCGGTGACCGAAGCCTCCGACGTGCCATCGCCTTCGATGACCGAAAGGCTGATATCCATAAGCGGGGCGTAATACTGAAGCGCCGGCTTATAGGAGCTGGAGAGGAAGTTATCGGAAGAGTTGTAGAGAGTCAGAAGGACTTTCTTAAGCGGAGCAGTGGTCTGCTTGATAGCAGGATCACGGACGGCCACGCCTTTGGCATCATAGAAACCGGAGGCGTTAGCGGCAGTGACGGCGCTATTGGCGGCAAGAATCGCACGATTGGTCGTATCATAAGCCATGGTCGGGGTGATCTTGTTGCCATATTGATCGACTGTGGTGAAGCCTTTGGTATAGACATCGGCTCCCGTAGCGCCATCGATGAGGTTGCGAAGCATCATAAGGACGCCAGCGGCCTGAGCATCGACGTTCTGAGAAACGGTTCCGGTTTCGCCGGTTCCACTCTGAATGCTAGCAATGGCGTCCTGGTTGGCATCATACCCAAAAATCGGAGTGCCGGCCGGATAAGCGGAGGCAGCTAAGCAGCCCATCGCCATGCCATCGTTGTTGGAGACAAATAGATCGATTTTGTTACCATATTGGGTGACCCAGCCCGGTACCGTGTCGGTAGCGGTTGAAGCATCCCAAGTGGCGCCAGAAGAGTTCTTCATTTCCTTGGCAGCGATTTCATCGACTTTGAGAGTTCCATCTTTAACGGTTACGGATCCTTCAACAACAGCTCCGGCATCGTAAGGATTGGCAGCTGTTCCAAGCCAAGTGCCGAGAGCCTGACGAATGCCCTTAGTGCGAGCCTTGGAATCGTTGTGGCCGAGGTCTCCGATGCAAAGAACGTATCCGAGAATGCCATCGTTATTCTTATCGAGCTCAGCTTTGGTCTTGGTGGCGAGGTAATCCGTGATCATCTTGCCTTGGACGGCGCCTCCGCCGGCAGAATCAAATCCGACGTAGTACGTCTTGGGGTTGAAGGTCATCGCGGCCGTATCAATCACACCAGTGGTAGGATCGGACGGCTGACGATTGAACCAAATGAGCGGTTTGTCTTTGTTGGCAACCGTTGCGGTGCTGGAAGCGGCGGCAGAGCTAGAAGTAGCAGCTGCAGAGCTAGTAACTGCGGCAGAGCTGCTGGCCTCTGGAGTGGTGGTGCATGAGCCGAGTAATGCAATCAGGCCCAACGCGAGAACTGGAATTAAATTCTTTTTCATTTTTCCTCCTTTAATTCCTTTGCCCCCTGGGGATGTGTCACAACGACTACACGAATCCCCAATGTGCGAGTACATTTTCCAACGAAAGCGCTTTCAAAAAAATGGAACATTCTTCTTTTGAAATGCAATATTTTCCACTTGAAAGGGCTTTACTCAGTGTTTTTCGTTACTTTTTCACCTTTTATTTTGTAGGAATTGCCATCTTTTTGGTTCTCGCTGTCGGGGGTCTCAACCCGATCTCCGAAGACGGGCATTGGCTCTTGATAAAGAAGATGGCGGATGATGGCCTTGATGACGGTAGCCTGCAAAGAGGCGTCATTAAGAACGGTCCCCGTCAAAGTTCCGGCCTCCACCGCCGCTCGTCCATCCGCTGTGGCATCCACCCCAATAATCGGGAAGAATCTTTCGGAAAAGGATTGGGCGGGGCTGGTGGAACTGCTGGGGTTGCCGGAACCGCCGGAGGAGCTGGAACTGCTAAAGATGCTCGAACCGCTGGAATTGCCGGAATTGCCGAAGGGGCTTGAATTGCTGGAACCGCCGGAATCGGCAGAGCTACTGGAACCACTGGATGGGCTCGAACTGCCTGAACTGCTGGAACTGCTAAAGATGCTCGAACCGCTGGAGAGGCCGTAACTTTTACTGGAAGAAGATAAGGATGGGGAGGCATTCACGTAATTGTCTTCAAGATATTGAATCGCTCCCAAAGCCATTTCGTCGTTATTGCTGAATAACAGTTCAATGGGATCGGCGGCGCTGGGATCGTACATGGTTTTCATCGCATCATAAGCTTTGGACCGTTCCCAGTTGCAGTACTGGGTATCAATGATGTCGACATCGAAACCAAAATCGATTAACGTCGAAACACAATATTCGGTCCGATATTCGCTGTCTTGGTGCCCAAGTTCACCCTTAAGGATGGCGACTTGGAGTTTTCCATCCTTGTTTTTGTCCCATTTGGAATGGTAAAAACCAGAGGGACCATGGAAAAAATCGTTGACGATGTCGGCTTGGAGTTCTCCTTCGTATTTGGGGTCGGATCCGCAATAATAGCAATTGGTTTCCGCCCAATCGTCCACCGTCAGATCTTTGGTTAAAGGCTCACGGTTAATGAAGACCAAAGGGATGTTGGTTTCCTCGGCTTTTTCGATCAAGGCCGACGAAGCCAAACGATCCACGATGTTCATGATGAGGATTTTGGTGTTCTTGTCACTCACGGCCTTAAGGAAGCCGTCGTTTTGGGTCGTTTGCTCCCTCGCGGCGTCATAAAGCTGGTAGGGAATAAAATCCTTTATGTCATTGACGAGATCGCCCGACAGCAATTGGATGAAGGGGTCGGTGGCGTCATAAAGGAAAATTTGGGCGAGACTAGTGGATGAAGAGCAACTGGCCAAAGACAGAATGCCAACCGTCAATAAACCCATAATTTTATTCTTCATGCTTAAGGGCTCCTTCCTTGGGGATCACGATGGTGACGGTTGTTCCGACATCCTCTTCGCTGTGGATGAGAATGTTGGCTTTGTCGCCATAATAAATCCGGATCCTCTGGTAAACGTTTTTCAAACCCACGCCTTGATAAACCGTGTTGTCCTTGAAGCTGTTTTCCAGTTCCTGAACTTTGCTGGACATCATGCCGTAGCCGTTATCCGAAACATCGAACTTAAGGAAATCCGCGTCGGAATAGGCATGAATAAAAATGTGTCCTTCTTCGTCTTCTTTGAGACCGTGGCCAATCGAATTCTCGACGACGGGTTGAAGGATCAATTTGACGACGAAATACTTCTCGAGGTCCGGCTCGACTTTGATGTCATAGCTAAAAGCGTTTCCGAAACGGAGCTTCTGTATGAGAAGGTAGTTGCGCGCGTGTTCAATTTCATTTTCCAAAGGAATGACGTTCTGACCTTTGGAGATGGAGATGCGGAAGAATTTCGAAAGAGCGATAATCATTTTTTCGGCTTTTTCGCTTTCGCCTTTGTCGATGCAGGCGATAACGGAATCCAAAGTGTTATAAAGAAAGTGAGGATTAATCTGATTCTGCAGAGCTTTTAACTCCGATTTGCGCTGCTCTTCCTTTTCATCGACGACCTTCCCCGTAAGTTCCTTGATGCGGGCCATCATCTGATTGAAGGAATGGTTGAGTTCCACCACTTCTTTCGATCCTTTGATCTCGGGTGTCAGGGACGCGTCATAGTTAAGGGATTCGATGTCTGCCATTTCGACTTGAAGCTTTCTGATTGGACGGGTGATGCTATTGGCGATGATGGAAAGAATCAGGACGAACACGGCCATGACGGCGACGCCCACGATCAAGACGATGATAGCGAAATTATCGATTGCCCCACTGACGGCATCGTAGTTAATGGAAATGGCAACCCGCCAGGAAGTATTGGAGATGGTCGCGGCATAAAGATAATAAGAATGACTATTGAATTTCTCAATTTCAGAGCCGAGTACAAAGGTCTTCAACAAGGTCAGCTCGCTCGTCACGTCTTCCTTGCTCGAAGAATAGACGACCGCATAGGTCTTATCGTAAATGGTGAAATGGCCGCCGTCCCCAAGGGTGCTTGGCGAAATGGATTCCACGATTTTCGTGAAATCGAAATCGACTTTCAAAACGGCATTAAAACCGGAGTCTTTTTCGAAAGGAATGTATTTGGAGAGAGTAAAAGAATACGTGGTTCCTGAGGGATTGGTTGTGGGTCGGGAGAAAAAATTAATCAATTTGCTGTCGTCGTCCTGGGTGGCCTCGGTAAACCAAGTTTGGTTGATAACCGAAGTATCTTTTTCGGAATAAGAAGTGTCGCTCGCGATCATGGTCCCACCAATAATTTTATAAAGCGACATATCAAGAATCTCGTTTTTAATCGACATAACGGTGTCAAAATAAATTCCCATATCCGAAGATATGGTGGCCAAATCATCGTTTTCGTTGGAATACTTTCCGATGACGTTGTTGCTGGTCGTCAAAACCGAATCGAAATAAGTTTCGTAATTCGTCAGCAGCTGCTGCGAAGTGGCCAGCATTTGCTCGTTGGTGGATGAGGTGACGTTGGTGGAGTAAAGGCCATAGGCTGTGAAAACCATGGCCACGACAAAAACCGCAAAGGCCAAGAACGTCGGGATGAAAAGAATGGTTTTTAAAGAAATGACTTTCTTCAAGACTTGCGATACTCCATTGGCGAAACGCCAAAGAACTTTTTAAAACAATGCGAGAAATAATAGGGATCCTCATAGCCGATTTCGTAAGCAATGGTAGCCAATTTATTATTTGGATTAGCCAATAAGATCTTAGCTTTTTCCATTCGGATTTCCGTCAGATATTTCGTGAAGGAAGTATCGTGGCGTTTGAGAATTGCGGAAATATAGGAGACGGAATACCCTAATTCGTCAGCTACGTTGTCAAGGGAAAGGTCGTTCTTGGCAAAATTGTTATCGATGAAGTGCCGAATGTGCTCATAAGCATCGTCGACCCCCGATATCCTCTCAGCATCGTTAATCGTGACAATTTTATCAATCAGGGTTGTAAAAAGCTGTTTGGTGCTATCGCTGTTTTTCGATCCATAGATGTTGTTAACGATAGCGACGTGAGGAAGGTAAGAAGAATAAAGTTTATCAATGGCGATGCAGCTTTTCAAAATCGAATCCAAAAGGTTATTGATGATCAGAAAATAAGAGTCTTTATATTCGATCGAAGAAATCGTATCAATCATTTTGTTGACGGAGGTTCGGGCGTCTTTGGTTTTCCCATAAAGAATGGAATAAGAAATCGCTTTGTATTCGTTTTCGTCGACCTTGCCGATGATGTTTCCTTTGTTGGCCAAATCGCTGTAGAAAAGAACCACGTTGGTTCCGACGACCGTCCGATACTCCAGGGTCCATTTGGCGTGGCGATAAAGCTTGCGGTAGCTGATGTCGGAAGACGAATCGCCGAAATCGGAAATCCCGACGGAAAAGGATAAATTGCAGGTTTTCTTTATTTTGGCAATTATCCTAGCAAATCTTGTTTGGATGTTTTCTTTTTGGAAGGGCGAATCGCTAACCAAAACGACGTTGCTATCGATGCTGTTCTCAAAGGTGGAATAAGAGGTGTCCCCGAAAGATTCGGCGATGAATTGGCCTAGGTAATAGTTCCCAAGTTCGCTTTCTTCGTAGGAGAGATTGTCCTCATCTTTGTCGGGGTCGAAAACGCCAATCAAAACATAGCGTTTGTCGATGTCGATGCGGTCGGCCTTGAGCTTATCTCGGAAATTGGGCGGGATAATTTTTAGGGTTACGAGTTTGTTGAGATCGGTATCTTGAACCGCTTTCAAAACGGATTCGCTTTTATGCTGCAGGTCTTTGATGTTCTTGTCGATGGTCAGTTTTTTATCCAACTCCGTTTTGGCCTTCCCCAAAGCCACAGAAATATCATCGAAAGTCACAGGTTTGGAAATATATCCGATAACCCCCAAATCGATGGCTTGTTTGGCATAATCGAAATTATCGAAACCCGAAACGATGATGGCTTGCACCAAGGGGAGCTCTTGCCTGGCTTGCCGGATGAGATCCAAACCATTGATGAAGGGCATTTTGATGTCGGTAATGATCAAATCGGGTTCAAGCGGAACGCCGGTTTCAAGAGCGTCGTATCCATTTTCATAGACGCCCAAAACTTTGAATTCACTGCTTTTTTTGGACAAAAAAGAGGACAGACGTTCGCGAACCGTCGCTTCATCATCAACGATGATTACACTGTACATGGCACCTAAAGTTTACTACTTTTGCGGCTTTGGTAAAGGAACGGAAAATAGCAATATGGGGCTCGCCGCCTTATCCCAAAAAAGGAACGGCAGTATTATGCCGCCGCTCCCTTGCCATTGGCTTTTTTAATGACGATTTCCCCAGATTTATCGACATCAACCTGATATTTCTGAGTGGTATCGACGTCTCCTTTGATGATGGCGTTGGCCAAAGCCGTTTCGACTTTGTCTTGGATGAAGCGTTTGATCGGACGTGCCCCATAAGTCGGAGAATAAGCGCTTTCGAGGATAAAATCGGATAAACCCTTGGAAAAAGTGAAGTTATAGTATTGCTCGCTTAGCCTCTTATTGAGCTCGCCCAGCATTTTCTCCACGATCTGACGCTGAACCTCTTTGGAAAGAGGATTGAAATACACAATTTCATCAATCCGATTAAGGAACTCGGGCTTAAAAGTTTGATGCAGCAATTGCTCCACCGGTTCGCGCCGACCTTCGAGAAGGTATTCGCTTCCGAGGTTGCTCGTCATGATGATGATCGTGTTTTTGAAATCGACCAATCGTCCTTGCGAATCCGTAAGACGGCCTTCGTCAAGAATCTGAAGGAGCAAATTGAAAACTTCGGAATTAGCTTTTTCAATTTCGTCGAAAAGCACAATCGAATAAGGATTCCTCCTGACTTTTTCGGTCAGCTGGCCCCCTTCCTCATAACCCACATATCCCGGGGGCGCGCCGATAAGACGCGAGACGCTGAACTTTTCCATATACTCCGACATATCAATGCGGATGATGTTGTTCTCGTTATCGAAGAGCGCTTCCGCTAAAGCTTTGGCCACTTCGGTTTTGCCGACCCCGGTAGGGCCGAGAAACAAGAACGACCCAATGGGCCGGTTGGGATTTTTAATACCAGCCCTTTGGCGCAGGATGGCATTGGAAACCAAGACTATGGCATCGTCCTGGCCGATGACGCGTTTCTCCAAGGTGTCTTTGAGATCCAAGACCTTTTCGCGGTCCCCTTTCTCGATGCGGGTTACCGGAATCCCCGTCATTTTGCTGACGATTCGGGCAATGGATTCATCGTCCACTACTTCGTCGACCAATCTTTCGCCTTGCTTCGAAGCGTCGGAAAGAACCAAGAGTTTTTTCTCAAGGTACGGAATCGTCTTATATTGGAGTTCCGAAGCTTTTTCGTAATCTCCATGCGAGAAATAGACGCCTAAATCGAATTTGTCCTTTTCGAGTTGAGATTTGATTTCCTTAGCTTCGGCAATTTGGTTTTTCTCGATCTGCCACTCTTTGGAGAGCTGATCGGATTTTTCTTTATCCAAAGCCAACTCCCTCTCCAGATCCGATAATCTTTTGGCGGAGGATTCGTCGCGTTCTTTTTGAAGTTCGACTTTTTCGACTTCAAGACTCCGGATTTTGCGATTGACTTCATCAAGTTCGCTTGGCATGGATTCGATTTCCACTTTGATTCCAGCGCAGGCCTCATCAACCAAATCGATGGCCTTATCCGGCAAGAAACGATTGGTAATATAACGGTTGCTTAGGGTAGCGGCGGCCACCAGTGCCGCATCCGTGATTCTCACGCCGTGAAAAGACTCAAACCTTTCCTTGAGACCCCGCAGAATCGTGATGGTGTCTTCCACCGTCGGCTCCCCGATGAGAACGGTTTGAAAACGTCTTTCAAGCGCGCGGTCTTTCTCGATGAATTCCCGATATTCGTTTAAAGTCGTGGCCCCGATGCAGTCAATATCCCCCCGCGCCAAAAGGGGTTTCAGCATATTGGAGGCATCTAAAGCCCCATCCGCTTTTCCGGCCCCCACGATCAAGTGAATCTCATCGATGAAAAGAATGATTTTCCCGTCACTCGACTTGATTTTATTGAGGATAGCCTTCAAGCGCTCCTCAAATTCTCCCCGATATTTGGCGCCCGCGACCAACGATCCCATATCCAATTCGTATATTTCTTTGTCTTTTAAGGTATTGGGAACATCATCTTTGACGATTCGCTCAGCCAAGCCTTCCACGATAGCGGTTTTGCCCACACCGGGTTCGCCGATCAAGATAACGTTGTTTTTGGTCTTTCGGGCCAGAATCTGAATGACTTTCCTGATCTCTTCGTCTCGCCCGATGACGGGGTCGATCTTTCCGGCTTTGACGTCGGAATTGACGTTTCGGCCGAATTTATCAAGGATATTTTCGTCTTGGGAATAGTCTTCCATTCCTTCTTGGTTATTCATTAAAGGTTCTCCTTTCCTGACTGGTGGATTCCGCTGAAGATAAACGAATTATACATCAATATTTAGCACTCGCAAGTCTTGAGTGCCAGGTTTCCGATTTTTCATGTTCTGGATGAGATTTTCTCGAAAAAACATCATTTTAGTTTTTCCTGAACGCTTTTAATCCTAGAATATTCCGTTGGAGGGGCGTTCTTCTTTGATATCCGTTTTATCCCTAAGTATTGAACGCCCGTATATCCAAATAGGAATACTGATTAAACATGGAAAAGAAACTTATCATCGTCTCCGCTCCTCCGGCCAGCGGAAAAACTTTTGTCAGCATGAAACTGGCGGAGCACCTCCGCCATGTCGTTTATCTTGACAAGGACGCCTTGGTCCCGCTCTCCAACGTGGCTTTCATGGTGGCCAACGAGCCCAACGACCGCGAAGGGCCTTTCTTTGAGAAATACCTCCGCGACGTCGAGTACCAAGTCATCCTCAATATGGCTTTGGACGCTTTGAAATATGACGACATCGTCCTTATCAACGCCCCCTTTACCAAAGAGGTCCACGATCCGAATTACATCAAGGCTTTGCGGAAAGAACTCAAAGATACATATGATGCCCATCTGGCGGTCATTTGGGTGCTTTGCGATATCGAAGTCGTCCATCAAAGGATGATCGAACGGAATTCCCCGCGCGACACCTTTAAATTGGCGGATTGGGACAAGTTCGTGAAGAGTCAAAACTTCTCGGTTCCCACCAACCTAAAAATTCGCGGAGACCCCTACAGCCTGATCCTCTTCGATAACAACGATGACCAAAAATTCGCTGAATCGATGAAACGCGTGGTGGCTCTCCTCGAAGAGAAAAAGGTCTTAAGAAGAAAAAGAAATAATCGTTCGATTCGTCGTTTTTCAAAACAAAATAATCAATCTTGATCCTTCAAGATCTCGCCTCCATCCGAAGCGATGACTTTTTTAAAGTAGAAAAAAGAGTCCTTGGGAAGGCGCCTAGCACCTTTTTCGTAATCCACGAAGACGAGGCCAAAACGAGGCCTGTAACCATTGTTCCATTCGAAATTATCGAGGAGAGACCAATAAAAATATCCGGCGACGGGAGTGCCCTCTTTAATGACTTTTCCTAGCATCCGCAGGTAATCTCTAAGGTATTCCATCCGGTTTAAATCATGAACGAGTCCCTCTTCTATTTTGTCACCACAGCAGGTTCCGTTCTCGGTGATGAAAATGGGTTTACGATATCTTTCAAAAAGATATTTGGGGCCGTAATAAAGAGCTTCGGGATGGATTTCCCAATTCAAATAATTGTGGGGGGCGTCGGGCGTCGGGACCAAGGCCGGTTGCCCTTTTTTAGAGACCACTTTGTATCCGCTATAGATATTTATTCCAAAATAATCATAGTCCGCCTGAATTATTTTCATGTCACTTTCGGAATAAGGAATGTCGATGTTAAGGTGGGATAGCCATCTCCGGTCATAGCGCCCTAGAAATGCTGGATCGGCAAAGAGAGAAACGGAGAAAAGGGCGTGATTAAATTTTGGCGAAAGATAAGCAAGACGGGCTGCTTCGATATCGTCGGGATTTGCGGGATTGGCAGGAAAAGAAGGCAAATAGGTGTTGGCCATCATGATCTTCAGATCAAGGGAAGAGGCTGCCCGTAAGGCGCGCACTGCCAAACCGCTTCCTAATAGAACGTTATGAATTACCTTCGCCAGATCTTTGTCTCGATATTGGTGATAAGGCGGAACCGATCCTTCGTAATGGCCCATACCAAGGAAACATTGGGGTTCGTTAATCGTCAGATAATTTTTGACGAGCCCATTGAATAAGCGACCGACGCCACGCGCGTATTCCTCAAACCATAGCGGAGAATCCTTGTTCAACCATCCGCCCTTAAGCTCTAAGGCCAAAGGGTAATCCCAGTGGAAAAGGGTAACATAAGGTTCGATTCCGTCAGCCAATAGGTCTTTGACGAGATGGAGGTAGAAATCTGCGCCCTTCCGATTAAGGCTCCCCGTGCCTTCCGGAAATAAACGTGTCCAGGAAAGCGAAAAACGATAGGCTTTAACGCCCAATTCCTTAAGTAAGGCAATGTCTTCGTCAATTTTTTTATAGGACTCATCGCCGGGTCCGTCTTTGAGGTAAACCTGATCCCAAACGCTCTCCCCCCTCCCGTCGGCATTAAGTGATCCTTCGGTCTGAAGTGCGCTCGTAGCGGCCCCCCACACAAAATCTTTTCCGAATGTTTTTTCTTCCATGGCTAAATCATATATCCATGAGCGGTCTCTAATTAGGAGGCTTAAATCAGCCTTTGACCGCACCCTCGGTCATGCCTTTGAGGATAAAACGGCTGAAAACGAGATAGACGATGACCAAGGGTATGATGGAGACCCCAATAAGACAATAAACTTTCCCGAGATCGAAACTAGCCGGATCGGAGGCTTTCAACGACGCGATGATGAGGGGAAGCGTCTCTACCCCAGGCTTGTCAATGAGAAGGGCCGGGACGAAATAATTGTTCCAGCTGCTGACGAACGTGAAAATGAATTGAACCGCAAGAGCTGGTTTCATGATGGGAATGACGATGCGATGGAAGATTCCGATTTCCGAACAACCATCGGCCCTTCCGGCTTCCACCAACTCAAAAGGAAGGATCGATTCCATATATTGGTTGATATAGAAGAAGACGATCGGAGAGCAAATAGAAGGAACGATCAAAGGAAGGAGGTTGTTCGTCAACCCCCACGCACGCATCACCTGCACGAAACCAAGAGCGCTCACCTGAGTTGGAATCATCATGATAAGCAGGATGGCTGTGAAGATGTATTTTTTCCCCTTGAAGGTATAGACATTAAAGACGAAAGCGGTGAGACAGGAGAAATAGCAACTCAGCAAGGCCGTGAAAAGCGAAACGATAAAGCTGTTGCGGAGGGCCGTTCCTACCGGAAGGTGGCTGTCGCTAAAGGTTTTCTGCATATTGGCGATGAAATTAGTCCCAAACCACCAACTGAACCCTCCTTGTAGTTGCCCGTTGTTTCTTGTCATGTCGATAATCAGAGTCCATAATGGAAAAATACAAATCAGCACTAAAAGAGACAAAATGAAATAGCAATAAATCCTTTGGAAGATAAGCTGAAGTTTATAGCTTTTCGTTGCTTTTTCCGGAAGTGTTGCTGTGGCCATATTATTCCACTCCCTTTGTTTTTGCCGCTGAACGGTTTGCAATCTCATGAATCGTCGAAGGGCATTTCGCATATTCCTTAAAACGTTTTTTGCGGGCTATCATTTCATCTTTCGTGACGTTCACCCTCGGGTGAATGGTTTTGTAAACGCCAACCGAAAGAATCGCCGTAACCACGAAAATCAGCAAAGATAAAGCGCCAGCTTGGCCATAATTCTGCTTATAGGAAATCAAATTGTAGAGCCACATCATGAGCGTATAACTCGATTCGCTGGGGCCGCCACTCCTCTGAGTAAATATTTGAGCGACGTCAAAAAGTTGGATTCCGCCGATCATGGAAGTAATCACCACATAAATGAAAATTGGCTTTAGGAGCGGCATCGTGATCTTGTGAAACATCGTGCGCGAGGAGGCCCCGTCAAGAAGAGCGCTTTCGTAAATGGAGTTATCAATGCCCATGATTCCGGCCATCAACAAAATGGTCGTGTTCCCAAACCACATAAGGAAATCCAAAAAAGCTATGATAAGACGCGTGGCGATTTGATTGTTGCTTACGTCGAAGGCCTCGGAAATCCAGTTCCAACCCATCAAGGTATCAATCACCGGGCCGTTTCGAGCGAAAATCATTAAAAACAACATCCCAAACGCGGTTGCCATAATGAGATTGGGAAGATAGATGACCGTTTTCCAAAAACTCTTGATTTTTAAATTCAATTTGATGTCGGTGAACCAAATCGCTAACTGAAGCGAAAGAAGAATCTGCGGGATGAAACCGATGATCCAAATTAAAACGGTATTGATAAGGTAATACCAAAAATTCGGGAAATTCACGTTCCCGAAACTAATCCCCAAAAATGATATCGGGCGAAGCGTTGACGACGTGAAGATGTATTTGAAATTGTCGAACCCGTTCCAAGCCGGGCCGATCGTGACAAAAAGCGCACTATCACTGTAGTAATTGAAAAAGGAATAATAAATTGTCTGAAACAGGGGAATAAACTGGAAGACAAAAAACGCGAGGAAGAAAGGGATAAGAAAGAGATATCCCCATTTTTCATAATGGATGTGATCCCCTTTGTCTTGTTTTCTTGAAAACAGGCGTTTCATGTTTTCTCCTTCGGAAGAAAGGGGGCGGGTGTCCGTCCCCTAAAAGACATGATGTCAAATACGGTCAAAGAGCAGCATCGAATGTGGCATCGTAGGTGAGTCCGTTGTAAACGGCATCTAGTTTTGTTTTAAAGTTGGAGATGGCTGTCGCGTAATCGGCCGTGCCAGTGAAATAATCCTGCATGGCGGTTTGTATGTTCTCGTTGCAGCCTTGATCGTAGGCGCCAGCATTCTTCATGTTGATTTTCGAGGCGCTTTCTTTGAATAAAGCAATATGGTTCTGGCCGCCAAGGAAGGCGCTTCCGTAAGTCGTATCGGCGGCGATGTCGTTCATCGCGACTTGATTGTTGGTGTAGTCTTGCGTAATGCGGGTGATTCCATTGGCGATGGCACGAGAGCAGGTCATCGCATACATAATCTTGTTGAGAAGGGATTTGTTATCGGTTCCCTTCGCGCCACAAAGCCAGGTTCCACCCCAATACCAAGAAGCCGGTCCTTGGCAAACGGCGTAATCGCCAAATAACGATGTCGCAGGATTACCGGTGTTCCCTAACTTGTCCGGATCGCTATTGCCGGCAAGGGTAAAGTTAATGCCCCAAGTGCTATAGAAGAATCCGAGGACTTTGTTGCCCTTCGGGCCTTGATCGGCGTTCCATTGGGTATCCCAAAGCGTTGTCTTGTCGTTATAGCCGCTGTCGGTGTAAGTTTTGGTGGCTTTGATCCAAGCTTTGATTTGCGGATCGAGGGTGACGACTTTGCTATCGTTGACCCATTTGCCACTCATGTTGTTCGAATAGACACGATAGGCGTCATCATAGCCTGAAAGCATAAAGACGCCTTTGGACTTAGCGGTCGCAGCCACGGAATTGAAGTTGGTCCAATCGCTCAAAGCCGCTTGGACTGTGGTTGGGTCGTCAGATCCTAAAACCGTCTTAGCCAAATCGCGTCGGTAAGCGAAGAGCCCTGGAGTAGCTTGCCAGCTGACGGCTTTGAGTTTGTTGTTATAGGTGACGATATCTTTAGTGTATTGATACATCTGTGATAGATCATCATCGCTCAGGCCAACGTCGCCTTTGACATCAAGCGTATAATCGGTCGCGACGTATTTGGTAGCATAATCGGCTTCGATAAGGAACATGTCGATTTTGTCGTCGACGGCAGCGCTGTCCTGAGCCGATAAGTCGGCATCAAGCTTTTTTTGGTAAGCGTTCCCATCGGTCGGCGTAATCTTGAAATAGACTTTCGTCCCATCTCTTAGAAGATCGTAGGAAGTCGCTCCCTCGGTCACGGTCCTGACATAATCCGGATAGAATTTCTCGAACTGACCCTGGAATTCGTTATTCCAGCATTCGATGTTGAACACCTTCCCTTCGGTAGATGTGGCCCCACTTCCTGCGCTGCTGGTGTTGTTTTGACCCGTGCAACCGGCTAGTGCGATGAGTCCGGCTGTGAGTAACGCTGGGATGGCAAACATTGATTTCTTCATGATTTTTTTAAATCCTCCTTTCAATGTTTTGCTTCTGCTGTTTATCTCTATCCGCCCCTACACAGCGGCTAAAGCCTTGATAGTCCCACCTTCCTGAAGGTGGCCTTTGACGACAATCTGCTCCGGGACGAAAGTATCGGGATGTTCGATACGATCAATCAATTTAGATGCGGCTAAAGAACCAATCATCTCGCTGTCCTGACAATAAGTCGTAAGGGCTGGATGCATCATGCGAGAAAGAGCGATTCCATCGTATCCGGCGATGGAAATGTCTTTCATCTTCGAATCACCACCATTGAACCCGCTGACAAGAACGGCCAGGGCCGAAACGTCGTCAGGGCAAATAATGCAAGAGGGTTTGTTGGGCAACGCCAATAAATCATTGAGGGCTTTGCTGACTGTATCGGGATCGTGGTAAATGGCGTTTTTGACATAATCGGTCGGGATATTGAGTCCGAGTTTTTGGCATTCTTTGGAAAATCCGGCCAATCGTTTTTTGGTGACATCGGTATCTTCGCCATGAATAAAGGATATTTTTCGATGGCCCAAGACATAAGCATAGCTAACGAGAGACATCAATCCTTGATCGTTATCGCTTACGATGGCGGTGCATCCGTTATAAACATAATCGATGGTAACCACAGGAATCCCGGAGGTTACGAGTTCGAAAACGTCGGGCGAGGAAAAATCGACGGAAGCAATAACGACCCCATCGATATTGCGACTTTTGGCATGTTCGACGAAACTAAGTTTTTTGCCGCCAAGATTATCCGAGGCAATAAAAGTGATATCATAGCCATGTTTTTCGGCTTCGACTTTCACCGAATTCAAAATCGAAGAAAAGTATTCATGGCGAAGGCCCGAAGAAGTTTTATCAACGAAGAGGACCCCAATCGTGAAACTTCGTCGAAGCTTCAAAGAACGAGCTGAAACATTAGGAACATAGCCAAGTTCTTCTGAAGCTTTTTTTACTTTTTCGACCGTAACAAAAGGAATTTCATGTGAACCATTGAGAGCCTTAGAAACAGTCGCAATGCTCAAGCCGCATTTAACTGCAATATCGGAGATTCTCACCATGCATTATCCCTTTCAGCGAAATCGTTTTCGCAATACTAGATTAAATACCAAAAATTTTCTTGTCAAGCATAAATGTAAGGGCTTACTTTTTTGCAAAAACGGGTTTTCGCGGATGCCAAATGATCATTTCGTTCAAATTTCGTAAAAAAAATGCTTTACAGCCTTGTTTTTGAATGTTTTGGCGATAAAATAACAGCGTTCGGCGAAAACGTTTAAGTGTAGAAACAATCGAACTTTATATTAGTTATATATTTAATATATAACTGGTTTAAGTTCGAGACGGGCAAAGGAGCGGAAAGCATGAAATTCGGACACTTCGATGATGCCGCCAAGGAGTATGTTATATCAACACCAGATACCCCCTCTCCTTGGATCAACTATCTCGGTCAAAATGATTTCTTTTCTCTTATCTCCAACACTGCAGGCGGATATAGTTTTTATAAAGATGCCAAACTTCGCCGTTTGACCCGTTATCGTTATAACGATGTTCCAGCCGATATGGATGGCCGACACTTTTATATCAAAGAGGGGGAGATGATATGGTCCCCCACCTTTCTTCCTGCCAAAATGCCTTTAGATTATTATGAATGCCGCCATGGCTTGGGCTATTCCACTTTCATCGGAAAGAAAAACGATGTTAAGGCAACTTTGACTTTCTTCGTACCGCTGAACGAAAATTGTGAGATTCAGGAAATTGAGATAGAAAACAAAGGAAATATCAGCAAAAGCCTTTCCCTTTTCGCTCAAATTGAATGGTGTCTATGGAACGCTTCGGATGACAACGAAAATTTTCAAAGGAACTTATCCACCGGTGAAGTTGAGTGCTTCGACGGGGTTATTTATCACAAAACTGAATATAGGGAAAGGCGAAACCATTATGCTTTTTATTACGTTAACGCTCATTGCTCTCATTTTGAAAGCGATCGGGATCATTTCCTCGGATTGCACGAGGGATATGAACACCCCGATCAGGTTTTTACGGGTTCTTTAGGCGATTACGTAGCCAGCGGTTGGCGCCCCATTGCCGCTCATCAAATCGATTTTGTTTTGAAACCTGGCGAATCAAAAAAATTCGTTTTTCTTTTGGGCTATGCGGAAATTAAAGAAGGCGAAGAGAAATTCATTGAACCGAATGTGATAAACAAAACTCCTGCTTTAGCTCTTATTTCTCAATTCAATACATCCGAAAAATCCGATAAAGCCTTGGCGGATGTTAAAAACCACTGGAACCAGCTTTTGTCGGTTTTCCATACGGAAACCGGCAACGAGAAACTCGACCGAATGGCAAACATTTGGAACCAGTATCAATGCATGGTAACCTTTTGCATGTCGAGGAGCGCCTCCTACTATGAATCCGGAATCGGGCGCGGCATGGGTTTCCGTGATGGCTGCCAAGATTTATTAGGCTTTGTTCACATCATTCCCGAGAAGGCCAAGCAAAGGATCGTTGACATTGCCTCGATCCAAAAAGAAGACGGATCTGCCTATCATCAATATCAACTCCTGACGAAAAAAGGCAATAGCGACATTGGATCGGGTTTTAATGATGATCCTTTGTGGCTCATCGCAGCTGTCGCAGCTTATTTAAAAGAAACTGGGGATTTCTCGATTCTTGACATCCCCGCTCCTTTCGATAGCAAGATCGGCTCCGAGAGACCAATTTTAGAACACTTAAAGAGGTCCATCGATTTCACGATATCCCATCGCGGTCCCCATGGGCTCCCGCTTATCGGACGAGCGGATTGGAATGATTGCCTCAACCTGAATTGTTTCTCCTCGGCACCAGGCGAAAACTTCCAAATCACTTCCAACAAAGAAACGGGTATCGCCGAATCGGTTTTCATCGCTGGAATGTTCGTTGAATACGCCACCGATTATGTCGAAATCCAAAAACGGTTGGGAAACGGCGAAGAGGCAAACCGCGTTTCAAAAGCCATCAAAGAAATTTCGGATGCCACCATCGCTTACGGATGGGATGGCTCATGGTTTTTACGCGCTTACGACGGGTTTGGCCATAAGGTCGGATCCAAAGAATGCGAAGAGGGCAAGATCTTCATTGAGCCACAAGGCTTTTGCGTGATGGCTGGGATCGGCCGAGAAAGAGGCTATGGCAAAAAAGCTTTGGCCTCGGCCGAGAAATTCTTGGGTACTGAGTGGGGCCTTGAATTATTAAGTCCTTCTTTTTCCACTTACCATATCGAGTTGGGGGAAATTTCCTCTTATCCTCGCGGATACAAGGAAAATGGGGCGGTCTTCAACCACAACAATCCTTGGGTTGTCATCGCTCATTGTATCGAGGGCGAAAACGAAGAAGCCTATTCCCTCTATATTAAAAACGCCCCAAGTTTCATCGAGGATCAAAGCGAAATCCATTTCACCGAACCTTATGTTTATAGCCAAATGATCGCCGGCCATGACGCGAAGAATTTCGGGCAAGCCAAAAATAGTTGGCTTACTGGCACTGCCAGTTGGAGTTTTGTGGCCCTCAGTCAGTATCTATTGGGAATCAAACCCGATTACGATGGGCTCATAATCGAACCCCATCTTCCGAGAATCGTCTGCAGATCTTTCCAGGTGACCAGGAAATTTCGCGGGAATGTCTATGAGATCTTAATCGATAACCAAACCAATGACCCGGTTCTTTATGTCGACGGGACGGCGATTAAGGGCCGCCTCGTTCCTTTCGCCAAGAGTTCGAAGCCTGTTAAGGTCGAACTCCGTTAAACAGCTGGAAACCCGCCTAAGCTCCCTACAAGCCGAGGCGGGTTTTCCCAAATTACTTTTCAAACGAATTATTGCTTTATTTTAACGCGATGATCCGTGAGGATCGATCTTTCGCCGACGATGACGCCATTAAGGAACAGGCGGATGTACTCATCTTCGGCGCTGGAGCCTTTATTGATATAAGCGCATGAGGTCGCAAAGTGATCGATATAGTTGAGAGCCAACACTTCCAAAACCCCTTCGGAATAATCGGTATGGTAGGTTTTGAGGGTGCCGATGATGCCATTGAGAAAATTCCTGAGAGCCTCTTTTCTGACCTCTTCGTTGCAGTAAGAAGAATGCGTGTAAGCCAAATAATAGGCAATCTCTTTCTTGTGAGAGACCAAATCTTTGACTTCTTTGACCTTTTTATCGCTCAGAGCTTGACTATTGATATCGACTTCGGCCGAGGGAAGCACTCCGTAATAAGGAATTTGGGCTATGGCTTCGAAACATCCGGCATCCATTAGGTTCTGTTTCGTGTGATAGTGCGAGAAAATGACCGGCTCGGAAATATGGAGATGGGCGGCCATGCTTTTGGTGGAAACCGAATCAATGCCGTTCGCAAAAGACGCATCAATGAGCGCATTCATGATTTTCTTTTCGACGTTTCGGATGCCGCGGCGGCCCATATGATCCCTCCCCTCAGAGGTCCAATAAGCTTATCTTCTTTGTAGTATAGCCTAACAAGCCTCAAAGAAAAGAAATAAACGATAAAAAAGAAAGGCGGATCCTTCCCTATATTCCAAGATGCGATTTTAGCGAATTCTCCATGAAATTAGAAAATAATCCTTTTGCTGATCCCATCGAACAGATGGCCTCTTTGGAAGTCAAAACCCAGCGTTCCTTTATCTCCGCTTTGGAGAGGGATCGAAGAAGGCACTCGGGCCACGATTTCTTGTTGGAACAAATGGAAATGAAGGCTGTATTCGGAGCCTAATAACTCCGCCACCTCAATCGTTACGGGAATTCCTCTGTCCCCGCCTTTGCCAAAAGCGATGTCCTCAGGACGAAGCCCAAAGAAAAGATCGTGGATTTTGATCTTGCCCACCAGCGAGGCCTCTTCCCGTTCTCGGGTGGCTTCTTCAAGATCTCGCTGATAATCGCGCGGTTCTTCCTTTTCAAACTCCCCAGGAGCCAAAGCCAATTTTTGGCGATCGAATTCGATCCTTCGGGTCAGACTCGTGATCTCATGAAGGTAGAAAGCGTCGTGAAGGACAATTTGCGCGGCGGACAGCTCAAGGCGGAATTTATCCGCGAAAGTTAAGAAGCCATTTTCATAATGGGCAGGCAGGATATTCATGGTCGGCGAACCCATGAAGGTGGCCACGAAAAGATTAGCGGGTTTGTCGTAAACCTCGCGCGGGGTGCCTGTTTGCTGAATCTTCCCAAGATTAAGAACGACAATTCGATCGGCCATTGTCATAGCCTCGGTTTGGTCGTGGGTGACATAAATCATCGTGTTGCGAAGCTGCCCATGCAGTTTCACCAATTCCGAACGCATCTGAACGCGGAGTTTGGCGTCGAGATTAGAGAGCGGCTCATCGAGCAAGAAGATTTTGGCGTGACGGACCACCGCTCGCCCCAAAGCCACGCGCTGGCATTGGCCTCCGGATAATTGGGTTGGTTTCCGGTGAAGGAATTCGGTGATCTGAAGCATTTCCGCAGCCACTTGGATTCTAGCCTCGATCTCGTTTTTGGGAAGGTGCGATAAGCCGAAAGCCAGATTTTCGTAAACCGTCATATGCGGGTATAAGGCGTAACTCTGGAAGACAAGGGCGGCCCCGCGGTCTTTGGG
>Ga0224525_1000226_pt1 | contig 27940 bp, 30 predicted proteins | sample CFST100metaG_FD_179874 | JGI IMG/M metagenome (GOLD analysis project Ga0224525, IMG submission 179874) | Peat soil microbial communities from Stordalen Mire, Sweden - C.F.S.T100 | ecosystem: Environmental > Terrestrial > Soil > Wetlands > Peat | place: Sweden: Norrbotten County, Stordalen Mire...
CCGATAAAAAAGCTCTTTTTAAATGAAGATAATCAAGATGTCAAAGAACAAAATTGTAATCAATTGATATTGTTGTAACTATAACGCAACGCTAGTGATAGTATTACTATACTGATATTTCATTTTTAATTATACCAAACGGTATAATACCAGATAGTATAATTTCCACCAGTCCAGGCTGGGTACGATTGGCAATTCGTCTTTTTTTTTAACAAATTCCTTTAGCTGCATAAAATATACCCTTTAGGGTGCAAAAAGTTAGAATGTTTATTGAAACATACCCGTTAGGGTATAATTTCCGATTTCCCTTTAATTTGATGCCCCGGAATATTATCCCATGTCCTTTCCATTTCCAGCTTCTTAAACTCTTCGGAGATCTTCACATACTTGTTAAAAACGCTGTCCTTCTTATGGCCGGTAATCTCCTTGATGGTTTTGGTATTCATCCCAAGCATGATACTGTTAGTGATGAACGTCTTGTGGGCAGTGTGATTCGTGATCAATTTGTATTTGGGCTCCAAATGCTCCAGGGCTTTCCCCCCTGAATAGTCGACATAGTTGACCAGGTCCGTGATCCCCGCTTCCTCGCAACATTCCTTGATATGATCATTGATCTTCTGTGCCGAGAGTTTGGGAAGTGGTTTGTTCTCCAAATCCTCATACTTTGCAAGGATGGCCTTGGCGTATTGGTTCAAGGGGATGACTTCGGTCTTATGCGTTTTAACGATGTTTTTAAAGATCTGTCCATCACGGATGTGCTCCCTTTTCAGATTCTGGCGATCCGAAACACGCATTCCGGTAAAGCACATGAAACAGAATAGATCTCTGGCCCTGTTCCTTTTGTAAGATGTGAACTGGAAATTGTAAAGCGTCATCAGTTCCTCCATCGTCAGATAAATAACGTCTTTATCCCGTTCTGTAGCCTTGAAATCTTTATAGGTCAGGTCTTTTACATAGCCTCTTTTATGGCACCAGGTAAGAAACGCCTTCAGTGTGCTGATGATCTTTGCAAAGTAATTGTCCTTGGCGTTCCTCTTGACAAAAGCGTAGGTCCTCAGGTTATCGAAGAATTTGAAATTGATTGCACGGATATCAACCTTATACTTAGTGTCTTTCTCAAAATCCTGGAGGAAGTTTTTAAAGGTACCATAACAAACGATGGTCCTGTTAGCCTTGATGGCCTTACTACTTTCAATGTACTCATCCAACAACTCAAAAAACGACAGGTTCTTCCTGCGCTTTGTAGCCATATCCCCCATTATCTCATTTTGCAAAAATTCTTTCGTTATCGGGATATCTTCTTCCAACGCTCTGTTAATGGCATTCTCGGCCTTATTCTTGAGAAGGCTTATTCTCTTATTTATAGCCAGGTAATTATTGTCAGGTTCGTCCTCCCTGTTTTTCTTCACTTTCTGGTTCGTCTGGCTCCAGTGTTTCTGATGCACCATAAAACCAACAAAGAAGATGACCCTCATGTAATTATGGGTTACCCGCATTGTCAAAGATTGTTGCCCTTTTTTATTGGATTGACTTGATCTTAAATAAAAATGTATATTTGCCATGCGAGTTAAAATTGGATTAGCTTGAAAACCGCGAATTTAAGAAGAAAAAGTGAGTACCCAAAATGAGTACCCAAAAAACTCATAAAATAGCGAAAAACGGGGTTTATTTAGAAAAAGTCTAAAATTTAAAGCACTGGTAAACAACTGATACAGAAAAACGTAGTTAAATAGAGTTAAAAAACCAATCCCCCGGCTCCGGGTACTGATAAATGGCAAAATGGCGAAAAGCGAAATAGCGAAAACTGTTTCGCTTTTTTTTCAAACCCACACTTTTCTCACTCTATTAGTCGTGAGAATTGTTTGTATAATATTGAATTACATTTTCATTATTGTACAATTTCTTGTATCATATGCCTTATGATACCAAGAACCATCTCTGAAAAAATAACCCAATTAAAAAAAAATTTTCTGAAGATTTCACATTTGGACTAACGAGATGGAAAAAACCAAACTGGTCGCAAATTGCGACCAGTTGAGTTCTCTTAAACACAGTAGTATAAATCTGTTGGATAAAAAATTCACAGACGCAGAAATCGTTACGCATAACGCGTAACGCGTTATGTCTGTCGCGTTACGAACTTATCAACAACCATATTACCTTTTGCCTTCCTATCCGATTAAGCAGAAAATTTCAACAATGAAAATGCACCGGTATGTCAAGCAATTGCTGGAGGATCTTGAAACAGCAGCAGCAAATCCGCCCGCGCCGCCATGTACTGAGATCCTGTACGATTTTGAGGTTGATCCCTGGATTACCGAACTGGCATTGGTCCCTTTTAAACCTATTTCAGAATGGGTTGGAATAAAGACCGAAGTATTTCCTCCAGTGCGGCTCCTTACTGCCATTCAAATGAAAAAGCTATTCAATGCGATGGTACAGGTCCTGGATTCCCTCAGTATTCAATTTTTTCTGCCTGAGAATTTTCCCCAGAAACGGAAATACGGTTCGCTGGTTTCAGAATGGGAAACGCCGGTTAAGTACCTCCCACAATCCGGATACGACCTGTTTCTGTGTAAAGGTGACCGGAAAACCTGCCCTCACCGTAAATATTGCACATGTCCGGATGAGGATGATTTTTTTTTGGATCAGGACAGACCTCGTGAAAGAAGCAGTAATGAAGAGGATATCGAATGCCCGTTTTAATTGGCTCACTCAGGAAACGTGACGCGTAACGCGGACTTGAAATGGTAATTAAAGCAAATATTAAAGCACTTTCAGGATGATTTATTTGATGTTCTTCTTAAATTGTATGCAAAATGTCAAAAGAGATTATCAAATCAGGTTTTGAAGCAATGATTTTCACCTTAAGGGGAAAGAATGTAATGGTTGATTATGATCTTGCAATCTTATATGATGTTACAACCAAATCACTTAAACAACAAGTCAAACGAAACCGTATCAGGTTTCCGGAAGATTTTATGTTTGAACTTACAGTGAATGAGAAAAATGAACTGGTCATAAATTGTGACCGGTTAAATTCTCTTAAACACAGTAGTAGAAGAACGTGACGCGTGACGCGTAATGCGAGACGCGAAGAGTACAGTTTTATTTAAATGTTATATCGTTTTCTGGAATCATAAAGATGAAGCCCAAGTCCTCACTATAGTTCCGATAGTCAGCGAAGTCGGAGTTATTCCAAATTTTCGGGATGAGCGCGCGTCACCCGTTACGCGTTACGCGATACGAAAGTATTGTTTGAATTTATTGGTAATAATGTTTTCTGGAATCATTGTGATGAAGCCCAAGTCCTCACTATAGTTCCGACAGTCAGCGAAGTCGGAGTTGGCCATGATTTTCGGTACGAGTACGTGTTACCCGTTACGCGTCACGCGTTACGATGATGGCTTAATTTTGACTTTTTTCGTATTTTTGTCAAAAAGGAATATTATGGTAATTTCATTCTTTTATCCCACAAATAGGCGAGGAAAATAGATAAAAGGGTAAATATTAGAAGACCAGCACAACACAAAGAAATACTTTTATTAAAAATTGGTGGTAAGTCTGCAAATACCATTGCTGTTGCAGCTCCAACCATCAAAATTAAAAGAAGGTATGAGTAAATGTTTTTTTTCAGCAGTATCCATCCTATCACGAAAAATGTGAGTTCAGTAATGTAAGTCAGTACAGGATAATGCCACAATCCCAGTCCAACTTTCCATCTATCTAAAAAAATGCCAAGATCAGGTGTGTGGACAATCAAATCAATGAACCAATGAGATAAAACACACAATCCTAAAATCCATGCCCATGATTTCCTATCCATCGCCCTGAAGAAAATAAATACTACTATTGATACAAGCAATGTACCGCACAGAGAATGAGAATAAGGCATGTTTATAATATACCTGAGCAAGTGATTATTATTGGGAACGGTATATGCCTTTTCTATTCCCAACATGGCAAATGTAAATGCAATAATATCCATCAACTGAACGGATGTAAATAATAGCCAAAGAGGGATGTCTGAAACCTTTTTCTTGACTATGTATGCAATACCATAATGTCCTATGAACATGTTGCTATTTATTAAGGGTATCTCTAAAAACTAATTGAAAACCATGTCATATACAAGCATTCAAATTAAACGATAGCCCTTTTTACTTTGAATTGTTAATGTATAATGTTCTTGGTTTGTTCTATCAACAAGATAAATCGTTTCATATGTTTTTTTGACACCAAGGAAATTGTGTGCTAATAACCTGATTCGTACAAAAGGTTTTTTATGTTTCAGATGACTCTTGAATATATAGAAATTGGGATGACGATTTAAAAACATAATTGTATCTTTCTTATCCACATCTTCAGTACTTACATTATTAAAATCATTAGTTTCTGAAGTTGCTATTTCACATTTAATTTCAGGAATGTTTCTAAGATTGTGATTTTTAAGTTTTACTTTGAACAATTCATCTTTGTCCAATGATGGTTCACTAAGTCTCACAAAAGGACGAAAAAAATATCCAATTGCTATAATTACCGCAACAAAGAAAGACATGATCGTAATGAAATCAATAAAGTATAATCTTCCGTAAGCAATGTTTAATATTTCCATACGATTGGTTTTTTGAAATTGGAATTCCTGATTTTTTCTTCTACGATTTTGGTTATTTCTTCCAATAATTCAAGCGATTTTATAAGTTTCTCTGACATTGGCTTAAATTTTTATACTACAAAGAAATTGAATCGCACAAAAATATAGCAGGGAAAGAATACTTCCCATGTCTAAAACTCACAAATATTTGTCTGAAATTCTTAAAAAGAGGATTTATAATTCCCGGCGATAGGATAGTGGGGTAAGGGCTGTATGCTTTTTAAAGAATTTACTGAAAGATGCCTGGTCGCTGAAATGTAACTCTTCTGCAACGGATGCAATGCTCAGATTTGTTTCTTTTAAAAGCAATTTTGCTTCTTCTACAATGGCTTCGTCGATTAGTTTGCCAGGCGATTTACCTGAGGCATTTTTAATGGCGTGAATTAAATATTTTGGTGTTATAAACAGTGTATCCGCATAAAATTTAAGGTTGTGTTGTACTTTATCTTGTTTAGCTAAAAGTTCCTGAAACTTAAAATTTAATTCTGCCTCCCTTGTAAATTTTGGTTTAGCAATTGTCCGGCCTTTTTCGTAAATCTTTGATGCTTCAAAAAGATATGCAAAAAAAAGGCTTCTGATTATTTCAAGATGATAGGGTAAATGAATATTTTCCCTTTTGTTTTTGAGGATATCATAGAGTTGCAATAAAGGATCAGCATCCTCTTTATTAAGTTGAATACAAGTATCTTCATTTTTTGTAAAAAAACGGAACGATTTTAATTGATGAGAAGTAACAATATTTTTAAGTAAGAAATCTTTTGTAAAAAACAGTACCCGTCCCTTGCAATTCGGGCTTTCTTCACTTCTTTGAAAAAAGCTGTCCGGACTTAGCGCAAAGATGTAATAGGGTTCAACATGTATTAACTTACCGTTGATTTTTACATCCATCCATCCTTCAACACAAAGAAAAAGTCCATAAAAGGTAGGGCGAAACATTAAGTTTAAAGGATCTTTGGGAAGGGGTCGGTCGGGCGAAATATAATATTCCGATGAGTGCCAGTCCTCGCCTAGACGATTAAACATTCCTTCTATGCTTTCGAAGGGTATTGCCTTTTCAGTTGCCATATTTTCAAAAAATGTGACAAACGACGGGTTTAGTACTTCAACATCATATCTGGTCGTATCCTGGCAGTAAATATATTTGGCCGACTAAATTACAAAACAACTTGAGATTTTCCTAACGTTAAGGAAATCTCTGAGATCAGATAGAAATTTAATTTTCATGAATTTAAGACAAATACTTGTGAATTTTGGACAAGGAGGGTGAAATGTCCCTCCTTTACTTTTGTGGTGTTATTAAATTCATTCACACTTTAAATCAAAAAATCATGAAAACAAATGAAGAATTACAAAAAGAGGTTCAGGATGCCATCAAATGGGAACCGTTATTGAACGCAGCAGAAATTGGCGTCATAGCTAAAAATGGCGTTATCACATTAACAGGAACTGTCGACAGTTATGCCAAGAAAGGAGAAGCTGAAGATGCGGCTAAAAGCGTAAAAGGAGTAAAAGTTGTTGTCGAAAAACTTGAAGTTAAGTTTAACAATAGTTTTGGTAAAAAAGCAGACAACGAAATTGCCAGCGAATTAATACGCGTTTCTGATTGGAATCCGCGAATTCCAAAAAATGCATTAAAGGCAAAAGTTGAAGATGGATGGGTTACCCTCGAAGGCGAAGTGGAAAGGAATTATCAGAAGGAAGCAGCGGAAAATATTGCAGCAAATCTTTTGGGAGTAAGAGGTGTTACAAACAATGTCACCATCAGAGAAACTGAAGATCAGGTTGATAAAAAAGCGATCGAACGTGCACTCAGGCGTAATTTGTTTGTAGATGATTCGAATATTAAAGTTGATGTTTCTGGTCATAAATTGACTTTGACAGGTACTGTTCCTTCATGGTATGATAAAGGAAAAGCCGAACGGATTGCCTGGAATGCAACTGGTATTACAAAGGTTGAGAATGATCTGCAGATCGATTATGATTTTTAGTTGGCTGATTCAGCACAGAAAAAAACGGGGGGAATTTTCTTCCTGTTTTTTTTTAATAATAAAGATGTTACTTCTATTTGTACCTTTATTAGCTTGCATTCGGACCGAATGCCAGGACATTAAATTAACCATTAGTTCGGTAATATAAAATACAAGCCAATATGAGAGTTTTAATTTTGTCGTGTGCTACAGGGGAGGGACATAACTCAGCAGCCAAAGCTATCTGGGAATACTTTAAGATGCATAAAGTCGAATGCGAAGTTGTTGATACGTTATCATTGATTAGTCCTGCTGTTTCGCAAACCGCATCTGATGTATATGTTTTTTCAACAAGAACGCGATTGTCGGGTACTGAAGCAGCTTCAAAAAAAATTCCTATCATACACATTACTCCCATTCCAGGGTGCGAAACAAAAAATGCAGAATTCTTCCACTATTACGGAATGTCTTACAGCAGCAGCGACATAAAAGAGCAGGTAAAGAGAGCACTACGATTATGCAACGATATTCCTTACAGAGACAAAATGATTTCTTCCAAAAAAATGAATATCAACCCTGATTCGAGGAAAGATATTCTGAATATTTGCGAAAAATCAGGAAATAAAAGAGAAATTGACTAAATATAAACTTGATGTAAAACATCTAAAAAAACCTGCTATACGCTACTTCGCTGCTTGTTGTTTCCTTTTTCCCTTGCTTAAATAGCCTGAATTGACTGAAAAATTCCTCCCCGACAATCTTTATGAAAGCATATGAAGGTACAGCAATGATCATTGCCGGGATGCCACCCGTACTGCCGGCAGCAATTATGACAAGAAATATTTCGACAGGATGAACTTTCAGACTTTTTCCCTGTATCATTGGGCTATATAGAATATTGTCAAGCAGAATGACCACTGACATTGCAATCAATACCCCTAACATTGTGGAACCGATTGCACCATAGTAACCATCACTTACAACACCTGTAACACCCAGAACAATACCTGTTACAACAGCAATAAGTGGCCCAATGTAAGGAATGATGTTGACAATTCCCGCAACGAAAGCAATGACAAGTGCACCTTTGACCCCTACTATGCTCAACGAAATAGAATAAGATGCGATCATGACAAGAAGATCGATGAACATGCCTGTAAAATACCGGGATAGTACCTTTTTACTTTTAAGCATTACGTTCTTTGTTTGATCCTCATATTTCAGAGGTACAAGCATCAGGATAACCCTGGGAAGCATCATCACATCAAGAAGGAAGAAAAATGACAGGAAAAGAATTGTGAAAATATAGAACGTCAGCGTTCCCGCAAAGGAAAAAACACCGGATAGGATGTTTGAAAAAAAACTGAGATCAATAAAATGTGCGAGGTTGTCTTTTAACAGCGATTCAAAGGTCGCATTTTTTTTAATGATTCCGTAATGGACAAGGGTGTGCTGCAACCATTGGATCTGTGGCCGATAATAATCGATGAGTTTCTGCCAATCAATCGAAGTTACCATGCTGGTTTCTTTTACAACCAGCGGAATAAAAAAACTGAGAAGGCCAAGTACGACTGCAAGAATAATGACCAGTGTAAGAAAAACGTTTAATACATGGAGAGACCCCAATTTTTTAAAATGGATCCTGTCAAAAAAATCAACCAAAGGATAACCGATAATGGAAATAACTCCGGCTATAATTATGCAGATAATGATCTGGGAAAAGTACCAGGCCAGAAAACCAATGATGCAAATGATCAGGATGATGAAGAAGAGTTTGTGTTTCTGGTAGAGTGTCTCCATGTTTTAATTGTTAGAGTGCAAAAATATAGCAGGAAGCATATACTTCATATGTCCAGAGTTCACAAGTATTTGTCTGAAATTCATGAAAAGAAAATTCATCATTCTCTGCAGCAGGATAGCGGGCTATAGCCTGTTTGCTTTTTGTAACTACGAAGTAACAATTGGAGATTCAGTCTGAGTGAAGTCGGAAAAAAGAAAGGGCTTTAACCAAAACCTGATGAATTTGTTTCGGGTTAAAGCCCTAAAGATATGATGATGCCGGTCTTCCCGGTCTTGAATCCAGGTCTATTCGACGCTGTTAAAATCCGGATATTTTCTTTGACAGATTATGTAAGTGCTTAAGTTTAAAAGAGAGAATTATTCTGAAGATACCCAATGTTATGAAAGCACATCCGGTCCAGATCACTAACGTTAATCCTCCAAACGCCGGGTTCCAAAACAATACAAATGAAAAAAGCAGTCCCAGAATGCCCAGGGCTAATAACCAGCCCCAGCCGCTATCAGGAAAGTCCTTTAAGTCAAATGCAAAGCCAATCGCCATCATAGAACGGAACATCAACATAAAACCAACAACAAAAGGTAATATTGCGATTGAGAGTAGCGGACTTGCCATCAGCCAAAGTCCAAAAAGAAGATCAATTATACCGCCGGTCAGCACCCAGCCCCAGTTGTCCATTTCTTTTCGGTTTGAAATGGAATAAACTATTTCAAATATTCCGCTGACAAAAATAGTTACGCTAAATAAAATTGAAAGTGTAAGGTAGGACGATACTGGAGTCATAAACACCCAGATTCCTACACCGATGAAAAGAATTCCCAGTATCAGTGATAGATACCAATGCTTTGTAGCATTTTTTGTTGTTTTGATGATTTCTGTTTCCATTGTTATAAAGTTTAAGATTTTTAACGAATAGGTTCTTTTTTAGCCTCTTTTAAGTTTTCAACATTCAGCTTTGCCGCATATGCTTCTAATATCGCAGTTTCTACTTCTGCAAGCGCGATCAAAGCCCATTCAAGTGAAGATTCCGCTATATCTACCGAAGTATTGTAATCCCGTTCGGCCGAAGCGATATTCCGTTCATGCTTTTTTTGTTCAAGCTTGTCGGAAATGTGTTCTCTTTTTTCCTGAGCTTCTGCTTTTAAGTGTTCAACTTTTTGGTGTACGGAAGTTTGAAAAGAATTCATTTCACTTTCTGCCTGAGCCTTCACTTTATCGGCATTGGAAATGAAATTGTCTTTTTTTAATTGAAGTTCTGCTTTTGATTCTTCAATTCTTTTTGCAAGTTTTTCCTCGGAGTCCTTACGGGCTTTAAGGATTTTGTCTTCCAGGCTTTTGGTTTTTTCTGCCAATTTTGCCAGTGATTCTGATAGTCTTTCTGCCATGATTTTAAATTTTTAAAATGTTTATAAATTTGATAATGCAAAAATCCGGCAAAGAATTTATCCTGTGCATGTCCAAAATTCACAAGTATTTGTCCAAAAGGCATGAAATTGAACTTGTCATGCTTTCCTATACAACAGTAGGGTAACGACTGTATGTCTTTTAAAAAAATTTACTGAATGATGCCTGGTCGCTGAATTGTAACTCCTCTGCAACGGTAGCAATACTCAGACTTGAAACTTTTAAAAGCAATTTTGCTTCTTCTTGGACAAACCGGTTAGATTGACCGCCCAAGGCCGAAGTAAATTGACCATCTTAAATGAATTATTATCAGACTAATACGGTGGCCACGCTTAACCGGCACAAGGTGGTCAGAGGTTTTGGTTTTTCCACTATCTTTACGACATAATCCGGGTACAAGTTGATACCAACCGGTTCAGGGGATATATTGACATCCTCTTTCGCACGGATTTGTATCATAAAATCATGTATAATGAATGAAGCATACTCGTCTCATGGTTATAATTGAACGGATTCGCAGGAATTGGGAGGAACAGCCTTTGGTGCTGATCATGTGCCTGGCAATTATATTTCGCTTACTCGCAGCCATTTTTGCCAAAGGCTGGGGTATGATTGACGACCATTTTATCGTGATTGAGTCATCCCAGTCATGGGTTGACGGCTATGATTACAATTCCTGGCTTCCGGGATCACCCGGCAATACAGGCCCGACAGGCCATAACCTTTTTTACCCGGGACTGCATTTTCTGCTTTTCTCTTTTTTCAAATATACCGGACTCACCGATCCACAATGGAAGATGTTCCTAGTCAGGCTGATTCACGGAGGTTTTTCCCTTTTCACCGTATATTTCGGCTACCGTATTGCCGACGTAATCGGCGGAAAGAAATCCGCCAGGATCGCAGGATTACTGCTTGCAGTTTTATGGTTCATGCCATGGATGAGTGTCAGGAATCTTGTCGAAATGGTCTGTATACCTTTCCTTATCCTTGGATACTGGATGATCATCAGGAAAAAGTCTGAGAAGAAGATTTTCTTATCTTACTTACTGGCCGGACTGTTTTTCGGGTTCGCGTTTGATATCCGGCCTCAGATTGTCTTTTTCCCATTCGGCCTGGGGATCATCCTTCTGGTCCGGCTGGAGTGGAAAAAACTAACCGCCCTGACCCTTGGCACTATGCTTCCTATTTTTGCTCTGCAAGGTGGAATCGATACTGCTATATGGGGCTACCCTTTCGCTGAATTATGGGGGTATGTAAAAGGGAATTTCAACGAACGAAACGATTATATCAGTCTGCCATGGTATAATTATTTTCTTACCATCTGGGTGCTTCTGATCCCGCCTGTCAGTCTGTTTCTCTTCTTCGGATTTGTAAGAAAATGGAAGAAGCACATGATCTTTTTCCTCCCCACGTTGCTGTTCTTTATCTTTCACTCCTATTTCCCTAACAAACAGGAGCGGTTTATCCTTCCCATGATCCCGCTGCTGATCGTGATCGGTTCTGTTGGGTGGCAGGAATTTGTTTCCGTGTCGGAATTCTGGAGAAAACGGCACAGCCTGATGAAATCCTGCTGGATCTTTTTCTGGGTTGTAAACATCATCACATTGCTGGTACTCACTTTTACCTATTCCAAAAGAGCCCGGGTCGAAAGTATGAGTTATCTTTCCAGGTATCCCGGCATCCATGAGCTGGTGGTACTAGATGCAGAGGGCAGCCCTGAACTTCAGCCCAAGTTCTACCTCGGTCAGTGGCCCCATATTGCCAGTGAATGTTCCGGCGACCTTAGTCCGGATACTTTATTATCCAATTTGTCACATAAGCGCGCCAAGGATCAGCCTCGGTTTATTTTATTCACGGGCGAAAAAAATCTAAATGGGTTGATCTTGCAGGCCAGGAGACAATATCCGCACCTGGTTTACGAAACCACCATTAAACCCGGGTTTGTTGACTGGCTGGTTCACTGGCTGAACCCGATAAACAAGAACCGCTGTGTGATCATTTATCGTAATACCGATTTTTTCCCGAAGAAAGCTGATTAAACATGATAAACAAATGGATTCCTATCGCCCAAAAATATATATGTAAAGTCGCAAGATGTTAAAAAACCTTTAATTTTACACAGAGTAAGGTACAGTTAAGCATTGTTCCTATTATCAATACGCAATTGAGTTACGGCCAGACAGGTAAACAGATGAACATTCCTACATTAACATTATTTGTTTTTTGAATTACAAATTTTACAATTTGTAATATTTTTACAATCAGGTAATCAACTTAAAAAGAAGTTCCTTGTCTGCCTACCCGGGATAATGAAAGGATTATCAAAGGAACCCGAAACGCAAGAGGAGTAAAGAATTACATTAAACAGGGCGTAAAATATAACACCGGCCTGGTTCTCAAGCATTGATTCAAACATGATGTTAATAGCGAATACAGCCAGGAAGATCATGAAAATAAAATCTTTCTGCTGAAATGCACGTATGACAGGGAAGACCAACATGTATAACAGGATAATCAAACCAAAAATTCCAAGTGAGATAAAAGTCTGCAGATACTGGTTATGTGCGTCCAGTTTCTGGTTCATGATTTTGGTAAGATTATTCGCTTTATAACGCTCCATCAGGGCATCTTTGACATCGCCGGTCCCGACTCCGAAGAGTGTATGGCTCTTAATAATTTCAATGGAAGACTTCCAGACAGCTATCCTTTCAGCGGTGCTTTTTGGATCCTTTCCCGGCGAATCCATTGTCTGAAGATCTTTCCCCGATTGTTTGACCCGTTCACCCAATCCGGGAAACAATGTTAAACAAAAATAAAATAACAAAACTGACACCAGGAGCGCAACTGTTCCGGTAAGCCACTTGTGCTTTAAAACAACCAGCGTGACGGTATAAATGATAATGACCATGAAAAGGGAGAGCCAGCCTGCTTTGGAATTCAGCAAAACAATAAAAATAAAAAAGTTGATCATAAGCATGAGGGTTCCCAATACCTGGTAACGTTTAAAAAAATTGTATCCTTCCATCAGCCAATAACCAAGAATGGCAAGAGCAAAAGTGAAATACATGGCAAGGTAACTTGGATTGAAATGCCAGGAAAGCTGTCTATAATAGAATGCATTTTCGGTGTGATTTGCAACCATCATGTAAAGTGCATGTCCGTATAACAGCAATGTGGATGTGAAACATCCGGCAATAAAAAAAACAAGGATAGTATTTGTTTTTCCCCTTTTCAGATAAAAAGGTTCCGAAGTTGCAAATATGAGTGGGAAAAGGAACATCGAAAGTTTTACCTCCAGGTCAAACCATCCATAAACCAAGTTGGATGAATAGGACATACCCACAAGATACAGGATATACAAAAAAGTAAAAGAAAAAAGTTCTGTGCGTTTTCTTTCTTTAAATACAAGGGCGCAGGTTTTAATATAGGTTCCTTCGATCAGCCAGTTCAGGCAAAGCAAAGAAATTAACGCGGGCAGGATGCGGCCATAGACCGGAATGAAAAAAACAATAGACAGAATCAGAAAGTAAAAAAAATTCTGATGGATTAAAATTCTTTTTCCCGGATAAGTCATCAGGTTGTGTTAGTAAAAATGTTGAATATCAATGCAAAAAACCAAAAAAACAGTCAGGAATGTGGAACCCCGTTTTTTCAACCGGATACTGAAATTTAATTTCTGATTTTATACAATTTTGACCAAAATTTCATGTTTTACAAAACTACAAACATTCAGTGGTTCTTTCCGGTTGTGGGAAAAAATATCCCCGTAATATAAATAACTTTGGTAAATTGCACAGACATTGTTGCGGATGCTGCCTTTTTGCAGGGGGAAAATGAATCATTCAACTTCATTCCTGACTTGAATTCAATCGCCATTAAAATTTAACCCTGATCCATGACTGGATTAACAATAACAATCATTACACATAATGAAGAACGGAATATCGGGAATTGCCTGGAAGCCAGCAGGGGCCTTTCCGATGAAATCCTTGTAGTGGATTCGTTTTCAACAGATAAAACAGTAGAAATCTGTGAATCTTATGGATGTCATGTCATCAGCAGGGCGTTCAAAGGCTTTGCCGATCAGAAGCAGTTTGCTGCCAATGAAGCAAAAAATGACTGGATCCTTTCACTGGATGCAGATGAAGTTATAACGGAAGGGTTGAAAAACGAAATTTATTCCCTGTTTCAGCAGGAAAAGATTCCACTTAGCGGATATGAGATTCGCTTCCTGCTTTTTTACATGGGTAGGATCATGCATCATTCAGGGGTAGGATTCGTGCATAAAATCAGACTTTTTAATAGGAATTGTGGAACATTTGAATGTTCCCTTGTGCATGAGAAAATCATACTGAACGGCCCTGTTGGCCGGCTAAAAGGTGCTATCATTCATTATTCGTTTCACGATCTTTATCATCATGTCGGAAAATTAAACACATATACATCCCTGGCTGCAGAGCAATATAAACAGGCGGGGAAGAGTTATCCCAAAATCTGGATCGCATTCAAATTCCCAGTCACATTCCTGATTTATTATTTCATTAAAAAAGGTATCCTTGATGGTTATGCAGGGTTCATGTGGTCGTTCTTTGCCGCATTTTACACGACGATTAAAATTGCCAAAACCATTGAAATAAATTAAACATATGCTGATCCCGGTCATAGCAGGAACCCTTGTTTTAATTTTACTTCTGTATCTGACTGTGACGCAAAGTCTCTTGGTACCCCCGAAAAAAGGACTTCCAATCTTGATGTATCACAAAGTGGCAGAAAACCGGGCTTACGGATTGACTATTCCAGCTGAGCGGCTGGCGGAACAATTTCGTTACATCAGGGATAAGGGTTATCAGACGATCTTTTTCGGGGAACTGGCTTTATTGGTGAAGACAGGACAATCGCTGCCCGGCAAAACCCTGATTATCACCTTTGACGATGCGTATAGGAGTTTTTACACCGATGTATTGCCTTTGCTGGAAAAATACAACCTGAAAGCGACTGTTTTTGTCCCGGTGGCTTACATGGGTAAAAAAAACGCTTGGGATCATGGGAACGACCCGATCATGTCGGCGGAAGTATTGAAGGAGATTCAAAAGGGGAAACTTATTGAGATCGGATTGCATTCTTTCCTTCACAGGAATTACAAAGACATGACGTTGGAAGATATGAGAGAAGACCTTCTTCATTGCACCGCGACATTAACTGATTGCAACCTGGCTTTTGTCCGGGTTCTTGCATATCCATATGGGGGATACCCGAAAAAAGACAACATCCGCCTGGAGAAGATGAAAGAGCTGTTCCGGGAACTTAACCTTGATTTTGCCCTAAGGATTGGGAACAGGATAAATCCTATATCCTTAAAAGATCCATATGAACTTCAGAGAATCGATATTAAAGGCACAGATAGCTTTTTCACTTTCAGGATCAAATTAAGAAAAGGGAGAAAGAAATTATTTTCCTGACCGGATTATTTTCCATGCGTTTTGCAGATTCAAAATTCCCCTGATATTTAGAATATAATATAACTTGGACAAACCGGTTAGATTGACCACCCAAGGCCGAAGTAAATTGACCATCTTAAATGAATTATTATCAGACTAATACGGTGGTCACGCTTAACCGGCACAAGGTGGTCAGAGGTTCCTGTTTTTCCAGATTAGGTCTAATTAATTTTAAGGCATATGACAAAAATCAGAAGAACATTTACACCGGAAGAATGATTATAGATCCTTCGGAAAGGCCAGCAGGAAGGGCGAAGCCAGACCCTTCGCAATGTCAATCCTGCCTGTTGATAAGATTGCTTAGCAAAAATCTCAAGTATATCTCATAAGAAGGATTGAATTTCTGATACCCTTCGAGGTTGACTGTTACATAATATACGCTGAATCCAAGCTCCATCCCGAGCTGGTCGGAAAAATTAAAACCTATTCCTCCACCGCTCTTTACACCCCAGCCGACTCCTCCCTGAATCACCTGATTTTCCTGTATGTTGGAATTGGGAACATAATTCTGGTTATAAATGTTGATCAGGGAGTAATCTTGGTTAATTACATTAATTGAAGAGCTCATTACCCGTGTATAATTGAGGTTAAATGCAGCCTGTATGAATATGTTCATAATACTTTTAGGAATACCAATTCTGCGGTGAATGCCAAGATCCATGTTTATCCTATATTCCGTTCCTCGTATATCGAGAATTCGCAGGTCAGGTTCCCTCAGGTAAGTAGCAGGATCAACTTCCACCGTAACAGCATCACTGGTTTTGAGCTTTACGTAATTAGCATCCAAGAAAATTCCCCAGTTACGAAGGAAATTATACCGGAAGAAAAACCCACCGTTTAGGGCAACTGAATAACGCATATTGGTGGGGAGCCCCCTGATGATGACGGTATCGGATGATTGTAATGCGAGAGCGATTTCCCTGTACCAATATATGTTTGACCAAACATAACTCAGCTTATTTACATTCTGATCACTGCCGTTATAATAGTTGGCTGTATATTTATCGGCAAAATAGGTCCCTAAATTGATCCCGAATTCGAACCGTGTGAATTTCTTTTCTTCATTACCCTCTTCATCATTCTTCAGGGAATGTGAGGTTTTTGGTTTTTTGGAGGTGGAATTTGCCTGTGAATAACCTGCCATACAGGGATATAACATCAATACAATAATTATCCTTAACACAGGAGAATAACAATTTATCCTTACTTTTTGGTTCATGTTGTAAAGTTAAAGATTTATATTCAGTGAAAATAAAATTGCGTAAAATCATGCCTGACATCAGAACTCAATGCATCGAAAAAAAAGTTGCATTTCATTTCAAGCAGACAGGAGCATGATTTGTCAAAGGTGGACACATATATCTTCGTGCAAAGACGAATCACAATAAACCTTGCCATTTCACCATCCTCTTCTTAAGGTTTATCGTCCGGCCATCGATCACGAAAGTGCCATCACCATTGGCATGAAAAGTCCGGCGTTCCTTGTGCTTTGGATCAGTCCATACCTTGACTGCTTCTAAGATGAAGAAGTTGTATTTACTCACCATTCTGGTGTCCACCACCCGACATTCAAGATTGGCAAAACACTCTGCCACTAACGGTGCTGCTACTTTCTTAGCTGCAATCGGTGTCAGACCGAAGACATTAAACTTATCAACGTCCTTGCCCGAACAATTGCCTATATCAATCACCTTTGATATAAGGTCGACCGTTGGGATGGCGATCACACATTCCTTGGTCTTACGCAACGTTGCGAAGCTGTAATTCCAAGGACCGAGGCTACAGCCGATACGCGGCGGTTCAAACTCCAGCATCATATACCAGCTCATTGTCATGATGTTATTTCGTCCCTTATACGCGGTCGTCACCATCACGACCGGACATGGCTCGATCAGATGGTAGGTCTTGGACAAAGAAAAATCTTTCATCATTCTTGGGTATTTAGGTTTTTTATATTCGGATGGGTTTTCGGTTTTCTCCTTTAATGGGATCGAAGAAGTCATAATATAATGCCGGGGAATGATTCAGATGCTTATTTCTGAGTAAACTTACTATTTGATTAATTTTCAACACAGAACAAAGTTAATTAATTGTGATGAAAACTTGACAGATCAAAGCTCTGAGTAGGTGATTTTTCCTGAAAATTGTTTACCTTTGTTATTAATCTAAAAAACCAAAGACGATGAAAAAAGTATTTAAACTATTAGCTTGTGTGTGTTCAATTATTGCCGCAATTCTGATGTTGACTGGAATTATCTTGGGGGTTGCCCATTCCCGATTATTTGACATCCGGCCTCTTTTTTGGTATTTTTCGGCAATTAATTTCCTTTTATTTGCCATTCTGTTTCATTTTGCCGGAACAGACTCAGAGTCCGAGAAAAATCCTTGATCTATTAGACAAGGAAGTCATACCAGGAGAGGGTTCTAAAATCTGGATTTGGGGAATTGGCTTTAAGAAATGAATTAGTTGATTTTAATAAAAGTACGATCTTTTCAATATTGATCACTTCAAGCCGCATTCAATGATTAAAGACCAGCAAACATTCGAAAAGAGATGTGATGATGGTTTTATTTTTTCACAGCTTCCAGGTAAATATTCATCAGCCTGGTTGCAAGGACCATTGGTTTGGAAGTGGTAGCATTATAACTGATCACAATGGTGACATTTTTCGATGGACAATACCCCGCCCAGTTTTTATACCCATAGATGGTCCCGGTATGACCCCACATCGGAGGATTAATTTTAAACATTATTCCCAGTCCGTATTCTTCACAGTCTTCACCTGGGGCAGGAATCAATGTGAGCCGCTGAGCCTGCATTCCGGGACTCAGTAAACTGCCTTGATATAGATTCTCAACCCATGTCTTCAGGTCATATATATCGGTAATCATGGCACCAGCATCGGTTGCCAGGGAAGGATCATATGCTTCAGATACATCGGGCAGGGCTGTGGTATCGCTTTCCCATCCCCATCCATAGCCGTGAACAAAAGAACCGGGCAAAATATTGTCGGAAGGATAGAGCGTATTGGTCAGGTGAAGTGGATTGAGTATCCTTCGCTGAATCTCAGTGGCAGCGGAGTTCCCGGTAATCTGTTCAATAATCTTTCCGGCTATGATGGTATTGGTATTCGAATACTCAAAATTTGTTCCTGGAGAAAAATAAAAAGGTTCCGTTTTGACCAGATCAATCAGTTCCTGGCTGGTCCATTTTTTTAACGGCTGGGTCAAAAGACTAATCATGAATTGGGTGGTTGATGTATAATCGAATATCCCGCTGGTGTGATTGCACAACATCCGGATAGTGATGCTGTCGGCTTTTGGGAAATCAGGGATATACTTGCTTAGCTTATCTGTCAGATTGATTTTACCTGAATCAGCCAGCTGAAGAAGAACAGTATATGTATATGTTTTGGTGATACTCCCGATCCGGTATTTCATAGATGGGTCCGGTTTTTCGCCGGTAACAACATTGGATTTCCCTTTTCCCGTAACCCATACAAGGTTTCTGTCGGGAGCCCAGATACCAATCAGCATACCGGGTATCTTGGAGGTGGCCAGTATCGAATCGCTAACCTTTTCCCATTGAGCAACAATCTGATCATTCAGGTTATCGACGGAGACATCACTCTTTTTTTTGCAGGAATAAACCAACATCATGATGCATGCCATCATTAGAAGGAAAATAAATGATATCTTTTTCATATTATTAAATTAAGGTAAAACATACGATTATTTCAGAACGATACATTTCCGGGTAATACTGACTTTGCCAGTCTGGATCCGGCAAAAATAAACTCCGGGAGGAGTCTCCTGTGTATTCCAGTTGACCGAATATCTTCCGGTTTTTTGAGGCTCATCAACAAGCGTTTTCACCAGTTTCCCATACATGTCATAAATAGATAATGAAATTAAGGCGCCTTCCTCCAGACGGTACGAAATCGTGGCCGAAGATTTGATGGGATTTGGGAAGATTTGTTCCAGTAAAAGCCCCGTGTTGCTATTATTCTGTTCGTTAATTCCTAACATGGAATTAAGTTCCCCGATAGCATAATTCAACTCCACATCGATACTGTCGATGTACAATTGATCGATGACTGTATCGTTTACAGGAACACGGAAGTCGGGTACGACACCGCCCAGCATGGTTGAATCGCTGTCGAGTTGTATTTTAAAGTTTTTATCCAGGGACTGTCCATATGGAAAACGTAGGTATAAAGTGTCAGGAGGGAGAAAAAGATAGATTCTACTCTCAACCATTCCAAAAGAGCCATTGCTGCCATTAAAACCGACGACTTTGCATTTGGGTAATTTCTGCAGGGCCATCGGGATACCTTCCCCGGAACTGATATTTCTCGGGCTTACAAGGACCATTACGGGTTTCGGGAAATTTATCCCCTGAGGTTCAATAAAAAGAGAACCCACGGGATATTTTGGGTTAATATATCCTTGCAGTGTCTGAGGATTGTAATGGGGAATACGGTACGGCCAGATCTCAATTGAATCGTCGGTAGGATTGTACCAGGTCTGGTATTCGTAAAGAACAGTGTCTTTATAAAAGAATCCCGAAAATGCGGCCGAGAGGGCATCATCTCCTCCGGCATTCACCCTCATGTCGAGGATCATTCCCTGGACCCCGTTATTGTTAAAACTCATGATCACATCCCTGAAATCGGTATATATCTTTCTCACTGCGGCAGAATCATCTCCGTGCTCCATGGTCAGTTTAAGATAGCCATATCCATTAGGCTGAAGAATTTTACCCGATACAACGGGGCCAGTATCCAACGGTGTCATTGAGGTCTGATTGTAAGTGGCATAGTTGTCATCAACAGCCGTCAGGATCGCTGTAACAGGGTCAATAGCGCCCCTGTTACGGAACTTTATTTTCATGGTTTTACCGACAGGAGCCCTCCCGATGAACCGGAATTGATTCAGTTCTTTACATTCACGGGTCGCAGGATTTGCTTCAGCCCATATAACGGAAACCGTATCAAGAACTTCGTTCAGGGGATTGTCATTAACTTCCATGACCTCGGCCCCAAAATGCATCCCCGCAAGAGCAGAAGGTGATCCCGGGTTAACCAGTCGGGCTATAATACGTCCATCATCCAGCTTAATAAGAGCAAAACCATAGCTCCCTCCGATTTGCTGGTACATGGCAACCGTTTTGCGACCACTCCAACCACGAACTGAAACATGTCCGTCAGGCACTGAAGTGACGTATTCTTTCAGTGCAGTATAAAAGGCAATAGTGTCGTCTGCCGCTCCTGCATTGACAATCTTTGGCCTGATCTTTGAGTTTAATGCATTCCAGTTAATGGCTTTCCATCTCCCGAAAGAGTAAGATGCCGAGAATATCCGGTGCATTGTATCATAAACAACTATAAACCCGTTCGACTGGCCAAACAGATCTACTAAGCCAGAGAATATAAAAAGGGGCAGTAGAATAAATTTTCTCATGACAGAGAATTTTACTGGTTAATCAGCTAAAATATGAAAAAACCTGAAAAGTCAAAAAATAATGCTGAGCTTGATTATCCTTTTTGCTATTTGATAAAACAGTAGTTAAATTCATCAATTTTTATCCTAACACAGGAGGGCAAGCTAATTTTGCCGTTGGCGATAAATTTACTGATCCCCGCACAAATTCACAATCCAGCTACTTTGCAGGGGTCATGAATAATGGTGTCGGAATTAATAAAATCGTAAACGGGGTAATGACAACACTCGCTTCCCAGGCTTACACCATCCAGAAAGGTCATACTTATAAAATTGCATTAATCATTGATGGCGGTAACCTTGCTTCTACAATTACATAGCTTGCGTCGGGAAGCAGTGTTATGCTTTCGGTCGTTGACGCCTGCATAATATTAACGGGCAAAAAATACTCGATTAACGGAAACAGCCTGGGCGGGCAGGTCGATTTGCTATTTCACAACTATCTGATCGAGACTTGCCAGTAATGTTTTCGGATCGCGGATTAAGCGCTGGGCTGTGCCAACTCCTTCTTATCATCCAATACAGGACCAGCTGAGTGAGCTTTGCCAGCCTTTTTTCTTCTTTTACAAATTCCTTTAGTTGCATAGAATATACCCTTTAGGGTACAATAAGGAATGAGGCTTTTAAAATTACATCCTTTCGGGTATGTTATTTCAAGGAATGAATGTACAAAGTGTGATCGCTATCAAAATCAACAATACGATTGATCAGGATCCCTGTTTTATTTCCATTCGGATAATATTCAATAATATTAACTTTGACAAAATTATTATCACTTTGGATTCGGGATACGATATAACTAATTTTTAAAAATAACAGAAAATCATGAAACGTAGATCAACCGCCATATGGCAGGGAAATGGGATGGAAGGCAAAGGAAACCTCACTTCCACCAGCAAAGTGCTTAACAAAACGCCTTATTCATTCGCGACACGATTTAAGAACGAAGACGGCATTGCCGGGACCAATCCGGAAGAACTGATCGCAGCCGCCCATAGTGGCTGTTATGCGATGGCGCTGAGCTTTATGCTGACCGAAGCAGGATTCGTTGCAACTGAGTTGAAAGTGGAAGCGGCTGTGAATATTGAACATATAACAGATCATTTTGAGATTACCAACATCCACCTCGACTTGACAGGAAATATCCCGGGGATCACAGCGGAGAAGTTCCTCGAGCTAGCAAGCTCAGCAAAGATCAATTGTCCCGTTTCGCAAGCACTTAAGGCAGTGGAGATAACGCTTTCGGCAAAATTGGTATAGTCTCCCGAATTCAGGGTTACCGACCCTGCAAAAGGAATCAGCTTGATCCTATAGCAGAGGAATTAATTACCTGATTTGCACCGTGGATTATACATGTGGATTAGTGTTTTTCGGCATCAAAACCCAGATTTGATCCATATCTATCTTTGTCAGGTAAGTGCGAATGGATTCCATCCTGACTGATTGCATCTGGTTTTGGTAAAGTTTTTGCAATCTCCCTCCATTCCTGTACAAATTCATTTTCCTCAATGACATTCATAGGGCTTCCATGTACGACAAACAGCACAGGTATCTGTTCAGTGCTGATAAATGGTTCTGAATTTATATTTAATTCTTTGATTGTCATTACTATACTATTCCTGCTAATAGTATTAGTATTATCGTAATCTTTGTTCTTCATTGACAGCACCAGGAAATAAAATTCACGGTCGATTATTGTATTGATTTTATCGACGATGGTTTCCTGAAGGAAATTTACATCTATAGGCAGATGAGAAATATCCCAATATATTTCATTTTTGACATTATTTCATCGGAACGTCCATCAATAAAAATTCTGCATCGCTGTCCGCGTGAATAGAAATTTTATCAGTGTTCCAAATTCCGAATCCGTCCCGGGATTTTAATGGTTGACCGTTGATGGTGACCTCTCCACTTAAAATAAAAGCATACACACCATTGTTTTTTGATTTGATATTGTACTCGACACTAACTCCTTTGTCGAATTTCCCTAAATGAAACCATGCATCTTGATGAATCCATACTCCGGCATCATCCGGATTGGGAGATAGTATCTGCTGCAACTTATTATGACGGTCGGCAATGTTTAAGGTGATTTGATCATATCGTGGAGTGACATTTTTCTTATTGGGGAACACCCAGATTTGCAGAAACTTCACCGGCTTATCCTTGTTCTTGTTATATTCACTGTGGGTAATTCCGGCGCCCGCACTCATTACCTGCACATCGCCATGATTTATCACACTTATATTTCCCATACTGTCTTTATGTTCCAGATCACCTTCTAAAGGAATGGAAATGATTTCCATATTGTCGTGCGGATGAGTTCCAAAGCCCATTCCGGGGGCTACCGTGTCATCATTCAAGACCCTCAGCAGGCCAAAGTGTATCCGTTCGGGGTTGTAATAATTAGCAAAGCTGAAAGTATGCCTGCTGTGAAGCCAGCCATGATTTGCATCACCACGTGTTTCAGCTTTATGAAGAATTGTATTTGCCATTTTTATTTTTTTGAAATGATTATGTTTTGTATGATTTAATTTAATGAAGCTCCCAGCAGCAAGCTATGGGGTATCTTTTTTGTTTAATATTTTTTATTCGCTGTAAGCAGTGGGGAATTAACCCCAAAAGAGATTAAAGAGTTCTTCCATGGATATAAAGATAAGTCAATTAGTGAAAAGTCAGATAATTGTTCAGTTAAGTGTACAGCAAAAAACCTCGTCCCGAATATTCGGGACGAGGTTTTTTAATGAATAATGAATAATTAATTTTGATATATAGTTCATTTTCGCTTGCTTTTTCGTACTTTTGAAAAAGTATGGATGAAAACAATAGAAATAGTAGTTTAGGTATCCTTATACTTTTCTTAATGATTGTCCTTTTTTCTTTTATTCAAAGAGAAAAAGAAAGGCATATCACGGAAAGTTCAATACCCTCATCTGTTATTTCTAATACAAACAGTTCCAGCCCTCAGACAATTATCGATCCGGTGATTTCAACCCCGGGAATAAGTTTTCACTGGATTAATACAAGAATTGGGAATTTTAGATTTCTGGATTGTACCACAAACAGAGAAATCATTTTTAACAAACAAATTTCCATTCATTATAGCTCATGCCAGCTTAAATTCATTTCTGAAAAACCAATCATCATTTTGACTTTCCGGCAAAAAGTCCCTGCGCAGGAAAAGGGTGATGATATCCTCCCTGTTACTTAGTTAGCCCAACTATTATTTTTTTTCCATTGCATGAAAGATGCATAGGATCATTATTTTATTCATTGAATCTAAATTTATGGATTATGAAAACCTTGAGAAATATTTTAACAGGAATAATGTTAATCATTATTATTCCCTTCTGCAACTCACAAATTCCGGTAAAAAATAAACAAGTCATTATCTTGCAGAGTGTACCTACAAATGCTTCAAATAAACTCCTGTCTGAGTCGAAAGAGATTCTGTTGCGAAGGTTAGCATTCATGAGTCTTCGGGATGTTCAGATTATTCAGAATGATGCAAAATCCGAACTGGTCATAGCCGTCGGGGATACCATTAACCGTGAGACTCTTTCTGAAATACTGCTGATTCAGGGACATATTAATTTTTTTGAAACCATAAACAGACAGGAAGTTCTGAAATGTTTCGGGAAACTGTCGACAGGCTGCATTCAGAATGCCTTCACCTTATTGCACCTGAGGGATACGATCCATTCGAGATCAGAGTTCATTCTTGGAATTGCCGAGGATAAGGACACAATTTCAATCAACTCATGTTTAACGTCTAAGGCTGTTAGAGCATTACTTCCAAAACAAGTAAAATTGCTCTGGTCAATCTATCCGGTGAGTGTTAAATTGTATAATCTTTATTGTATTGCATCCTCAGATAAAACTTTCAATGAGCAAGACATATTGGAAGCGCACACAGATTTTGAAAACCCGGAATACCCTACATTGTGTATCACTTTTAAGGAAAAAATGTGGAAATTATGGGATGACGCAACTATAAGAAATATGAATAAATCTATAGCCTTTGTCATTGACAATAATGTATATTCTGCTCCACGGATATTGGGTGAAATCCCCCATGGTAAGATTTCATTGACTGGCGGTGGCTTCTCAAAGACTGAGGTTAGGAAATTAGTCGCCATCATTTCAAACGGAATATTACCCTTGAAATTTACTGTTGTGAGTAATAATTAAGAAAACCACAAGTTTCTATACAAAAATCCTCATCATTTTCGGTGGGGATTTTTTTTACACTGATAAAACCTAAAGTGTTTTTAATTACTAATTTTACAAAAAAAAAATGAAAAAATCAACACTTGTTCTAACTCTTTTACTAGTAATTAGCATCAGTAACGCTTTTGCACAAATTGCTAAATCCGGATACAGGATCGTTAACAAGATTCATCTCGATGGTGATGGAGGCTACGACTACCTAACCATTGATGATGTCACCTCGAGATTATATATATCTCACGGGACAATCGTTCAGGTTTTGGATGTCAATGAGAAAAAAGTCGTTGGCACGATTCCCGACACGAAAGGAGTTCATGGGATTGCATTGGCCAAGGATCTCAATAAAGGATTTATAAGTAATGGCAGAGACACTTCTGTAACAGTCTTTGATCTGAAAACATTACAGGTGATTACGAAAGTTAAAGTGACCGGGAATAACCCAGATGCCATACTTTATGATCCCTTTTCACACAAGGTGTTTACATTTAACGGAAGAAGTTCCAATTCCACGGTGATTGATCCAAACTCAAATAAAGTGATTGGAACTATTGACCTTCCCGGAAAACCCGAATTTTCTGTTACTGATGGGAAAGGAAAGGTTTATGCCAATCTTGAAGATAAAAGTCAGGTTTGTTTGATCAATCCAATAATCTTAAAAGTTGAAAAAACATGGTCAGTTTCACCTGGTGAAGAACCAAGCGGTTTAGCAATAGATAATAAGGAACATAGGTTATTTGTTGTTTGCGGGAACAAACTGATGATTGTTTTAGATGCTGATAATGGGAATGTCGTGTCAAAATTGGACATCGGGGATAGAGTTGATGGAGTTTCATATGATCCCGCTCTAAAACGTATTTATAGCTCAAATGGTGAGGGAACGATGACTGTTGTACAAGAAGAAAATAAAGATTCATTTAAAGTAGTTGAAAATTTCCCTACTCAAAAAGGGGCAAGGACAATTACATTAAATCCCAAAACTCATCGTATCTATTTACCTGTTGCTGAGTTTGAGACAACACCGTCTGCAACGAAAGAAAATCCTCGTCCCAGGCCTCCTGTCAAAGCAAATACATTTACGATCCTTGAAATCGAACCGATGTAATTTTTTTGAATTGGTCAGGGTAGTATACTGCATCGGATTCCTCACTGTTTTCAGTGGGGATTTTTTTTGAAATCTTCTGAAACTATTTATAATTCTGAGGTTATAAGAAACAGGTAGTTGACCGGTAACCGTTTAATGTGCAGAAAAGTATTTACAATCATATCTGGTATTTCTGTGTTCTCATCATCCTGAATTTTAGCTATTGATCAAGCATCGAATGGTGCCCTCCGGTCAGGAAGATTTTATAACTGTTTTTTCAGGGCTTTTCGTTTCAGGGAGTAGAAAAAGATCAGGTAGAAGATAAAAATTGAAATAAGGTTAACCACCAGGATGAAGATAAAAGCGGTGCCAAAAACAAAGATCACCGACAAAAAAAGAAAGAAGCTGTTAACAGCCAATGCTCTGAAAAGAGCCTTATATCGTAACATCATCCATTGTTTTCGCTCAAACCTCTCCTTTGAAAATGCAATCAGGAAGAAGCCAGACAGAAGAGAAAGCATGATAAGTTCGTCAGCAAAGTTGGTTTTGAGGACTACAAACCACTTCATTTCCAGGAACCAGGATAAAATGGCAAATACAGGCATGAAAAACCTGAAATCGAACCAGATGTATAAAATTGCCAGGATAATTCCGGATCCAGCAAGGATAAAACCGGCAAATTTATATGGATAAGGCAGCAGAAAGGTTTTCATGGCTATGGCGAGGGGCTAAAAGATTCATCACTTAAGCGTTTGCTTATTTTTTGTATAGCAGGTAGCGGGTGAATGTTTTGATTTTTCTTTTTTCTTTCCCGGATAATTCCTGGAACATCTTTTCGGCTATAGGTTCCCATCGGGCAGCCAGGGGTTTGGTTTTTATGGCCAGGTCTTCCATTCTTTCGGGGTTAATGAGATGTGTCGAGTGAACTCCTTTTATTTCAGAAAGGCCAAGAAGGGCTTCGGGAACATCCATAATCGGACAGGGGCGGAACAGGTTTTCTGAAAAGGGCCGTGATTTCCGGAAGTGACTGAAAAAGTGTGAAGCCAGTGCTTCCGGAAGCGTTTTGTCGAGGATATTTACATCTGAATAATGAAAAAAAGCGCATGGCTCAAGGTCCCCGTGTGCATTAATATGAACAAATTCATTTCCAGCTGCAACGCATCCGAAAGCCTTGTGTCCCATATTGGCAAAGTCGATGATAGTGAACCGGTGTTTCTCGGAATAGGTTTCAATACGCTCTTTCACTATGCTTCTCTGCGAGGCATCAAGGCACAGGGAGAGGTCGGCTCCGCTTCCGATGGGCACATAATTAAACATCCAGCCAAGCCAGGCTCCTTTTTCACGGAGAAAATCAAAAAATGTATCGTCGGTGACCTCAAGGTAATTACGGGCATGATAACATACAGAAAAACCAAATCCAATATCCCTTTCTTTCAAAAGTTCCATGGTATTCATTACCTTGTCAAAAGTACCCCTGCCCCGCCGGGAATCGTTATTCTCACGAAATCCTTCGATGCTGATGAAGAGGTTCATATTATTCAATTTTGCCATTTCATCTGCAAAAGCTTTATCAACCAGGGTTCCATTGGTGAACAGGGCGAAGGGCAGTTTTCGGTGTTTTGAACAAAGCCGGAGAACATCATCCTTCCGCATCAAGGGTTCTCCACCGCTAAAAACGATATCGCTGATACCGAGCTTACGGGCATCTGTCAGGATCTCATCCAGTTTTTCAAAGGGAAGTTCGCTCTGCTTGTCATAATCAGCCGCCCAGCAACCCGTGCATTTCAAATTGCAGGCGTTGGT
>Ga0224525_1000228_pt1 | contig 27783 bp, 13 predicted proteins | sample CFST100metaG_FD_179874 | JGI IMG/M metagenome (GOLD analysis project Ga0224525, IMG submission 179874) | Peat soil microbial communities from Stordalen Mire, Sweden - C.F.S.T100 | ecosystem: Environmental > Terrestrial > Soil > Wetlands > Peat | place: Sweden: Norrbotten County, Stordalen Mire...
GCCATACAATACTCGCTCAATTTGCGAGTAAATGCGCGACCATGAGTAGAGCTGAACTGCAGAAACATGAGTTCTCCTTTACAACACACATCGATTCGCGCCGCTCAATCAGCGGACGCTTTGGCAAAATGATGATGAACTGCCCGGTGTTTCGGCTTGTTTGAGTTGTCAAATGTTATGAACCTGAAGAAAACAGGAAATGGGAAAATAGGGAAGAAAACTGATGCATCAAGCAAGAGTGCGTGAAAGCGAATCTATCAAAACGAGCAATAGATGCCAAAGTCTCCAATGAAATTCGATCTTGGAGCCAACGAAGCCCGGATCAATGCTTGTCCTTGCCGCTAGAGCATGGAAACAGGGCGATTGCAAAAACAGGGGAAGAACACGGTCCGTTTATCACCCTCGCGCTCTTGAATCGGCGGTTCGCGTTCCTGAAGCCATACGCCTGTGCATGGATGGTACCCTCTGACTGCCTCCTGACAGTCAACTTTGGTTCCTCACATTTCTGGATATGGCAAGGCCGCACAAGCACATTAGAAACCACCCTCGGGAAATACCCCCGAGGTTTCCGAAACTATTTAGGCCAATAGACAGTTTGCAAGGTGCGCTACTGCATAGAGGCCGAAAGACAATTATGATAGTGTTTAGACTCAATATTATACGAACTAAGTCGACACGCCATTGGCACACTATTCAGAGAGTATGATACCCTCATACGTCGACGGGAGAATGACGCAGCGCACTTTTGCGTTCTGGAGATTTCATATGTTGACCGAATCACTCCATGAAGGACGAATTGCGCCCGATGAGATCAAGAGGCAACTGGAGCGACTTCAGAGTAGCCCACTCTTCAGTCTCAGCCACCGCTATCCGAAATTTCTTAACTACATAGTCAACAAAACGCTGGAAGGCCATCAGGACGATCTCAAGGAAAGAACCATTGGGGTTGAGGCATTTGGCCGCTCCCCCGATTACGACTTGAATGAAGACCCGATCGTCCGGGTGACTGCTGGCGAAGTCCGCAAGCGCCTTGCCCAGTACTACTACGAGGCTAAGCATCAGGAAGAGGTACGGATCGAACTGCATCGTGGATCCTACATCCCGGATTTCAAGTTCTTTACAGATGAGAACACTGAACAACCCGCCGAGCCTGCCACTATCGAGATTCTTCCTCCAACGGTAGTTCGAGCGCTGAAGTTTGAGAGGATTCCGGCGCTTTCTGCTTCTTTTCTGAAAAGGGTGCCCCCCGGGATATTCCTCGGTCTTGCCTGTTTAGGGGCGGCTGCCGGTATTCGTTTCCTGATGCTGCGGCCATCGCCTATTGACGAATTCTGGCAGCCGATGATTAATACAGACTGTCCGGTCCTGATCTCGGTTGGATCTGTGATGGCCCTCGTGCGTACCCAACCTTCCACTTCCGGAGGGTCGAGTATAGGAGACCACCCTCTTTATTCCGCTCCTGTCGCTCTCGCCGATACGATTGCCATTTCAACCCTCCAGCAGGTTCTTGCCAACCACAATAAGGCGACCAGCATTCAATCTTCAGTGGAGACGACGTTTTCGGACCTGCAGCGAGGGCCGGTCATTCTCGTCTCCGGCTTCAACAATCCATGGACCATGCGCCTGACCGACCCCCTGAAATTTCACTTTATCCGTCTGGAACCTTCTGTATTTGAAATTCAGGATCGCGCCGAGCCCGATAGCAAAAAATGGGCGATCAATACTTTGACTCCATTTACAGAAATGAATCACGACTTCAGCCTTATCGCCCGCATTCACGACCCTACCACTGACCAGATCATCATGGTTTCCGCCGGCATCGGGGAAAACGGGACAATCGCAGCAGCCGAATTTCTTTCCACCGGAAAATACTTTAAGGAACTGAAAGATGAGCACCAATTGCCGCGTAGAGGACAGAACTTCGAGGCAGTGATTGAAACCCAAATTATTAATGGGAGACCTGGGCCGCCTCGAGCTGTAGCAACCTATGCGTGGTGAAAGGACGAATCGCAACAGGGGATATTGACCTTGCCCCCCCCAAACGTATCCTAGGGAGCCTCTGCACAGCCCACGACTTTGCAGCGTGATTGCGATGCTTCGTGCTTAGTAATTTGTTCCTTCAGAAAAGGGTAGCCATGAAATTCTGCTCGGCGCATGAGCCTGTCCCGACTCGCCCCAGGGTTCCCCGAAGTCGCAAGTCAGCAACCGGCGCCTCTCAATGCTCCGTCACTACAAACTGAAGAGGCGCTCGAGAACTGCCACCTCATGCTCTTCTTCCGATTCGACTTCCGTCTGTGGACTTTCGGAGATGTTACCCGTGAAAAAAGGCCTGAGATCGAGCGTTTCAATGGATTTGGTTGGCCAGACGCGATAACGGGTCGTATCTCCTTCCCAACTGTGTCCGATCCAGCGCCGGCAAAACCAAATCCAAGCCGCAACATGAGCGCATGTCACGAGGTATGAATCGAACTCGAAGATGCCGCCTAAGCTCTCCTGATTGCCGTGCTGCGCACGCGCCATCAGCAACCAGACTCCGCGCGCCGCAATCACGTCAAGCTCGATACTCGCCGTCAGACGCGGATAGACTAAACTCCGGCGGATATCGGAATACGCTGCCATCGTTTCCCCATTACGTTCCTCACCGCAATAAACGCCACATTGAACGAGATAAGGGGTACGGAACGGCCTTGCGTAGCGGGCTTCGATGAAGAGCCGTGGATGATTGCGGGCTTTCTCGATCGAGGGCCGACCGGACGGAAGAATCATAAGCGGCGGCAGGCTGACGACAGAGAATTCGGGAAATCTGTCGATTGCTGTGTACGGCATGGCAGGACGCTCCCTTGCGCGGAGCCCTTGAACTATCCTGCGCGGCCTCGCGCACTCCTCGAACACATAATGCCACGCAATGCGGCCATCTGATCTGACCTTCGCACCCTGCCCAGAAGTCTTGTCATTTGCGAAAAATCGCTGTTTCTCATGAGTCAGTCAAGGAACTGGTACATCCTGCTGAATGGCACATGAGCACATTGAACACGTGCCTTGCAGCTCTTCTGGACCATGCTCATTGCGCCAATACTGCCGAGAGGCCCTCAAACAGGTATTGGCGCAATAAGGTGCTTCTATTAGTTAAACGATCCTGGTAGTCATTTCCCAACCATCGGCCTTAAAAAAATTCCGACTTTCGCCCGAATCCACGCACTTGAGCAGAAGTACAAGAGCGCCGGTAAAGATCGACCATCCAGTCATGAAGCCCAGCGCAAACTTTATACCAGCAAGAAACCTGGTGCGGATTTTCCTTCTCGATCCTCTCTCAGCGTTCCGAGGCCTTGTCATGATTGATCTCTGCGGTTATCGCCGGAGTGGGAAGAGGCTGGAGCTGCTCTTTGAGCCACCAATGCTGCGTTGTCCAGGCTTGAATTTGAGTATGCACATCCGGGTAGCGCACAACACTGCCGGGTGAAGGCGTGCTCGCCGTAATCTTTGCCTGTACGCCGTTCGGCGTCATCGGATCGCCAGTCACTTCTTCGATCCTGATTCTGTCCGGACTGAAGTGCGGAAGGTATCTCAACGGATCCAGCGTTACAACTTTCTGGAGGAATTCAGGTTCAAGATATGCTGCCCGCTCTTTGTCAGGAACGACACTGGACTCTTTCAACCAATCCGGCCAATCACCCCATGGATTGATGGCATCGACGAACCCGATTCTCGGGTCTGCCACCGCGGCGAGAATCGCGATTGCTCCTCCGGAACCCTCGCCCAGCATCCCGACTTTCGAGGCGTCGACATCTCCGCGGCTGGCAAGATAATCGAGAATCATCTGCACATCGTGGGTCGATGTTCCAAGAGCCTCCTGCAATTCGCTGACGAACCACTCCCGCATGGGCCGGGTGTGATATCTCTGGCCGGTCAGAGCGGAGACGAATCCCACAGCCGCGAATCCATTCCTGGTGACGAATTCGCACCAGGTTTTTTCTCTGAAGCGATCGGTGTCGGCGGGGAAGGTATATAGATATAAAATGACTGGCGGCTTTACCACTCCATGAGGCCGTACTACATAGAGATCGATGGGATCGTTTGCCCTCCATTCAACACGAACCAGTTCGCTGGTGTAATCCGGGAAATCCCATTTTGCCAGAACTGCCGAGGTAATCCGCGACGGATCGAGTCCGCTTCTAACTGCGTTCAGTTCGGTCCATTTTTCCCCTGGTGGCTCGGCGGCTTGATGAGACGCTGGCGCCACGTCACCTGGAAAATCCGGCGCCGCACTGCCGGTCTTGAGAGTATTGTTTATTTCCGAGCTATTCTGTGCGGAACAGACGTTCGCACAGATCATCATCAACAAGAGCGATACACGCGCCACGGTGCGTTTCATATTCTCTCCAGCTATTCCATTGATCGCGCCAGTTTCCATTCTTATCTTCGTAAGGACAAATAGCCGGGAGAGTCATGGCGGTTACCATGACTCTCCCGCAAACGGTTGAAACGGCCAATGCCATGCCGAAATCTTTAAGCTGAAGCCGCTTCTTCACGATGCTATTGAAGGACATAATGTGGGAGTCCGCAGCAACTCTCTGTTGACTCGACGCCGACTACTTCTGATCGTCGTGGCTGTCCCAATCGCGATGGTGATGGGCGAGGGTGACGCTGATACCGGTCAAGAAAGAGAAGCCATTGTCCTGACGGCCCAAAAAGTTCAGTTTTGTGTCAAACCGGTCGGCGATAAAGTACGCAGTGTACGTGTTCGATCCTTGCGCCACGTTGACGATGTCATCGACGACCTGACGCCCAGCGAGGACCTTCAGTTCGTTCACTCCTCCGGTGCCTGCATCGTAAGTGAAGGTCAGCTTGTAGATCGCGATGAAGGGAACCGTGCGAATGGTCTGATACAGGTAATTCTGCTCCGCTGTGGCGCCGGTGATGCAAGCTGCGCCTCCGCAGCCATTGCTGGCATCGTTGGCGGTTCCGTACGGGGTGAACTGCCAGTACAAGTTGTCCGGGTTGGTGTTATAGGACCATCCTTCGAGACTTCCGCCGTTGGCGGAGAAATCGCCGTTGACGACGAGATTCGGTCCATCAGCCCATTGTGACTGGACATCCTGGCTATATGCCGCTGGCGCCAGAAGGCCCATCGCAGCAAAGCACGCTGAGGCAACTACAGTGCGAACCCAAGCATTCATAAGTATCTCCCTTTCGTTTGAAAACGACTGTGTGTTTGGGTACCGGCAGAGGAGAATCCCGCAGTCTTCGCGGAATCCTCCTACAATCCGGTTCATGCCGGCCGTTCTTTCGGGTTGCGTTTACTGACGTTCTTCAGTGGTGCAAGTGTTGAGGGCAAGGATCACCCCGGCCACGTCGCCGCCGGCTTCAGTCCCGCAGCTGCCAGTACCAGTGCCACCGTTGTTTGGCGTGGTGGTCACGCCCGGAGGCGTGAAGTGGGAGTGCACTACCGTTAGGTCGGCAGCCGTGACGAAGTCAGGGAGAGTCGTGTTGTTGACAAATTTCTGCGCGGCCGCTACCAGATGGTTCACGTAAGTGTCGGGGGTGGCACCCGTGACCAGCCGCAGCATCGACCAGATCGGGTAATCTTTATTGTTGAGATCGGTGAAGGTGACGTCACGGAGATAATCATTGCCGACAGTGGGAATCGTGTTCTTGATGGTGGAGTAGTTGGCTGCCGTTCGATCATAAAGTGGATCGTAACCGTCCACCGTCAGGTACCGCGCGGGTCCGTATCCTGATTTTCCTACATTGGCGAAGTTCCCCGTGCTCCAGAAGGCGTAGCCGAGGGCATCTGTGGTCGCAAGCAGGGTATTGACTGACTCGCCAGTTCCGATCACGCGATTGCGATAGCCACCGGAATTGTCGCTGGCGGCAAGGTGCATTGGGTTGGTGGTATTGGGAGATGTTGCCGGGCAGTCCCCCGCTTCCTGCGAGTGTTGATTTTCGACGGTGTTCGGAACCGCATACTCGACGGTGTTATAGGTTCCAGAGAGCGGTTCGCGGATGAGCACGGTGGCCGGGTAGGCGGTTCCACCGGTCAGTTCGCTGGTGGAGCCGTACTGCCCTTCAAGGAATTGGGCCAAGTTGGCCTTGCTGATGTTGTAGACGCCCGCTCCGAAGCCACTTGCGTTGCTGGTGTTGACGGCGAAAACGATCGGCGTCGCGCCAACCGAAAGCACTGTGTAACCACTCGAAGGAAGCGTGAAGTTATCCACGTTGAAGGTGCTGCTGCTGTAATAGCTCGATATGGATGTGCCGAAGGCATAACCGAGACCGAGATATTGCGTGGTGTTGCCTGAATTGTCCTTTATCGCAACGCCGCAGTCCGTGTTGGCGCGCAGCGTAGCGAACTTGGCGTCCTCGGGGCGGATATCCGTTCCCGCCGCCGTCAAGGCATGGTCGCTCACAGCCGTCCAGATTGCCGAGGGCAAGGTCCCTTGTTCTACGATCGAGCTGTTGGCGCTATGGATCAGGTTGTCGGTCGCGGCTCCCACCGGGCTGGTGGTCTTGTAGCTCACCGTGCCGCCGTTGAAATAGAGACGGTTTCCGAGCACCGAATCAAGCTGCACATAGGCGTAGACCTTGGTGCTCGTGCCAATGGTCCCACAGGTTGACGCATCGTTTGCAGTGCCAGGGGTCCATGCAATCCAGGACTGCCCGGACTCGATCGCGCCATCGCTGACGGTGAGGCTGGTCGCTTTGCCGCTCTTCTGGCTCCATACGCAGACGGCGCCAACGCCGGCAGGGCTGGAGGTTGTGGAAGTGCCAGCAGCATCTCCTAGCTCAAGGAACAGGGCGGAAGAGCCGCCTCCGACGAAAACGGCGGTTTGAGCGTGAGCGCCGACCGTGAGCGCGCTCAGCGCCACAGCGATTCCGAAAAACTTCGTCACCATTCGCATTTGCTTCTCCAGGATGTTTCCGTTAGCCGCGGCGATATCCAGAAAGACCACCTACAAGATGAACTACGCAATGGTGAAAGTACGCCGTGGGGGGAGGCCTCTCCAGAGGATCTTCGCACCGCATTGGCACGAAGCCCTTCTAGCTCTTTCTGTCTACATAACGTTTCGGGGACCCTTTTTCCCAACTAGCAAGAGCGCGAATTCATCGAGGAATCACGGCCTAGTAACCGAACGCAGCATTGCCGGGCGCAGGGAGCAACGCGGCCGCAAAATGATGCGGGCGGCGCTCCGTGTGGAAGCGCCGCCCGCATGTGGATATTCAGTGTTGCCTGGGTGCAAAGGGTTAAGTGCGAAGACACGCGGAAGCTACGGCTTGGCGCCCAGACCTCCCGTCACCAGGGCCGAAGCCAGCGGCGTCTGCACGGGTGCCGCGATGCCAACAAACGTGGTTAGCTGAGTGCCATGAACATAATACGTAGAAGAATCCTCCGCTGGGCCAACCACCCACAGATTCCCGGAGGCGTCCACCCCCGGAACAATCTGCGCATACCCGCCGCTTAGGGCCCATGTGCCGCCGGTGCGGCCGCTGGCATACGCCGAGGGGTCGGTGGCGTTATATCCAAAGATGGAGACGCGCGAGGACAGCGGGGACAATATCGCTGCGGACGCTGTCGGGCTCGTATAGTCCATAGTTGCGTTCGTGCTGCTGTATTCGATCAGGTAACGTTCGCCGTTTGTAGCCCATGCGTTCCCGCCACCGTCGATGACCACCGCGCTATCTGCTGCTAGCAATGTATCGTTTGACGTGAAATTCGCTCCCCAGTTTCCGCTGCTCAGCGCGCTCGCACTTGCCTGCGTAAGGTTGGGAATCATATCCATATAGGGGATGCCGTCCTGATTGGAGAACCAGCTGTTGCCCAAGCCGTCGATGGCCAGATTGAATCTAGTGAGTGGTGGATCACCCCAGGTGACGGCGGAGAGATAACTCAAACCCGCGGAGTACGATCCGCCCACCACCTTGCCCGCCACACTGCCCGAGCCACCGAGTTGCAACAGGCCGTAGTTGGCGTCGCGGCCCTCGTCGGTGGTCCACAGATAGCCGCTCTGGTCGAAGGCAATGGCCGTCGGGCAACTGCTGTTGTCGTTGTAGCTCAGATACCCGTCTGGCGCCCCCCCGTTGAGCACGCTGCCGGTGCCGCTATCGAAACCGAGAATGCTGCCTCCGTTTGCGCCTGAGCATCCCGTCGGATTACCAATGACGTTGGAGGAGACCCAGGGGTTGCCGTTGCTATCGATGGCGAGGCCGTAGAGCACGGGGGTCAGCAGAGCCGAGTCGGTCCACCCGCTCTTCACTGTGGAAAGAGTGGAGCCGCTCAACTGTATCTCGCTCAAGCTGCCACTGCCGCCCAGGCCGGTTTTCCCGTCGGCGGGCGAGTTGCCGATCCAGGCATTCCCGCTCTGGTCGATGGCGATGCTCTGCGGGTTGTAGATGCCGGTCGTATATCCGCCATAATTGGATGACGTTCCGGATCCGGAAGTGGTGATGGGCGCGCCCTGGTTGTTGAATACGGCGAGCGAGCCGTTGGAGGAACTCGTGGTGGGCACCCAGATGTTTCCGCCGGCGTCGATGGCCAGCCCGGTTGCTCCCGGCACGCCCACTACACCTTCATGGCTACTACCGGTACTACCGAGCCCGCCTCCCTCGAAGATAAGCGCCAGCGACAGGTCGCTCTTTGGATTGTTGGTCATCGAGGAGAGCAGCGTAGGCTGGAAGGGGCTGCCGGTCGTGACCAGGCTGTAGATTCCCGCACTGCTCTTCACATCCACGCCGCAGGCCGTGATTGACGAGTCTCCGGGGCAGTGCGCGATGTTCAGCACCGCCTGCAATGTGTCCTCGGGTGTAATCTTCGTCCCTGAGGGAACGCTGACAATCACGGACGAGGTGGTGATGGTGGTAGCTGTGAAGAGGGTACTGCACGAACTTTGTGTGCCCACGCAGGCGGCCAGGGCGTTGGCCATGGCATTGATGCGCCCCTGCGGCACAATGCTGGTGGCGTAGTAGGGAGTGGTGTTAGTGGCGGTAGCAGTGACGCACGGACTGCTGGTGCAATACGCCGGCGTAATGGCGAGCACCTGGCCGGAGGGAATGTCCACGATGTTCTGCACCATGGCAAAGGCATTCTTGAGGCCGATGTAGTTGCAGGTGGAGGGGCCGGTGCTCTTCCAGCCATGCGGCTCGTCGCATTTGGGGGCATGGGTGCTGTCTAGTGTCGCAGGCGCGCCCACGTCGATGTCGATGTCCCCTCCGCTTGTTGTGTCCACTTTCGCGAACTCCGACAGCGCGTAGGCGGAGGCCACGGTAGTGGCCTCATTCACCGTGATCGACGTGGGGAACGTGCTGCTGTGGCATGAGCCAAGCGCTACCATCAGAGCAATCTGGCCATTGGTCCCCTTACCGGCATCGCCGCCCGTCGCCACCAGGTAGAGCAGGTCGCCCGGAGCCTCCGGGCAGTCGCTGGCAGTCAGAGGGATGGTGAACGCGCCGGTCGAATCGGTAGGATTCGCGGCGGTTGCAATCACCGTGGGGCTTGCGCCATAGCCGGAGATGCCAGCAGCATACAACGTAACGGTAGAGCCGGAAATCGGCGTACTCCCGTCTTTGACGGTTCCGTTGACGATCAGCTCGTAGGTGAACCCGCCTGTTAATGTACCGGTTCCGATGGGCGTCACCACCTTGACGTCCACAGCGCCGATGCTGCCTGCAGCGGGGGTAGTCGCAGTAATGCTTTTGCCGTCGGTGCTCACTGAAAGGCCGGTGGTGACCGCCGTACTGCCGAAATCGACCTCGGTTGCCCCGCTGAAGCCGGTTCCCGTAATCGTCACCGAGGTGCCGCCGGTCACCGGTCCGTGGGATGGATTGATGGACTGCACCACTGGAGGCGGCGCGTAAGTAAATTGAGTTGCGCTGGTAACGCTGCCGCCCGGAGTGACAACCGTGACGTTCACAGGCCCCGCGCTGCCCGCAGGAGATGTAGCGGAGATGCTCGTGCCGTCGGCACTCACTGAATCAGGGGTGACCGCTACACTGCCGAAGTTGACCGCCGTAACCGTATAGCCCGTGCCGGAGAAATTGGTTCCCGTAATGGTGACCGCGGTTCCGCCGTCGGTCGAACCGGTCGCTGGGCTGACGTTGCTCACCGTGGGAGCGGGCGCATAGGTGAAATGATCCGCGGGGCTGGTGAGGCTGGTGTCGCCCGACGTCGCAACCGTTACGTCCACCGTGCCCGCGCTGCCCCCAGGGGAAGTCGCGGAGATGGTCGAGCCGTCGGCACTCACGGAAACATTGGTGGCCGGGCTGCCATTGAAGTAGACCGTGGTGGCTCCGTTGATGAAGTTTTCGCCCGTGATGGTGACCGCAGTCCCCCCGGCCAGCGGCCCTGCGGACGGAGTCACGCTGCTGACAACAGGCCTCGAGGCATAGGTGAATTGATCGGCCCCGCTCATGGCGCTTTCGCCGCCCGAAGTCACAACCCGGATGTCTACCGTGCCCGCGCTGCCCTGGGGGGAAACAGCGGTGATGCTGGTCGAGGAGTTGAAGGTGAAGCTGGTCGCGGTACCGCCGAAGCTGACCGACGTCGCTCCGGTAAGGTTCATGCCGCTGATGGCCACCGTCGTGCCGCCCGCGATTTTTCCGGTCGAGGGGCTAATGCCGGTTACGGCTGGAAGAGCTAGATAGGTGAATTGATCGTTGGCGCCGGCCGCGCTGGCGCCGCTGGGAGTAACAACCTGAATGTCCACCGTGCCGGCGCTGCCCGCAGGGGAATAGGCGGTGATGCTGTTCGCGGAGATGACGGTGAAGCTCGCGGCCGACGCGGCTCCGAACTTAACTGCCGACACTCCCGTAAAATTGCTCCCGATGATGTTCACCGCAGTTCCGCCCGCTGACGGGCCTTGCGCCGGACTGATGCCGACGATGGAAGGCGCGGCCGCGTTGATGGCGAACGCCACGCCGGATGACGCGCCGCCAGACTCCGTGACGGTGACGGTTGCAGTGCCGGCGGCGGTGAGCAAGCTGGCTGGAACCGTGGCCGTAAGTTGCGTGCTGCTAGCAAAGATTGTGGTCAGGGACGCGCCGTTCCACTTCACAACCGCGTCCGAAGTGAAGTTGTTGCCGCTCACCGCCAGGGTGATCGCGGCGCTGCCTACCGTAGCCGAGGCAGGCGAAAGGCCGGTTATCGACGGGACAGCACCGTAGCTGAACACATCCGCCGTAGTGGTGGCGCTGGTGCCCCCAGCGGCAATAACCGTGATATGCACGGAGCCCGAGCCAGCGGGAGAGACCGCTGTAATGCTGGTTGCGGAGTTCAACGTAAACTTGGCCGCCTGGTTTGTACCGAAGTTCACTGCCGTGACGCCGTTGAAGTTGGTTCCGACGATCGTCACCGAGGTGCCGCCCGACGATGAACCGGTCGCCGGGCCAATGCCCGATATAGTGGGGGCCGAGGCCGAGGCGGTAATGGTGTAGGCGGCGGTCGCCACAGCGCTGGCATCCATGCCGGTCGCAATGGCGATGGCGCGGAGTGTCTGGCTTTGGGAGACCTTGATGGGGCTGGCGCACAGCGCAGAAGAAGCCGTTGGCGTGCTGCCGTCGTTGGTGCAATAGAGCACCGCGCTCTGATTGGTGTCGGCGACAGTTACATTCTGCGTCGCCGAGTACGAGCCTGCACCGGGGGTGAAGGTGGGGGTAGGCGTTGCTGTCTTCGAGCTACCGCCGCAACCGGCGATGAACAGAAGCACTGTGAACAGCGCGGCTACCACACCAGGGCGGTTCCCCCGCAGTTTCCGCAGGCTTTGGACCACAAAGCCTCCGCTTTTTACCAAGTCAGATGTATTCATGGTTCCGCATCCTTTCATGTGTTGTAGTTGCGCTGATCTTCAAGCGAGTAATCCGGGGGATAAGTCCCATCAGTCCGTTTCTTCAAGCTCGGCATCCGTTCAAGCGCGCCGCGCGTGTTTCAGTTTGATTGCAGAAGGTAGATTCCCCACGCTTGGTTGGGAGAGCCTACCGTGTCCTCACCGATGAGAAAAATGGCAAATTTTCCATTTAACTGGCCGGCAATGGCCACGGCGGGAAAGCTGTAGCTCTTGCCGGTCGTGTTCGCAGCAAAGCCGGAACCGACATAAACCGTCGCGGCTGGATAGAGGCCGTTCGTCGATGCGTCCTGTGCGCCAAGGTCGATGGCAAAATCGCAGTTGCCGAATCCTCCACCCGACTGCACCGTGCTTGCCGCCGGGTTATTGCCCGTAAAGTCCCCACCGTAGAGCATGGTGGAAGTCTGCGGGGCTACTGCGGTGCATGTGGATGGCAGGCTGGGAAATCCGAAGGATACCGGCAGCGAGGACCAATTAAGGCTGGTACTTCTGGCGGAATTATACGAACCACCGCCATAAAAGAAACCCTGGTACTGAGCGCTGACCAGCGAGCTTGTATCGACTGCGCTCGACGGTTTGAGCAATCCGATGGCGCCGGTGCCGGCCCCCAGGACGTTCTCGTAAAAAGGCGCGCTACTATGTCCCGATGTGCCGTTGTCCTCAACCAGCAATCCCGACGGTCCGATCCCCAGCATCGCCTGGGGGGCGGTACTATACGAAGTGGTTCCTCCCGGACTAGTGGTGCTGGTTTCCGTGGGATTGGCGGGAACGGCCACCGTCTCTCCGTAGACGGTTGTGGAACAGGCCCCCGTCACGCTTGAAGAAGGAGCATCTGTCGGCGTTCCCCCGCCTTCGGAAGGCAGAATATTTTGATTGATGTTGGCGAATGTAACCGTACTGCCACTTGTGCTGATGTCGGCGCTGCCGTAAGCGGTTTCATGCAGAGGGTTCCAGGCATTTAGACCTGTGCCGCTCGTGATGAGGCCCGCAGGCAAAGTGACAAACAAAAATGTTTCCGCGCTGCTCATCGAAGGGCACGTCACTGCTGGGACCATAGGGGTAAACGGTTGTCCTGCCAATTGCATCAGTCCCCCACTCTGATCGGCTAACTCTACAGCCCAGCCGCTGCCGGCCTGAGGCGAAGTGTAGAAGATGCCTGTGCAGCCGTTGATCGTGCGCTGGCCGCAGGCAAAGGTCAGTTCCAACTCCTCCAGCCCACGTGAGAGCGTGGTGACCTCGCCAGAGTACTGGATCTGCGCGCCAGCTTGAACATTATTGATGGCATATGTCTGCTGCGCAAAGGTAGGAGGAAGAGCCTTGTCGTCGATGGAATAGGTCGCCGGACTTGCGGTAGCGGAGGCGCTGCTGGCCGGAAGACCGGCAACGGCTGGAGACATGTAGACCTGCGGCCCACTTGCGGTGGAAACCGGGCTATGGACCGAATTGCCGCAGCCCGCAAGAAACGCCGTAAGCACCAGTGCCGTTGCAACCGGCGTCATTGGGAGCAGGAGGTTTTTCCTTCCTGTGCCGCTTCGTTCCCGCGTCCTGGGATAGTTCTCCATAAACATCATTTTTTCTCCCCCTAATAGCTCAACTTCAGTCCAAACTGCAGAATGCGCGGATCGTGCGCGTCCACCGGATGCAGAAAGGAATTGCCAGCAAGACAACCCGATGCACCAGCCGAATACTGTGTTGTGATGTCTCCGTAGCAGTTGATCACGTTATTGCCCGTGCTACCGGGATGACTTGGATCGTAGATACGGAACTGGGTATGGTTAAATACATTGAAAGCTTCGACGCGAAACTCGACGTTGCTCTTCTCGTGAAACGCCTTGAAGTGTTTCAGCAGAGAGAGATTGAAGTTAGTGCGGGACGGGTTGCGCATGAAGTTCCGACCGGCATTGCCGAAGGTGAGACCCCGAGGGGCAACAAAGGCTCCGGGATTGCCGAGCAGAGGTCCGATGGTCGATCCGCTTGACGAACTCGACACAGACGGCTTGAGTCCACGCGGGCTCGAAATCACATCGGGATAAGAACCCACGCCAAGCCCATCGCCGACTCCCGCATTGTCTGAAGTGCCGGTACCATCGGAGCCGCCGCCATTGATGACGCTGAAGGGCGTGCCTGTCTGCCAGGTGGCAATTCCGGCGAGTTGCCAATTGTCGAGAAGAAAATTGCGAACGGCGTACCCCGTACCTACTCCTTTGCTTGAAGGCGAGTCGGTGGCGGACTCGTCTCCGCCCAGCAGATCGGCAAAGCCACCCAGCCACCGAATCAGCGGAAGAGAGTAGATGTAATTGACGTTGAGCATGTGCCGCTGATCGAAATCAGAGCTTCCGCGATTGGACCTTATATCGAGCGAGTTCGTGAAGTTGGCGCTGGAACGGTCGGAGGAATCGTCCATGGAATGGCTGTAGGTATAGGCCACACCGATCGTTAGAGCCCCCGTTACTTCTCTCAACGTGCCTTGCAAGGCGTGATAGGAAGAGTTGGCGATATTCTCGACCGAGATGATGTTGCTTAATCCCGGGTATTGTCCATTCTTTAAGAGCCGCTCGGCGTCCGCGCTTGTGCCAAGCACCACGGGAGTAGCAACGTTATTTTGCACAAACCCGGGATTGCCAGTGCAGGCCACGACCATGTTGATCCAGCCTGCAGAGGTGGGTCCGATCCCTGATCCCGTAACCGTTGTACCTGAAGCGCCCGTGCCTGCGGATGGAAGAAAGTTGCTACCATTCGCCCCACTCCCGCACACGTCAGAAGTAATCGGCTGACCGGCGGAGAAGGGGTTATCACCGTGAAACGGCTTAATCTGATTCAAGTCTCGCACTGCCGTCAGATGCGTTCCTTTGGTGCCGACGTAAGTGAGTTGTGCAATAAGACCTTTCTGAATCTCGTGCTGAAGGCCCAGGCTCCACTGCTGTATGTAGGGATAAGTGGCCTTCGTCGGAATCGATGTGACATTCAATGGGAAGCTCGGGGTTCCCACGGAAGTTGCGCTCCCGCATTGAGCGGATCCCCCCTGGCAGGAGTAACCAATTGTGTTATAGCTGGCGATATTGGACTGTGTCTCGCTGAGAACCAGGGGCGCGCTCCCAATCAAAGAACCGACATTGGCTTCGTAGCCGGTTCCGTGCTCCCAGAACAGCCCATACCCGCCGCGGAGAGCCGTCTTGCCATCTCCAAAGATATCCCAGGAAAAACCAATCCGCGGGCCGGGATGAAAGACGCTGCCCTGCATGCAACTCTTGGGCACCCCGTTCTTGCCGCATTGCACAAGGCCATTAGCTATGATTTGATAGTCGCTTTTATCGCTCGGATCCAATGCGCCGCGACTGGTCACGTTCAACTGAACAGGCGACCCGCTTCCGTTGTTCACCAGATATCCGTTGTTGCCATCCACATAGATAGAACCGCCGATCGACTTGTTATACGCTTCCGGCCTCCAGTTATAGGCTGTTCCCTCGGCGTTGTACCAGGTTCCGAACAGGCTCACGCGGAGACCGAGGTTCAGAGTCAAGCGGTTGTTGACGCGGAAGTCGTCCTGCAGATAAATGTCGGCGGACTTGTAGCGGTTATAGTATTTCTTCTGCGTACTGTCCTGCGTGTAGCTCTTGATTGCTGTGTCCGCGTAAGTTGATCTACTTACCAATGGGGAGATGATGCTGGGACCGGCAAGGAAATCCGCAAAAGCATTCCCCGATGTGTACCTGGACTGTTGGTTGCTGAATGCAAGCAGGCCTTGCAGGTCGCCGGAATTGGCGCCGGTCACGGCGCTGACTTCGTTTTGCTGGACATAAGTTACTTCAAAGCCCGCTTGGATGGTATGCCCTTCCCAGGTTTTGCTGAGATCGTCGCGGATAGAGTACATCGGGTTCACCTGGTTCCACGGAGCGTAGCCCGTGTCCACTGCGAATCCGTGGCCGCCATAAGCTCCATTCGTCCCCTGAAACTCGAGTCCAGGCATCCGTTTTCCGTTGTAACCATTGTTGAAGATATAGCCCATCGGGCATTCGCTAAGCCCACTCTGCGTGCTGCAAGGATTATCGAGTACGCCGGGCCGCGAGGTGGAAGCACCGGGACCGGGCTGCGGACTGAGCGTAATGTGCTGAACAGCATAGCTGAGCGCAAGACGGTTGAGCACGCTGTGCGGCAGGGTTGAAGCAAGACTGGCCACCAGGTCGAGGCCCGGACCGAAAAGCCGGTTTTCGACCGTCGGGAAACTGTTCTGCACGACACCCCATTGAGGTGTCAGAGTAGTGGTGTCCCACGCATCGTGGATATAGCGGAAGCCCATCTGCTCGGTGGGAGTCAACACGTGGTCGATGCGGAACAGTTCCTCGCGCCAGTAAGTCGGCGGAGAGACGGCCGCTATATAGCAGCGTGGGTAAGCGGTCGGATTGGTGGTATTGCAGCCGGTAACGGAATTGGGCTCCGGAATGACATTGTTATTGAGTAAAGCCTTGCTGATATATCCCACGGAAACTTCACTGCGAGGTAAATATCCTCCACCGGAATCAGCGACGCGGGGGCAGTCCGGGTATTTCGTAATATCGAAGTCGGCTTTGCCGCTGTATCCGGGGGGGGTTGGCGGGCACACATCGGAAAAATCTCCCACCCCGGTAAAGTTGCCCTGGCCGAGATTCTGAATATCCTCGCCGCGCTCGGCCGAAGTCGGCACAGCCTGGTTATAGTCCACTGGCGTTTTTTCCATACGCAACTCTTCTGAGAAGAAGAAGAAGGTCTTGTCCTTCTTGGTGTTGTATTTGCCTGGGATATACAGCGGACCGCCAATCGTCCCGCCGTAGTCCTGCCTTCTATAGAGAGGGGTACGGCCCGGCGCATCAAAGTAATTCCTGGCGTTAAACATCTCGTTACGGATAAAGCCGTAGAAATTTCCATGGAACTGTGGGCCGCCCGACTTGGTCGTGACCACCACACTGCCGGAGGCGCTCTTGCCGTAGAGCGCGCTGTAGTCACCGGTAACGACCTTCATCTCCTGAATGGCGTCGATGCTCGGGTACACCATCAGCGGCTGTCCCTGGCCTCGACTGGCGTTGATGCTGGTGTTCAGCACGTCGCTGCCGTCGATCTCGAAGGTGTTGTATTCGACACGGCCGCCGTTCACGCTGAACTTGGCGCTTCCGGCAACACCCACCTTGGCCTCATCCTGGCCGCTCTGATTGCTCACGCCAGGCGCCATGGTGATGAGTTGGGAAAAGTTGCGGCCATTGAGACCGTAGGTCGCAACCTCCTCGTTGGACAAAGTAGTGGAAAGGGAAGCTGTACCGAGTTCGATCTGATTGTTGGTCCCGGCCTCGACGGTCACTTCAGTTTCGGTCGAGGCAACGGTCATCTGAATATCGAGAACGAGCGCCTGCCCCGCCGTCAGTTGAACGACCCTGTTGCCGCTGCTGAAGCCTTCCTTCTGAACCCTCAGTTCATACTTGCCTGCTGGCAGATAAGGCGCGGAATAGGCTCCCTCACCGTTGGTCGAAGTATCCCGCTTGAAATTTCTGTCCTGGTTGACGATCTGAACAGCCACACCTGGAATGGCCTCTCCCTGCGGGTCCATCACACGCCCTGAGATCTGGCCGCTCTGCGCAAAGCCGACGGTGCTGCCAAGCGCAATCACCCCCAACGCCGTGATCAGCAGTCGAGCGAAAAATCGAAACATTCGTTTTACTCCCATCTCTCTCTTCGATTGCAATTACGCGATGCGTGTTATTGGGGCAGGTAATAACGGAAGGAAGTGAACCACATGTTGTCGATGGCCTTGGGAGAAAAACCGAGACCATTCACGCCGACGCCTTGCCACGTGCGCCGTTCCGCGTAGGAGTACTGAATTCCCTGCTGGAAAGTACCGCGAGGGCCTTTATAGAAACGGAACCAGTAGCCGAATGTGCCTTCCTGAATGTTGCGATTGTCCGCCTGGCAGGTTGTAGAACTGGCTCCATTGGCCAACCCATTGGTCGGCAGCGTCTCGGTGTAGCAGCCGCTTACGACGTTGTTCGGCGCTCCGTAACCAACCAGAATGGGCTGGCCATAAGTCGATCCCGCGGTCGTCACATAGAGGCCATTGGGATAGTACGCGCGTTTCGCGTATTCGCCGCCATAGTAGCCATAGAGATCGAAGCGCGGTGTGGCGTGCCACTCCAAGCTCCCCAACGCCGAGCCGCCAACAAGAAGTTCAAGCGAACCATCGGGGTGAGCTGTTGCATCCGGCAGAGTAGAAGTACTGTAGCGTCCAATACCGTCGCCCACAAGAATGTGCGCGCCAAGGTCGAGCCGCTTTGCAAAGAGAGGAACGCGCGCGTTGGCGCCGATACCGCCCCCGGCGGCCTTCGAGGTATATGCTCCAAGAGCCGAAGCACCGCTCGCCAGTTGCCCATTAGGGAAGACGCGATCGCGGAAGAAGCGACCGATGCCGAACAGTTCAAAGTGCCCAAAGCCTGGCTCGTAGGCAATCTTGGCAACCAGGTCGGGCGCGTAATTGAAGCTGTAGTTAGCAGTGGAGTTATAGAGACCGCCGCCGTTGCCCGCTTGCTGATATGCGATTGTCGGCAGATTATGTCCGCCGATATTGAGCGTCTGCGCCTCTTCGACCGCGCCTCCAATCCATAGTTTGGGGCCAAGATTCTTGGTTATGCGGAAACCATACTGCCGCGCCCAGGTAAAGCCGACGTTGTACTGAGCGTCGATGGTGAGAGGCGTGGCCTCCTTGTTGTTCTCAAGAGCGTGCCGGTATTCAGTGGCGAGCGACCACATTTGTCCACCCGTCAGGGTCCAACCGCTGTTCAGTGCCGCCTGCGCCCATGCCTGCCGCATGCGCATTGTGTAACTGTTCGACTGATTGTTGTTCGAGGTCGTGCCGGCGGAGAGAAAATCGGCTTCATAGTAGCCGCGCATCGTGGATTTCGACAGCTTGCCTTCAGCGAGCAGAGAAAGACGTGACTGCCTGCCGCTGGCGTTGAACTCGGAGAGAACGCCGGCCGTCGTGCCCGCGAACGGGATGCTCGAAAAGGGCGTATTCACATCAGCGCTGACGCCGCGCTGGCGATCAACCGTCTCAGCCGCAACAAAGCCGCCCGGCTTCAACTCGATTCCCTTGAAGTGCAATGAATCGGGATGCTCAATGGCCTTTTGCGTTTTCTGTTGGGTCTCTGAGATCGTAACTGAGGTAGCCCTCAACTCAGATACAGCGCTCTGCAGCTTTACAACCTGCTGGTCGTTTTGCCCCACAGCCTGTTGCGCGTTATCAAGTTCTTTTCGAGCCTGGGCAGCGTCGGCCTTGGCCGCCTCGGCTGTCTTGTTCGATTCCTGCAATTGGCGCTTCAGGTTCTGGACTTCATTTTCGAGGCCATCAACCTTGTCGCTCACCCGGTCAAGGGTTTGGAGCTTTTCGCTCATTTGTTCGAGAAGCACCTGCTCCTGGGTCTTTGGTTTGACTCGACTGTGTTTCGCCTGATTCGGGTTCACCGAGTTCTGCGCCTGAGCACCCAAGAGGCTAAGAGCCATCAAAAGAACGACAAACTTTTTTCTGCTCATGGTTATCTGATCTCTCCTTAGTTCTGTTTTCTCGCCGAGCGATTCATGCTTGTCATTCGGCTCTTATGCCAGCAGTGCTCGTAGAAACCGGTTCGGCCGCCCTGCGTGCACTTCATTGTTTTTATGCGCCGTTGCTAAGTAATCGTGATGACGATGCTGTTCGATTCGGTCGCGTCCGTGACAGACGTTGCGGTAACAGTAACGGTGTTCCCGGTCGGTATCGCCGCCGGGGCTGTATAGGTGACCGCTGTTCCGCTGGTGGTCTTTGTCGCGCCCAGCGAGCCACAGTCGCTCGATCCACACGACAGAGACCAACTGATGCTTCCTCCGCCCACCGTGTAATCGTTGCTTAGCGTTCCGGTAAGCGACATCGTCTCGCTAACCGGAAGGGTGAATGGTGGCGCTGTAGAAGCCACGATGGCAACGGAGATAGACTCACCGGCGATCACCAGCGAGAGAGCCGAGAATTGCGAGTGATCAGCGGAAGAACTTGCATATAAAGTGACCGTTCCTGCCTTGGGTGGCGACGACGGAGCAGTGTAATAGGTCACAATGCCGGACGCGCTGTCCGAGTATGAAGGGACGGGAGCACTGGCGGTATGGGCCGGAGTGAAGTAGCCACAGGAGGTATCGACGGTCTGCCCCGGAGGCAGTGGGGTTCCAGGAGCCAATGCACTCCCACAACTCACCGTCCAGTCCGCGCCCAACAGACTCTTGTCGTTGGTAAGCGTGACGTCAAGATATGTCCCGCTGCCAACCGTGAGCGTTTTAATCGCAGGCTGCGCGACACCATTGAGATCCGTGGCCGTTATCGAGCCAACCTGGGGCTTCACCGAACTCCCACCACATCCGCAAAAGCCCAGACACACCGTTGCTGAAAAGCAGAGAACAATCGTGCGCACGAACCGCCTATTTGCTTCTGAACGAAACCGCAGAAAGGAGACCATTTCTGTGCTCCAGCACGAGTCCGTTGCTTCGAATTCTTTTCTGATCTTCATGGCCTTCTCTAGTTCTGTCATTCGATCCTTCCTCGGTTGCACTACGGTTTCGATCCGAGCTTGTTGTTCTTCACGCCCAGCGACAGCGGGGTTACCACAGGCGTTGCGACGCCTACGTACTCTTTCACGGTGTTGTTATCGAGCAATATCCACACGTTGCCCGCGCTGTCCACCGCGACAGACGAGGGGCCATTGGAAAATGTGGAATCCGCATAGTCGATGGAAATCGCGCCACTAGGCTGCGTTGAGTCGAATAAACTGAGGTTCGGGGATCTCGTTCCACCGTTGACTTTACCCCCGGTGTTGGCCACCCATAACCTGTTCGAGCCATCGAAGGCCATGCCTTCGGGATTGGTGATAGCTGTCCCCGAAGTATCTGGACTGCTAGGCTGTGGTCCACTTGGCAATCCGGTATAGCCGGCCGGGATATCGAAGAGCCCGGTTCCATAGCCTGATGACCCGATTGCACTCAAGACGTCTCCCGATTTGTCGATAGCCAATTGCGGGGGAGCCAGCACACCTGTAGAGTTTTTAGAAAGTGCAAGAATCAGTGCGCCGTTCCCGCCATTGAGTTTGGCATAAGAATACGTGCTGTTTTGGAGAGTTACCAGTTGGCTATAGACCCAGACATTGTCCGACCCGTCGATGGCGATTACGGAAGGATCATCTATTCCCTCCGTGAAGCCCGTGGTTGGCGACAGTGAAATTCCGCGGGTGTTGAATTCGGCGACGGACCCAGGCGAGCCGCTGCTGGTCACCCAGACGTTACCCGATCCATCGATGGCCATGCCCGATCCGGTGGACAACCCGCCACCGCTGAATGGACTGTTCGGGTCCGCTGTCCCTGTGAGGTCCAACTTGGTCAACGTGCTGTTTCCATTGGCAACCCAGACGTAACCGCTGGGGTCGATGCTGATGGCTGCGGGCGCATAAATTCCTCCGCCGGTGAATCCTCCCGCTACAGTCCCGGCGGTACCGGTAGAATAGGACGCGCCAAGAGAATTCCATTCACTCACGCTGTTGATGCTCTTGTTGGCGATCCACACGTTGCCCGAAGCATCGATGGCCAGCGCGGAGGAACCAGAGGCAGTGCTTCCTGATCCACCAATCCCGCCCCCCGAGGTGTAGTTCAGCGAGATCGACCATCCGTCCGGGGCGCTCAGGGCCGGCGCACTGCTCAGGATGGGCTGGTAGGGAGAGGACAAACTTGCCATGCCGAATACAGAAGCGTGTGCAACCTGATAGCTGGTAGTTGGAGGAGGCGGTTTCAGCAAATCGAAGATTGCCTGCAGCGTGTCTGTCGGCGCGTATTCTGTAAAACTAGAAAGTGGATTTGTGTAGAAGAACAGGTTGCCGCAAGTAGTGCCGTCCTCAGCCGAGCCGCCGGCGGTGACCGCACAGGCATTTAATGCGTCCGCAAGCGTATTGATCTCGGCATAAGGAACGGCAGCGTTCCCTGCGACCGTCCAGAACTTCGGTTGGCCTGTCGTGATGTCGACGAGGTTATTGACCGAGGCGAAGGCGTTCGCCAATCCCACGGTCGAGTTCGCGCTGCTGGACCCGATATAGAGGTAGCTGAGTTCACCCGTCTGGACATTGTCCGCGGAGAATGCCGCCAGCGCCGTTGCTGAAGCCACGGTCGTGATCTCGTTTATGACCACAGGCGTCGGACTGAGATTGCTGCATGGTCCCAGGGCCGTCATGAGGCCCAGGTTCGGATTGGGTCCGCTCGTACCAGCCTGCCCTCCGAGAGCTACAAGGTAGACCTGGCTCGTGAGCGCGGGACAGGCATATCCGGCCGGAATGGTGAAATTGCCCGAAGAATCCGTTGTGGCAAATGCGACCTTCGAGGGATTGAAGACCAGCGTCGATACCGAGGCATAACCGCTGGTGCCGGCAGCATAGAGGTAGACCGACGCCCCGACGACCGGCTGTGTTCCGGCCTGAACAACTCCGTGCAACGCCGGTCCGGTGGCATCGGAAGAGATCGCAATCGTCGAAGTTGCAGTTGCCGGAGAGGTAACGTCATTCAGCCGATCTGCCGTTGAGGAGGCCGTGATCACCACTCCTCCTTCAGGAGCCACAGCGGGAGCGGTGTAGGGGAGGGGAAGACCGTTCGGCCAGCCTTGCACACTCGTCGCCGTCACTGCGGCAACCGCAGGGACGGCGGGACTGCCGGAATCTCCCGCGCTCGGTGGAACCGCCGCGATCGCCGCCTGCGCAGGCTGGGTCGTGAAGAAACCGCACCCGCTTCCGCAGACCGACCAGTCCACACCTGAGTTGCTCGAATCATTGGCGACCGCGGCAATAAGATTTACCGACGTATCCACCTGCATACGAGAGGGTGCGAAGGGGACAAAAGCGATCGAGTGCACCGATGAGGCTACAACGGTTATCGGTATTGATTCCGTTGAGACGCTTGGAAAAGCGGTCGCGGTGGCGACGATCTGTAGCGAGACGCCAGGATCAGCCGGTGGCGCTACATAGGTCGCGGTCGCGCCATCCGCGGTCTGGTAAGGCCGAACATAGCCGCACGCTCCCGCAGTGGAGTTGGTGCATGTAACGCTCCAGGTGATGCCTCCTGGAGTCGTATCGTTGGCCACCGTGGCGCTCACGTCCACCAGGCCATTTGCGGTCACGCTTGCAGGCGGCTGTTGGCCAAACGCGATCGACGCAGGGGCAATAATCGTTGTGCTCCCAGCGGCCGCATTTGCCATCAGCGACGGGTTGAGATTGTAGGCGTGCGAGGTGGCTGTGATAGTGACCGGATTCGTTGGAGGCAGTGAAGAGGGCGCTGTATAGGTGGTCGTCGATCCGCTGCTCGTGGTTGCCGGATTGAAGGTGCCGCACGCGCCCGGCGCGCTGCTTCCGCAGCTCGCCGTCCAATCTACGCCGGCGTTCGTCGAATCCCCGGTGACCGTCGCGCCCAGCGTCGCGGCCTTGCCTTCGGTCAGCGTCGTCGGCAAGGAACGGGTCATTGTCACGTTGATAACTTGGGAACCTGTCACCGTTGCTACTGCGGCTGAGCTTGTCGCTCCATTGTTCGCCGAGATTGCCGTGATTCTCACTGTACCCCCGGTTGGAACCGTGGACGGGGCCGTGTAGACAGTCGCGATGCCGCTCGCCGTTTTCGCAGGGTTGAAAGTTCCGCAGCCAGTGAAGTCGCAGCTCCAGGTAACACCCGCGTTCTTCACGTCATTGGCGACCGTGGCTGTAACAGATTCGGTGCCCGACGTCCCAATCTCGAACGCGGACGGAGACACAGTGACCGTAATCGGCAGAATCGTAACCGCCGCGCTTGCCGATTTAGTCGGATCTCCGACCGAGGTAGCGGTTAGCGTAACAATACTCCCGCCTTGAGGAACCGCACTGGGAGCCGTATAGGTTGTCGTCACGCCGCTGAGCGTCTTGGTTGAACTGAACGAGCCGCAGTCGCTCGAACTCGAGATGCAACTCGCCGTCCACTTCTCTCCGGACGTGTTCACGTCGTTCGTAATCACCGCGCTCACACTTGCCGTCCCACCGACCGCGAGCGACGTGGGAACCTTGGACATTGCAACCGCAATCAACGGGTTCACGATCGTGATCGTGACGCTGGACTGCTGCGAGGGATCGCTGTTAACCCGAGCGGTGATGGTAACCGTGGTGGCCGCGGGAATTGAGCCGGGCGCCGTGTAGGTTGCCGGAGATCCGTCCGCCGTGTGCGATGGAGCCAGGGTGCCGCATCCTGTAGTGACATAGCCGGCTTGGGCGTTGCCACCGCAGGTCAGGGTCCAGTCCACACCCAGATTGGCTTTGTCATTCACCGGCGTCATGGTGACAGTAGCGGTGCTCAATACCGGCAACTGTCCCGGCGTCACCCCGCTGGGATAGGTCACAGAAATGTCTCCCGCCTTCGTCGCCGCACTGCTGCCGCAACCGGACAAAAGCGCCAGCGAGGAAAAACAAAACAACAGCAACGCGAGATGCCACGGCGCGGAGAACAGGCGGCAAAAATAGGCAGACGAAAACTGATCCGAATTCAGCAACACGGTCTCCTTAAAGTTCTTACTTCCTTTTGTCCAGCTTCGTGGAGTTCTGCGGCACAACCTGAATTGCGTGCGCCCGTACGTTGAGCTCGCTGATGGACGCGACGAGTTCTGCGGCGATCGCTTCCACGCTTCTGCCATTGCTGCATTTGCCCAGTACCAGTTCCCTGGTCAGTACAAGGTTCCGCTCCGCCAGGACCGTGAGATCCAATTTGGTACCGTTTGTCGAGCCGGCCTGCCGTGCATGAGGAGTCCCGATCTGAGCTTCGGCGACCAGACGCTCCTCGTCCTCCAGTGCAGCCAGCACTTTATGTTTGTGCGTGAACAGAAGGTCTGAAAGAGTGGCCGAGGCGACCATTGAGATCTCCTCACCGTGCGAGAACCTCTGTTGAAGGTCATCGATCGCCTTGCTTTCCAGGTCGATCGCGTCGGCGCCGTTCAAAAGCCGCAGCGAGAGTCTGCTCAGCGAAGCAGGGTTGCGCCCATGCGCCAGATAGTAAGCTTCGAGCGGAGTCGTCTGCGTCTGCATCTCAATGGCCTTCGCACTGGTTAACTCATCCGCTCGCGCCGGCTTCTCCTTCAGGCCCTCGATGCTCGATATGGATGCAGTCACATGGGGCAGTATGTCTAACTGGGCTTGCAGTTCATGCTTCCGTTCCTCGGTATCTGTAATTCCATGGACCTCAATGCCGTGCGGCCCCCGCAACACCTCAACCTGCTCCCCGGTGTCGGCATGAAGACGATCCAGTATCAGCCTTGCGCTGAGTTCCGCGTCGTTCAACTGTTCTTCTCTAAGAGGCAGCGGCGGAAGCGGGACGGCGACGGGCTGCAGCCCTGTCGAATCGAAGGCGCGTATTCCCGCTTCCGGTTGGAACAAGCCGCTAACTGCCGGCGTCCAGGGCAGAACCGAATAATCCAGTTCCGCGATTTCCACCGTCTCGCTGTTACGGAAGGAAACCGTGCGGCGAACCGGATGAAAATCCGTGTCGCGCACTGTTAGTGATTGCGCTGCTACGGCTCCCTCGGGAGTGGTGGTGGTAAGAACCAGTAAATCGCCAGCAGCACGCCGGATACGATCCTCGCGCACTCTCTGTGCATCGTGCCAGTCCTGATAGCTGGTCGCAGAGAGCGGCGCATCCCAGACGACGTCGGCAGTCGCCAATTTCAATCGCAGTTGGCCTTCATCATCACCAAGCTGTTGCTTCCTGGTCATTCGCTTTCCCTGCGCATCGCGATAGATCATATGTTTTAAGGTCCGCTTCTGCGTCGTGATCTCCACGGTCTGACGAATGACTCCGGGGGCACTGCTGTGAAATGGGACCGTATCCCACCCTTCCGCGCGCACAAGAAGCGCATTCGAAGAAATACCGGGCCGCAACTGCTGTACCCACACGAAAACGCAGGCTATGGATGCAACCGCAAGGATCAGTCCGGTGGCAAGTATCGGATTCATAGGGAGGAATGCCTCCACACTGTGCTTTGACTTTTCAGGTTTCACTACCTCCGTTTCTGGCAGGTCGTCCGTCATCTGATTCAACTGCGCAACCAGCCGAGCACGCCACACGCGGGCTTCCAGCTTGTCCACCTCGGCTTCATTGGAGTGGTACGCCGCTACCTGCCAAAACAGATCTTCGAAATCACCGTATCGAGCGCGGCAAGCGCCGCAGGCTTCCAGATGCTGTTCCACTCGCGCCTGCTGGCGCGATGGCAGGTCGCCGGTGACCCGCAGAATGAGTTCGCCATCGGAGAGATGCCTCCGAAAAAAATTGTGCAGTTCTCGAATCAATGGACTTACAGACCCCCTGTCAACCTTTGCATTCCCCGCTTAACCAAGTGGATGGCGCGCTGCTCGCTGGTTCCAAGCAGTTCTCCGATTTCCCGATAGCGCCGACCTTGACTCCGCAGCAGGATGCTGTTGTACTGCTGCTTGGTCAGTTGTGACATCGCTGTCTTCAATCGGCTAGACTGTTCGTTCTCCAGATAAACCAATTCCGGATTCGCCTTAGGATCGACAGGTTCATCCCCTGGTTCAAATTCCAATGCGGCTTCTTCCTGCCCGCGCCGATTCACTCTGTGAACATCCATGGCAAGATTGTGTGCAACTTGGTGAACCCATGAATGAAGGTTGTCCTCGCTGTTTCCTTTCTTGAGGTGCGTGGCAAGCCGAAGAAATACTTCTTGAATGACATCCTCTCTCTCTTCTCGGTCGAGTCCGAGGTGTCGTAGAAACATCACGAGCTGCGGGGCGAGGGCATCGTAGAGAGATAGAGTCTGCTGACACCAGTCGGTTTTACCCTCTTCTTTCAAGGGAATTGACCTTGCATTGGCGTCACGACCCGGCCCCTCGCCATTCTGCTTCTCGTCTGCCATCTGCACACATCTCTTGATCCCACTCACAGGCGCCACCCATTTCCCACTGGAGCGCGGCCAAGCTGCGCTTACGGCCCTCTCGACTGGAATCACCGAATCCGCGATCTGCATTTCGGCACTGCTTTCGACCGGCCCTGCCGGCATTTGAGGACGGTTGTGGGGTATCATCAGTAGCACGAATATTACTCCGCAATCGTAAAGTTCTTGTTACAGTAACTTCACACTGCGAATTAACTTTCCGGGCACACTGAAGCGCCGTTACCACCTAGCTCCCGCGCAATGTCGCCAATTCTTGCAGACACGCGCGGGCCCTGCTTTTCCTACAGTGGCTTATAACATAAGACCGAAACTCAAAGACAGACACGCGGGCGCCCAAATTCAAGCCGCAAACCTCACCCGCCGGCTTACGCCTTCCTCATGCTTTTTCCCTACAGCTAGAAGAGATCTTTCTTGCAGACGCACTCGACGAACCCGCGACGAGTCTCGGCGGAATACCGACCGGAACATCGGGCAACGCTCATCCGAGCAGAGGCTGAAAAAAACTCCCCCTTACATAACGGATGAGGGAGCCATTTCCCAACCACCTGATCAAATTTATTTTGAGATTTTTTGCGTTCGCAGGCAGGGGCTACAAGACTCGTCGAACGCTGCATGAAAGGAATTGATACTTAGAGATATACACCGCTGCCAGACCTGCGATTATGAATCTGCGATGAAATGTTAATGTTCCCACAAAGATGTATTTCCGGGCCTCTGCACACCCGGGTGCTCGCGCTGCATCTTCGCGAAAGTTGCCAGCTAGAGCATTTTAGGAATTGGTGCAGACCGAAGACACAATGCTAAGTGTCTTTTTCATCAAGAAAAAGACACCCTGCACATCCTTCAAAAAGTCTATATGTATTCCTAAAATGCTCTGATATGGAGTGATCCTGTCAATACCTGCGAATCTGTGGGTTCGTTTTTGTCGTTGTTTTTTCTTTTGCCGTTTTTCGAGGGCAGGGCCAGCAG
>Ga0224525_1000229_pt1 | contig 27688 bp, 32 predicted proteins | sample CFST100metaG_FD_179874 | JGI IMG/M metagenome (GOLD analysis project Ga0224525, IMG submission 179874) | Peat soil microbial communities from Stordalen Mire, Sweden - C.F.S.T100 | ecosystem: Environmental > Terrestrial > Soil > Wetlands > Peat | place: Sweden: Norrbotten County, Stordalen Mire...
TAATTTTATTTATGATACCTCGCAATTATCTATTCCCTCCGATAACGTTGATGTTGAATATTTGCAAAAGCCGAAACATTGGGACATGGGATATATTAAAAAGTACATGGTAATTTTCGGATCGATAAGTTCTGTTTTTGATTTTATTACCTTCTATATTTTATTTGGCATCTTGCATTTCGATGTTCATACTTTCCAGGCCGGTTGGTTTGTTGAATCTTTAGCCACTCAAATTTTGGTAATTTATGTTATCCGCACAAGAAAAATTCCTTTCTTACAGTCGTGCCCGAGCAAATATTTAGTCTATACCACTTTAAGCGCTGTAGTTTTAGGAATTATTTTGACAACCAAGGGTATTGGAAGATTCTTTGGTTTTAATCCTCTACCATTTTTTGTCTTTATGATAATACTGGTAATCGTTATTGTTTATCTGATACTAATGGAGTTAGTCAAACATATTTTCTATAGAAATTTAAAAAATAGATCGGAAGTATAAACCAAATAGAAATATATAAAAGCCCGGAATTAATCCGGGCTTTTATTTTAACTTATTTATTTTTTGCTAATTCAAGAAGTTGTAAATAATATTTTTTAATTATTATTTTAAACCATTCCGTATAATTATCAGAGTTCTCTTTAATGTCTTCTCTAACGTCTTTAATCAGCGAATATTTATATTCCGACGCTTCTCTTTTATTTATCTTTGGTGTGTCATCGCTAAAACCGATAAAAACATGGTCTAATTCATTTTCTATTAAACCATTACTGACTCCTATTTTATAAACAAAATGAAAATATTCTTTTAAGTCGCAATCTATCCCCATTTCTTCCCGCAACCGGCGGCGAGCCGCTTCTAACAATACGCCACGCGATTCTTGATGGCTACAGCAAGTATTCGACCAAAGGCCGCCGCTATGATATTTCTCTTCAGCTCTCTTTTGCAACAATAGTTCGCCTTGAGAATTAAATATTAAAACTGAAAATGATCGATGAAGAAGCCCAAGTTTATGAACTTTGAGCTTTTCCTCGTAGCCGAGTTCAGCGTCTTGTTTATTGACTAAGAGTATTTTTGGCATATATGTTTCTTAATTTGTCTAACTCAGCCTCTCGGCCTTTTAGGCTATCGGAAATAAATACTTGATGAAAATTACCATGTAAAAAATCATCAGCTTTGAGCGCTTTATGAATACGGGCAAATAAAAAAGGTTTTTTTCTCCGATATTCTATTTTTAACCCCGTATCAAAGCCAGCACGAGAAAAAGCGGTATCAATAAGGAAGGTACAGTAATAACGATCACTAGTATGTTTGAAATAAAAATCATAAGGTTTGCCGATTTGCTCTTGGGCAAAAGATAAAGCGACCTCTATCATCTTCTCGGTCGCGGCGTCATCATTTATTCTTGGACGTAAAATAGCCAAGTTATCATAAGAATCAAAAAGTTCATCAAGCCCAACGGTATCAACACCGTCAGCGCTCGCATGGATACACTGGCCTTCGCCCTGATACAATAAAATATGAGTAAAGAGCTTGCCGAGAAATAGGCCGGATACGGAACGGAAACCGCCAGCTAAAATAACATCTCCTTTTTCTATTATTTCCGACGCTTGGCGATAATCGACGACCGTTAAACGATTTTTACGTTTAGTAACCTTAGTCGCCAATAATAAAAAAGCCAGCTGGCTCAAAAACCGCCTAAAGAGAGATAAATTCTTGGGAAAATTACTTATCAAATGATAATTGTCCAACTCTTCTAACTTAGACATATATGTAAACTATCTATCAAAAACGGTTAAGCGGCGATTTATTTATCTTATCCATATATTCCATCTTTTCCTTTTCTTGCCGGTGGCGCTCTTCATATTCCGCCTTCATTTGATCCATAAGCTCCTGCCTATCAACATGTCGCTTAGCATGCGAGCGATCAAGCCGATCGCGAATATTAACATCCCGACGGTCTAACGCAATATAGCCGAATATCGCTATTATTAAAAAGGCTATTAGAGCAAATAACATATTTTTTATTTAATTCCCTTAACTTCCTGCCAAAATCTTTGGAAATAAGAAGTCATAAAATCATGTCTATCTTTAGCTATGATTTTTCCGGTTTTGGTTATTATTTTATTTTTAACATTTTTTAATTTAAATTCATATTCTAAAATAGCGGTATCTTCAGGGGTGTACGCCTGGTCCTTTTTTAATCGGCTGATTTTTTTCTCATTTCCGGTATATAGAGCATTACGCAAATAACCGGCGAATAAAAAATCACGACCGATGCCGACAGCGCCAATAGAGTCCAATTTATCAGCATCAAACAAAATTTTAGCCTCCAGGGTCTTGGGGGTATTATTATTCCGATAACGATGGCTAATGATGCAATGGAGGATATTATCAACGATGTCTTGGTCTATACTATATTTACGCAAAATCGCCGCCGATAATTCTGCTCCCTTTTCAGCATGGCAAATTTTTCCCCTACTTTCCATTTCTTCTTTACGTCCAATATCGTGTAATAAGCAAGCGGCGGTTAGGATGTTTAAATCTGCCTTTTCTTTACGGCCGATAACCATAGCTAAATTACGGACTCTTTCAACATGAGTCCAATCATGGCAACCGCTAGCGCCGACAAAGAATTTCTTCGCCTCTTTTTCTAATTGTTTAATAATTTTCTGATTGAGTTTCATATACCTTAAAATACCATTAAATAGCCTAAAAATCAAAAAAATTGCCCGGTACAAAAATACTCAGCGCAAGCTGAGTATTTTTGTTTAACTATTCTGATTATCAAATTATTTTTTATTAACATTTGAAATTTGATTGGCAGAAATTATTGTCGAAGCCGCTCCAGATATAGTTGAGATAAGGGTTAATGAATGAGTGGTGTTCTCCGGTGGTAACATAGTGGCCGCAGCACCTGTCAAAGCAGCTAAAATTGCTAAGGAGGCAATACCGTGACCGATGTGCAAACAAACTAATTTATCTTTAATTGTTTTTATTATTCTTTTCATATATTAGTTTGAGGATGGTTGCCCCGGTTGGTCTGGAGTTTTAGTCATAACATCAACCCTAGTAGCGGTAGCTGTCTTATTAGTAGTATCAATATCACCAGAAATCATGACTTTTGAACCGACCGTAATATCACTGATAGTTCCAGCTGTCTGATCCTTGTTATAAGTAGTTGAGGCAGACAATGTAACTGTGTAAACATCATCAGTAGAGCTGGCCTCGCCTCTACCCATTGAGGTTACGGTTAAGGATAAATCATTAATAGCCGTTACTGTACCAAATATACCTTCGTGATTTTGTCCAAATTCCAGAGTTCCAGAAGCGTGATTACCATTGCGGCCGAATTCCGGAGTGCTGGTGCCATGATTCTTGTTAAAAGAAAAACCTTTAGTACTAGTACTGGTGCTAGTACTAATATTGCCGGCAATTATTGAAGTGGCGGCGACGGTAGTTTTAGATAAAGTACCAAAAATAGAAACCGCCTCCCCTTTCTTTAAATCTTTAGCGGCGATAGCTTTAGTTGTCGTAGCGGTAGATTGTCTATTTACTTTAGCTTTAGAGACATTAACATCGTAAGTTTTTGTACCGGATTTTACGGTAACTTTTTTAGCGGTAGCGGAAACTACTTGGCCATTTAAAACCGGTTTGGCGACAGCCTTAGTGGTAGTTTTGGCAGTAATCTTGGCAGTAGTTTTAGTAACTGTTTTAGTTACTGCAGTCTTGGCTTTAGTCTTGCTGGTAGTGGTTTTACTAGCCGCTAAAGCTGTTGAGGAAGTTAATAAAGTTGCTCCGATTAGCAAAAAACTAAACAGGGCGAGAATTGATTTAGATTTCTTCATATTTTTTTGTTTATTAATTAGATACATTTGCATTCACCCTGTAATACGCACAAAAAATAATTTTATTCTATATAACAAAAAATCCCTGATAATAGGGATTTTTTGGCGAAAAAAATCTAAATTGATTTTATAATTTCATCACAATTCGACCGGTAATCTTCCCGCGCTTCATCTTATCAAAAATTTGGTTAATGTTATCTAGCTTATCAATTTTAATATCGGCTTTAGCTAGTCCGCGTCCGGCAAAATCCAAACATTCTTTTAAATCAAGACGGGTACCAACGATTGAACCTTTAATAGTTTTACCATTTAGAACTAAATCAAAAATGGAAATAGGGAAAGTTCCTGGTGGTAAACCGACTAGAGCCATCGTGCCACCACGACGCAACATAGCTACCGCTTGTTTAAAAGCATCAGTGGAAACAGCTGTGACAAGTACACCATGGCCACCACCAATTGCTTTTTGAACTTCTTTAGACGCATCAACCTTTAACGAGTTAATAATTATTTCAGCTCCTAATTTCTTAGCCAATTTTAATTTGTCATCAGAAATATCGACCGCGACAATACGCATGCCCATAGCCTTGGCGTACTGAACGGCCATGTGACCCAAACCACCGATTCCGGAGATAACTACCCATTGTCCTGGTTTAACAGCGGTTTCTTTTAGGCCCTTGTAAACTGTTACTCCGGCACATAAAATTGGAGCAATTTGTTCGAAAGAGACATTACTAGGCAAGATACCAACATAATTAGGATCGGCTAAAACATATTCAGCGTAACTGCCATTAACGGTGTACCCAGTCATTTGTTGAGATTCACATAAAGTTTCCCAACCAGACAGACAATGATCGCAATGGCCGCAAGAAGTATAGAGCCAAGGCATACCTACGCGATCGCCAATTTTTACACTCGTTACATCTTCGCCTAAAGCAACTACTGTGCCAACACCTTCGTGGCCAGGGATTAAAGGCAGGTTTGGTTTAACCGGCCAATCGCCGTTAGCCGCGTGCAAATCGGTATGGCAAACGCCACAGGCTGCAACTTTTACTAAAATAGTTCCTGGCTTAACTTCCGGCACGGGTACTTGTTTAATTTTTAAAGGCTGGCCAAATTTTTCCACAACGGCGGCTTTCATCATCGTAGGAATTTTTGGTGCCGATTTTAATTTAATCATAAATTATATTTTTTTAATTACTATGTTCAGTATAAACTATTTTTAAATAAAAATAAAATTTTTTATTATTTATAGAACTAAAATCGTTATTCTTTATATTTTATATAGCTTCCACTTTAAAAATAATTTCTTCAAATCCGCCTACCCAATAACACCATATCCTTTCGGTAAGGGCCGGATTAATATTGGCAAAAAAATTAATTATTAAATTAAATAATTTTATTATTAAATTTTTTCTTTTCCCTAATTTAGTATTCCCCATCCATTTTAACGTAATGCTTATAACTTTGAACTTAGCATTTTCATAATATTCCGAATTATTTTCGTCCAAAAAATCAAAAAGCTTTGTGGAAATAGCGCTCTTATGACGCGGATGGATCCAATTACAGGAAAAATGCGGACACTTTATAATTATTTTTGCGCCCTTCTTACTGACACGATATATCTCTTGCAAAAAATCCAAAGGGTCGTTTAAGTGTTCAATTATATGGCTTGCTAAAACTTCATCAAACTCATTATCTTCAAAAGGATAGGGGTATGAGTTAAGATCATGGACAACATCCGCTTTTGAATGCGGATTATTATCAACATTAATATAACCTTCTAGATAATTTTTACCGGATCCTAAATTTAATCTTTTCATACTATTCTAAAAATTTATAACTTGTTTAATTGCATTTTCAAGTTCTTGGGGAACATCCGTCCCTATACGATATATTTTTCCATTTTTCATAATTATTTCAATTGCGTCAAAACCGGAAACATTATAAATCCGCATATACGGCCATAACCAGACTTTTATTCCCCAACCATAATACCAGTAATTTTTTACTGTCTTAACTGAAGTTATCTGATTGAGTGTAAACTTCCTGGCAAAAATTCCGCAACCAAATTTTATCCGAAGATAGTTTTCGTCAATCGACACTGTCAGCGTGGCAAACGATGCCAGAATAAACAGAATTAATACCATTGTGGCAGAAATGACAAAATTCGGTCCAGAGTCAACCGAGGGAGACTCAGCCGAGGCCGTAATATAGACCCATAAGAAAAACGCCAACACGGCCAGCGTCACAGCCAGCGTCAAATATCCAACCTGGGTGTGTTTATATGAAGTCATAAATTTATTTTACCATTATCAGCGCTTCGTATTGCATGCCAATATAAATGCCTACACCCAAGGTGGCAAGATATATTATCACCGCTAATAATTTTGAATACCAAGTTACTTTATTCCATTGAATAAACATAAAAATGATTATTAACTCTTTCTTATTAAATTAATTTTTTTACACTCTTCCAATCTCATTATTTTACGCATATCAACCATGCTCCAATATTACCTCCGAAACCCCAAAAAATCAAAAAAGTGCAGGGATTTCCGCCTCGACTTGCCTTAACGGCAAACCTCGTTGCCCAGGGCGGACCCGCTAAGCGCTACGCTCGCTCGCGCTTATCGTCGCTCGTCTAAAATTTCGCTTGGCGAAATTTTGTCTCGCTCGCCGCCTGTTCTCATCCCTGCCTTTTTCTCTTTTAACTAAAAAGATACAGCATTTGCTGTATCTTTTTAGTTAGCGGGGTGTTAGGGACGCTATTCGAACTGGAATTTGTGAAAATGCCAATAAAATTAATAATTTATAGTCTTCCCGCACCAAACCTTAGAACCAATAATCATCTTTTAAAATTTAACTTTCCCCAACCATTCAGACACTTCATTCCTTGATGTTCCGACCGCACTTCCCTGGATAGCCAAGCCATCTAATATCTTAGCTTTAGGGCATAATTGTAAAATATCAGCCACACTTTTTCCTAAACCGCTGCCTTCATGCGTACAAAATGGAATAATAGTCTTCTCGGAAAAATCATATGATTCCAAAAAAGTAAATACGGCCATTGGGAAAGTCCCCCACCAATTTGGATAGCCGAGAAAAATTATATCATACGAATCCATAGCGCTAACTTTTTCTTTAAGCTCAGGTCTGGCCTTCGCTTTTAATTCTTGTTTGGCTATTTCGGTTGTTTCAGTATAATCAACCGGATATGGTTTTATAGGATTGATTTGAAACGTTTCGCCGCCGATTAATTCCTGAATATACTTAGCCGCTACTTCTGTATTTCCCACTTTTAAATTTACAATCTTTCCTCCAACATAATTGCCACCGTTACGGGAAAAGTAAGCGATGAGAATTTTCTTCGACATATTATTATTGTTTTAAACTATAATAATCATCGTCAGATACCGGCTCTAGCCAAACCGCGTCGCCTTGTTTCGTATTAGTGGTAATACCAAGGTGAGTCATTGAGCTGCCAGGAGTGGCTCCGTGCCAATGTTCAATCTCGGGATGTATTAAAATAACATCACCTTTGGTAATTATTTTAATCTGTTTTCCGCGCTCTTGATAATAGCCAGTGCCGTCAGTTACCAGCAATATTTGACCGCCTGGGTGCTTATGCCAACTATTCCTAGCTCCTGGCTCAAAAGTTACATTATAGATTGGACAATTAAAATTAATATCGCTAACCAACATTTGGAGCCAAGCAGTTCCGATAAAATTTTCACTCACCACTTTTTCACCTTTAGGAAAAATGACCATAAATTTATTTATTTAATGACTTCATATCAATTACAAAGCGGTATTTGACATCGCCCCTTTGTAATCTTTCAAAAGCTTCATTAATTTGATCGACATTAATAAGTTCAATGTCGGCAGTAATTTTATGTTCAGCACAGAAATCTAGCATTTCTTGAGTCTCGGCGATACCGCCAATATTTGAACCCGAAAAACTTTTTCTATTATGAACCAAGCTAAAAGCCCCGACTGGAAGTTGTTCGGCTGGCAAACCAACTAGCACCAAACTACCATCAACTTTTAATAAATTTAAATAAATATTCACATCATGTTTAGCTGATACGGTATCTAAAATCATGTCTAATTTTTCGTGTTGTTTCATTTGTTCTAGGTCGGTAGATAAGATAGCTTCGTCCGCACCTAAACGTTTAGCATCTTCGATTTTAGAGGCTGAAGTTGTAAAAACTACTACATAGGCACCCATCGCTTTAGCTATTTTGATGGCCAAATGTCCTAAACCGCCAATTCCTAAAATACCAACTCTTTTTCCTGGGCCAGCCTGCCAATGTCTTAAGGGAGAGAATACGGTAATCCCGGCGCATAATAGCGGAGCGGCACCGGCTAAATCAAGAGTTTCTGGCACATGTACTACATAGTCTTCATCGCAAACATAAGTTTCGGAGAAGCCACCAAAAGTAGCTCCGCCTAAATATTTATCAGGGCTATTGAAAGAAAAAGTAACGCCTGTATCGCAAAATTGTTCAAAACCGTGTTCACAGTGTTCACATTTTTTACAGGAATCAACGATACAGCCTACGCCAGCCAGGTCTCCGATTTTAAATTTTGTAACTTGCCCTCCAATAGCCGTAACCCGACCGACAATTTCATGACCGGGTACTATTGGCCACATGGTCTGGCCAAAATCATTTTTAATCTGATGCAAATCGGAATGACAAATCCCGCAATAAAGAATTTCCATTTCAACATCATTAACTTGTAGCTCCCTTCTTTTAATATCCATAGCGTGCAATGGACTGGCCAGCGTCTCTTTACCAAAAGCTTTTACAGTTTTTGTTTTCATATATTTATATTTAAATAATTAATTTTATTCCTTAGGCAATCTCAATTCCTTAGCAATTATTTGTGCTTTCTGTTTCGCGGCTTCGGCTTTTTTCTTATCTTTAGAACCAATTGCCTGCCAATATAATATCTTGGTAGCCACATAACGCTGACGGAATTTTAAATAATGTGCTTCTTCTGTTAAACGTTTTTCTTGAGCTTCAAGCAAAACGATTTGTTCCTGGGCGGTCCGATTTCCGTGACTGCGATTATCAAGATATGTTCTAATGTCTTTTATATTCATTCCCGTAGCGTTTAGACAGGCTACTGCCACTACGTGATTAATATCATCCTCGCTGTATACGCGGTGTTTACTACTTGGATCGCGACCAATCGGATCAATTAATTTTATTGTTTCATAAAAACGTAATGTGCTGGCTGGTAAACCGCTTAATTTAGCGGCTTGTTTGATTGTATAAAATTGCATACCTTTTATTATTAATACGTATATATTAATCATATTATCTTAAAGTACTTTAAGTCAAGGATTTATATATTAAAAAAATCCCTGTCTCCCTCCTAAGGTTGGAACTAATCTGGAACTTAAAATTATAGCTTAAATTAAACAAAAAATAGAGCTATAAACTCTATTTTTCTTTAACTGCGGAGAGGCAGGGATTCGAACCCTGGATCGACTTTCATCGATGACAGTTTTCAAGACTGTTCCATTAGACCGCTCTGGCACCTCTCCTTTTTTTATTCTATTGTTCGAGAACATTTTAGCTATTTCTTTAAAAAAAGGCAAATCCTAATAAATATGCTATAATTAAATTATAATAACTAACATAAATATATGGCTATTATCACTTGGGAAAAAGACTATTCCGTCGGGGTCGCCGAGCTCGACGAACAGCATAAAAAACTTATCGCGATTATTAATAATCTCTTCTCTCTCTATGCGGAAAACAAATTTTCCGATGTTGATGTTGAACCAATCTTCCAAGAATTAACCGATTACGCCGATCAACATTTCACGACTGAAGAATATTATTTCAAACTTTATAATTACGATAAGAAAGATGCGCATATCGCTCTTCATAACGCCTACCGAAAAAAGCTGGAAGAACTGAAAAATTTTTATGACAAAAATACTAACGCCGACACTCTCTTTGCTATCAATAATTTTTTAAATGACTGGTGGATTTGGCACATAAATCATGTTGATAAAGAATACACCGCTTATTTTAATGCCAACGGATTAAAATAAATGGAAAACACAAAAAAAACGCGGCTAAGAACCGTGTTTTTTATTAAACTTAGCATTAGAAAAAATTGGCCCATACATATCATCCTTAAGATTAATATGTAATTCTTGTTTATTTATTTTATCTTTAAAAATAACCGGCGGTTCTTTTATTAGCGCGAGTGGCTGGCATTCATTCCCTTCTCCCATTTCTAAGACAGCGGCGGCGGCTAAACTATCAGCCACATCAACCTGGGAAACTTTTAATTTTCGACCAAAGATATCCGGTTTACCGCGATAATCTTTAATCCCGCAAAAACCGGCATATCCTAAAGCCACACCGGTTACGCCGGAACGAAATGGCATTGTTCGGCTATCGGTAATAATAATCCCTAAATTCTTTATTCCATATTTATTTTTTAACTTTGTTCTTAATATATTAGCCGCTTTGAAACTATTAGTCGGCAGAAGAATAAATTTACCATTAGCGTTTGATTCATCTATCCCGGCTGAAGCCATAACCATATCATCTTTTACGGTCAACCAAATATATTTAGTTTCCATTGCTAAATCACTTTCTCTCCTAATTAATTTTTCTTTACTGATAGAGCCATCGCCCAGAGCTGTCCGTCCCTCGGCTAGAGCCACGATTTTTGAGGTGACAACCAAAACAGAATTCTCGGGAATATTTTTAACCGAGTGAATAATAAAATCAATTAAGCATTCTCCTTCCTGAAAAATTTTAGTTTTAATCGGCTTAATTATCATAAATTCAGGAAAGAATGGCCGGTCATTTCTTTCGGCACCTTCAAGCCCATTATTTTCAAAATAGTCGGCGCAACATCTTTTAGTCCAGCGCCTTTAATTATTTTGGCTTTTTTTAATTTCTTATCTTCGGTAACAATAATAACCGGCACAGGATTAGTTGTATGGCTAGTGGCGGTTGCCGCGCTTTTATTTTCCGCATTGCCATGATCGGCCAGAAGTAAACAAGTATAACCCTTCCCTAAAGCGGCCTTAATAATTTCACCCTGAGCCTTATCAACATCTTCAACCGCTTTAATAATTGCGGCCATTTTTCCGGTATGTCCGACCATATCACCATTAACTAGATTAACAACGATAAAATCATAGATATCTTTTTTAATTTCTTTAGTTAATTTTTCCGAAATCTTAAAAACGCTCATTTCTGGCTGGAGATCATAGGTTGCCACTTTCGGCGAATGGATTAAGACTCGCGTTTCACCCTTGCTCGGCTTTTCTTTTTGACCGTTAAAAAAGAAAGTCACATGAGCATATTTTTCTGTTTCGCTGATGCGAAGTTGTTTCAACCCGGCATGACTAATCACTTCTCCTAAAAGATTATCTAAAGATATGTTGGTAAAAGCGACGCGTGCATTCATCGGTTGATAATATTGAGTCATCGCGGTAAAACTAACCGGTATTAAAGTTCTCTTAAAACATTTAAAATTCTTTTCCACTATCGCCTGAGTTAATTGGCGCGTTCTATCGGTGCGAAAATTAAAAAAGATAACGCCGTCTCCTTTAGAAAAACCTTTATAACCAATGAGCTTTCTTGGTTTAATAAATTCATCCGTTTCTTTATTCTTGTGACAAAGTTTAACCTGCTTTATTGCCTCGGAAAATTCCTCACCGATTCCGGAAACGATACAATCATAAGCGGCTTTCGTGCGCTCCCAGCGGGAATCTCTATCCATCGCGTAATATCGACCGCTAATTGTGACAATTTTTCCAAAACCGAGAGTATGCAATTTTTTTTCTAAATCCGCTAAATGTTTTAAACTTTCGGTAACCGGCGCATCGCGGCCATCGGTAATAACATGGATTAAGACATCTTTAAATTTCTGCTTCTGACATAAATCTAAAATAGCAAAGAGATGCTTAATATGAGCATGAACCCCCTGATCTTGGAGCAAGCCAATAAGATGAAGCTGAGTTTTCCTTTTCTGGCAATCGTTTATCGTCTCTAGTAGTGCTTTATTCTTAAAAAATTCTCCAGTCTTAATCGCTTTATTTATTCGCGTCAGCGATTGATAAATAATTCGGCCGGAACCGAGTGTTAAATGTCCAACTTCGGAATTTCCTTGATAGCCGGCATCCAAACCGACCGCTTCTCCGCTCGCCGCCAAAAGACCATTCGGATAATTTTTTAAATAAAAATCCTCATACGGAGTCTTTGCTTTGCTTATCGGATTATCTTTTTTGTTCGGGTTATAGCCCCAACCGTCGCGGATAATCAGAATTACTGGTTGTTTTGTTTTCATATTTTTGAATTTTACTATTATATTATAGACATTTTTAAAACATCTGTCGATTTTAAAAAAAGCCCCGAATTATGACATATCCTGGCCTCTAAAAATAAAAAACCACCTCATCTTTAGACTTGGTGGCTTTACTCATTACGTTATTACGTTAACTTTTAGCATAAGGTTTGCAAACCCTGGCTTTTGTTTTCCAGAATGTCAGGACCAATTTATGGCTAGCAACTGACGGCTCAGGCATTGTGTTGAAATCAATTTTTTTCGGCATATTATCGATATCAAAACTTTTTTCCAACCATAGTTGTTTTCGGTTTTTCATAATGTCATCCCTCTCTCTTGTCTCAGTCTTTTCTTTATTTTTCAACTTCTGAAAGACAGGAGTTAATACTTTGATTGCAACTTTGACAATGATCGTTAAAACCAATATTGCTCCTATAGTTATTGCTATAGTAACAATATCGTTGATAATACTACTCCAAGGAACCACTACTATCATAAAAGAAGTAACTGCTACAATAGCCAGAAGAGAAAATGTTCCTCCAGAAAGCCATTTCAAATTTTTCTTACCCCTGGTGGTGTATTCATTCCACTTTGCTGCCCAATTTTCATTGCCCGTAATTGTCGGAATTGTAGTCTCTATATTAGCCGCAATCCAGAAAGAAATAACTAAGATACCGACCAGCAGTCCAAGGTCTTTCCAAACAGAATAATGTTCTGGGCCAAAATAGCCATAAACGATTCCAATATAATAAACGAAAAATAAAATAGGATAAGTGATCAACCCGGCCAAACTAATAGGAATATGTATTTTTTTCCCAAACAAGACCAGGGTCTTAAAGGGATAAAAATCCGCGCTATTGATAACGTCGCTATGCTCCATATTATTTTTTGTGAGGGCGTCTCCAAACCAATAATCCCCAGAAAAAATATCTCGGTAATATTTATTGTTCCGAAAAAGGAATGTCACCCATACTTCTTTCATATTCGGGAAAAAAGATACCGGTTGGCGTCCGAAGATAAATGATGTCACGCGACAAATAAATGAAAACGATGTTAATAAAACAGAACATATCAACCTGAAAATAAATACCAATGTCCATACTGGAGGCTTAACAGTAAACGCAATAATTTTCCGTTTACGGTATTCACATTGATCTACCGGTTTAAGTCGATACCATTTATTTATCCAGCTCCAAACCGCTTTCTGTAATTTTGTTTCAGGGGCGGTGGCAAAGAATTCTTTCGGGATACTAACAATAGCTTCAAAATAACCTAATTCACCTTTTAAACAATTATTTTCAATTGAAGAAAAATACAAATCATTCTCATACGTACCCGGCCTTTTTTCAAGAAGATGTTGACGATAATTACTATCTACATCTTTTAATAATATAAAAATGAGATGGTGGACGCCCGGCGATTTTAGTTGCAGATAATGTACGGGCTGAATTTTAAACAAACTTCTTTCTGCCTGCGAATCATCATCCTTGCGTTCGCCGTCAGAACCAAAAGCATTCCTTGTCACGTCCATAACAAGAATGTGAGTCGGTTGCTTATCAGCAATTTCTTTGTTAAAACCAATCTGAAATGGAATTGTAGCATCATCCAGGCGATATTTGCCACCATTTAGAACAACTCTCATTGAAGTTTGTTCTCTTAAAATACATTCGTTGCCTTCAACGCTTTTTTTAACTTTTTTTTCTTTCTTTTTCATTTTCCGTATTTTTTATAAAGTTTCAAAAAATTAGATTATTTATTAATCTGCCTAAATCCACCAGTTGGCGAAAGACAAACTAAACAAATAATCCAATTTTGACTTGTTTTTCAAGGGACTAATTCAATATAAAACTATATAACATTATTAGAATTATGTCAATACCTTAAAAATAAAAACCATCATTATGCTACCCTGACTATAGTATACATTTTGAGTCCTCTGTCGATTTTAAAAAAAGCCCCGAATCTTTAGATTCAGGGCGAATGTGATATGTTAGTTGTTTTTTACTTCTGCAAATAGATCTTTAGCACCAAATTTTGACGCAACGATTGAAACGAGAAGAAAAATAATCCAAATTACTGTTCCGGTAATACCGCTAGCCAGCAAGCTAAAGAGAATCCCTACCGGACTGGTAAAAAGATTGCTACTCAAGCCAAATAGAATAGGAATAGCGGAAATAGTAATCGTTAAACAAATACCCAAAGAATGGGATAACTTATTGCCTTCCAATAAGAGCACAGTAATATTGCAAAGCGCAACCAAAACCACCAGAAAGATTATTGCCACCAGACAAAACCAGAAATTGGAAGTCTGCCAAGGAAAATTGCTGCTAATTGATGAACCAAAAATTGTTTGTTCAATTGATTGAACGGAAACAATCGGATTTTTTGGAGTTGGAAGCAACAAAGAAAAAAGATACACCACTGCCACCAGAGAAACATACACCGGCAATATGGAAATACGGGAAACTGACTTTGTCATGACTTAAAATATTTGTTGATTAATAATTTGTTTTAAAACGAACTAATAGCATATAGTAATATATAATCTTAATTTAGTCAATACTAAGAAAAATTACTTTTTTAAATATAAAATTAAACTAATATCAGTTTGATTGCTTATATCTCCCGGCTCTAGCCAAATCGGCTCGCCAAGAGCAGTTAAGGCCGTTCCTCCGGCTAAATAATAATTAGCCGCTACATCCTTGGATAAATAATCAACAAATAATCTAGGGCTGGATTCTTCCCAAAGACTACTCGCCGGTCTAAGTGATATAACAATGGCGGCCGGCTTATTCTTTTTTAAATCTTCAACTACTTGCTTTTGATAATCCTCCCTCCAGGGAGTGGAAATATTTAAAGGATAGGTAATATCAAATTTTGAAGCCGATTCTCGCTGGCTAAAATAATAGATTTGCGGTTCTGATCCGGCAATAAATATTTTTTCTCCTTCCTTGGTATTTTCTTTTATCTTGCCAGCCATGAGATTAGATTCGACAAAAGGATTCTCACTGCCGTATATCCACAAATTTAATTCTTGCGGATCAAGGAACAGCTGTTCCCCGAGCGATGAAAAATAAACGCTCATGACAATGACTATAAAAACAATAATTGGAAAACTTTTCCAGGCATCTTCTTTTATTTTTATCTTTTCGGAAATCTTTGCATAAACGCCAGCCGCCAACAACACTAAAAACGGTGTCAGTAAAAGATAATAATGACCAATCGGGGTTGTTATTATCGACAACAAAGAAACAAATAAAAGTAGCGACCAAAGGCCGGAAAATTTCGGCCGAAAAAATATAGCGCCCGGAATAAGCAAGATAACGGGCCATAAATTATCCCAAAAAATACCGGAATAATGGAAAAATTGTCCGGGAAAATATTTCTTCATGTCAGCGGCATAACTGAAATTATAAATAATTCCCTGTTGCCAAAATTCTCCCATAGCACCATGAGCTATTGGATAGATAAAGACTAAAAAAGCCGTGCTCACGCCGCCCAAGATAATTATTAATAATGAATTTAATATTTTTTTTAAATTTCTTTCTATTAAATAATTAGCGGCCAGCCAATAAATTATCAAAACAGCGGCAGCCGGAAAAGCAAACGGTTTATAGAGAGTAGCAATAGCCGCTAAGACTCCTGCCCAAAAATAAGTGCTCCTCTTTTCTTTGCCGCGCTTAAATACAAAAAGAGCCAATAACCCAATTAAGGGTAGGAGCATAAACTTTTCGGTATTCGCCGCCAAAGCACAAAGCGGCGGAAAACACAGAAAAAGCGGCGATATCCAAAGAGCGAGCCAGGCGCCACGGGAGCCATAAATTTTTTTGGCAATTAAAGCAAGCAAAAGACAGCTAGCCAAAGCGAAAAGAAAACTTAACAAACGCGGCGGCCAAAGAGCAAATGGTTTTATTAACTGAGCAAAATAATAAGTGTAAATTATTAGAGGCGGCTTCTGGATAAAGGAGGTAACATAAAATGGCTGGCCATGCTGCATCATCCATGCAGAATAAGCATATTCCCCTTCGTCCCTTTCCCAGGGCGTATTGAAAGAATTAAAATTAAGTGCCAGAAAGAAAAGCAAAAAAAGAAAAATAACAATAATGGTAAATTTATTCCGCTGAAAAAAATCTTTAATTTTTTCTCTTCTAGACATAGGCTATTTATATATTTTAATTATAACATATTATTATCACTTCCCGGAAAATTTATCCGGAATCTGGCTATTAAGAAAAATGACTTAAATGTGCTATAATATTCATAATATGAATAACTATATTTTTTACGGCTTAAACATTTTGCTTTTTGCCATACCCTTAGCCTTAACCGAGATCAGCCTTGAAAAAGCCAATGGCTGGGGTGGCGGCTTTTCGAAAGATAAATGGTACGGAAAATCGTTTATCAAGGGGACTGCTTTCGGTCGGCAAATGATAAAAGTTACGCGATTTAAGGAGCCGCCTTTAAACTACCATATTATTATTATTCTCCTCTTCCCGACAGTCTTTATCCTTGAATATATTTTTGGAGCCAAAAATATCTGGCTGTTAATATCCTGTTTTTGGGGAGTTAATCTTTTTGGAGATTTGTCCTGGTTCTGCTTCAATTGGTATTTCGATTCTTTGACACAGCTCCTTAAGGGACCGAATGGTTCTATCAGCTGGCATAGGGATTGGGTAAAAATCGGTAAAAATTCTTATTTACCAGCCGTATATTTTATCTGGTTGGCTCTAAGCATTATCTTTTTTGGGATTTCACTATTATAATTATTTCCGAATCTTCTTTTAGATAAAAAAATACTCAACCTAGGTTGAGTATTTTTTATTTATTGATAGTCCTAAATAATTTTTATTAATTCAAACTGCTGGTTACGTCCTGCCCACCGTCTTCAATTTTTATTTCCGTAGTACTGGCGTTAGTAGCACAAGTTTTTAAACTGGCAGTATAAGCTGTCCAAGCTTCTTTCTGAACTGCCTTAACTTTATCATTGGCTGTCTTATTAGCAGTGCTAAAGGCTTTATTACAAACATTAATTGCGCTCATACTTTCGCTAGTAGCGGACAAGGCTGTTTTTTGACAAGTACCACGATCAGTTATAGCACTAGTAATTTCAGTAGCGGCCGTTGTTAAAGCGGCACTAATTTTTGTATCTTTAGCATCAATGGCCGCGGAAACACAAGTAATCGAATCTGCGGTTAAGGTCGGGAGAACATAGGTGTTAGTTTTTTTAACGCCAAATAAATCATTACCAATTTTCTTTATCTGTTCGAATAACTTAACCTGATTCAAAGAGGTAATTTTTTCTAAAGTTGAAGTCGCTCTTGTTGAGGTTGCTTTAGTCGAGGTTGCTCTCGTAGAACTTGCTTTAGTCGACTCCATCTTTTTTACCCCAAATAAATCATTACCGATTTTCTTTATCTGTTCAAATAAACTGATTTTTCCCGGGGAAGAAATCTTCTCTAATTTTTTACCCTCTCTAATTGTACTAGTGGCAATACTGGTAGTAGTTAAGGTGGCCGATGTAGTGACAATATCCTCGGCTAAGGCCGGCATCTGTGCAACTAAAATAAAAGCGAAAGAAAACATTAGAACGATTGAAATTGTTTTTTTCATATTTTTTTGATTAAAATAATTATTATTTTCTTTTAATACTTATTTGCCCTAAAAGATTACCATAGTCATTGGTGGTAATGTGCCAATTCCCCGGAGTTAGCGGGTGATCAAGATCATCGATAACGATATAAATGACATAAGCGACTAAGGAAACGCTGGCGGTAAATATATAATCGAGAGTAATATTTTTTATCCCGATAAAAAGACAGAGGGCAATTACCAGGAAGGTAATAAAGAATAAACTTTTATGAAGCGACTCGGGAATATGGTGCGCGCTATAACGCAGACGATTGGTGCGGCATTCCAAAATTTTAGAAAATAAGGAAAAAGTTGAGGTCATTAATCCCTGATCCTGTTTCGACATGGCAAACATTGCCTCTTGTAGTTCGGTAAAAGAATCTTCAATTTCCGAACTGATTTCTTTCCGCGCGCTTTTATCCAATCCGGTAGCGGACATCTCCTTTAAATATTTTTTTACCCCGCGATCAAAAACATCACGATATTGTTCCGGCAAATGACGGGACCAAATCCAAAGTTCGCGCAAAGCATTAACCTCACTTTTTACCGAGTCCAAAAGATTGTTCCAATTCTCCCATTCTTTTTGAATGATAAAACCGGCCAGAACGGAAAAGAGAGTAACGAGTGAAGAATATAGCCAAGGAATACCGCCCAAATCAGCGAGTACAGAACGGATATTGAATCGGCCGTTCATATGCAACCAATAGAAAAAGAAGGAAAATGATAATAGAAAAATTATTGTTTTCAAAGCAAAACTTATTGGTTTTTTCGCCATAAAATTTAGTCTTATTTTTTTATGAGGCCGCTTTAAGCCGCTGACGAATTTTAACTATGACATCATCCATTTTCCAATCGCTTTTTACCAGATAATCTTGCGTCCCCCACACAATAGCATCGGCCACTTTTCCGCTCCCATTTAAATTTGTCAGCATGATAACCTTGGCATCTCTTCCCCATTCATTTTCACGAAGATTTTTGAGCATGGTAATTCCATCAACAACCGGCATAACAATATCAAGTAGAATAAGATCGGGATGGTTGTTTAGGGCAACGTCTAGCCCCTCTTCGCCATTTTTAGCCTCAAACACCGTAAAACCTTCACGTACAAGTTTATCTCCCAGAGCTTTCCGTAGAGATACTTCGTCGTCCACTACTAAGATACTTTGTTTTTTTGTCTGGATATCCATATGGATATTTGATTATATAAATTAAGTTAACGTATTTGTTCCGACTCTCTTCTGCATACCTTCAATCGGCAGAGTTAAATAAAACGTAGTTCCTTTCCCCTCCTTGGATTCAAACCAAACCCGTCCCCCTGATTGATCAACAATTCCTTTCACAATATAAAGGCCCAGGCCGGTCCCTTCAGTATCTTTGGCGCGCACGTTATCGCCGCGAAAAAATTTGGTAAATATTTTATCCTGATTAATTTTCGGAATGCCGTAACCATTATCTGATACTTTAACCATAATATTCAATTTTCTTTCATTGGCTTTAACTGCTTGACCTTTAGCATCCGATAAGCCCAATTCAAGGTTTATATTTCCGCCATCCGGCGTGTATTTAACAGAATTAAATAAAATATTTTGGAATACCATGCGCAATAATTTTGGATCGGCGTTAACTACCGGCAGATTATCGGCGTATTTCCCATTAAACTTCAAACTTTTTTTATCAATCTGAGGACGAAGTTCATCCACTACGCTTTGTGCTAATGCCGGAATATCCGTCGGTTCCGGTTCAACGGTAAATGTTCCCATCTCCATCCGCGATACGTCCAAAAGGGCATTTACCAAACTCCCCATACGCTTACTGCCTTTGTATATTTCGTTAATATATTCCCGCTGTTTTTCATTTAATGGTCCAGCATCTCCAGTCAAAAGCATTTCCGAATACCAATTAACCGTGGTCAGCGGCGTCCGTAATTGATGAGAAGCCAGTGAGACAAATTCAGTTTTTGCTTTATCGATTTTAGCTTCCTGAGTCGAATCGCGAAAGACAATCACGCAACCAATTATTACTTTTTGAGAATTTCTAACCGGAGCAATCGAATCGGAAACGGATATTTTATAACCATTCTTTTTTATTAGCATGGTGTGACTAGCCATTTTTGTCGCTTTCCCTTGGACAATTGCCATGCCAATTAAATCATCACTTTTCTTTTCATCACTTTCTCTGATGAATTTTAAAGAGTAACTATAATGTTGGCCGATAGCTTCTTTGGCTGAAAGCCCGGTTAATATTTCCGCCGCCTTATTAAATAAAGTTACTTGACCATTTTTATCGCAGGCCACGACACCGTCATCAATGGAGGCTAAAATCGCCTCCTCTTTTGCCTCAACCTGTTCGATGTTTTCCGCCTTAAGTCTAAGTGCTTCGGCTGTCACTGCTAATTTTTTCCGGATAACTTCTTTTTCTTTGGCAACTATCGCTAGTTGCCTGGCGGTAATTATTAAATTGTTTCTAATATTTTCTTTTTTCTCAGCCGTTAAAGCTAATTTTTTAGCGGTCACTACTAATTTGCGTCTAGTGCTTTCTTTCTTCTTGGCTAAAACTTTTAGCTTAGTGGTCGTGTCGTCTGTTTCTGGATAAAGTCGTTTCATATTTATAATGTTATGTTAATACAGGATACCATAAAAACACAAAAAAATCAAAAATTTGTCAAATTATTAATTTCTTTTTATTTTGAAAAAAGTTTCGCTAATGTTTTAGGGAGCTGTTCACCTAAATCCTCACTATTATAAAAATATTTTCGGGTTTTAAAAAGTTCTTTGCCGGCTCTATCAGTTGCAAATAAAGCGGCTTGGGCAGATAAATCGGCCGGATTCTTACAAAATAAGGCGGCTGTTAATCCGGCTAGGACATCGCCGCTTCCGCCTTTTGCCATTCCGGCGTTACTAATTTTATGGACAGTAATATTCCCTGTCGGATCGGCAACCAAATCTTCTTGCCCCTTAAGAGCAATGTAACAATGATAACGTCTAGCCATTGCTTTCAAATTAGCGGCTGTTGGTGCAAGCTGAAAAACTCTTTTAAATTCACCATGATGTGGCGTCAGAATATGATTTGGTCCTAATTTTTCTTTAAGTTTGTTATCTAAAATATTTAAAGCATCCGCATCAAGAACCGCCTTTTTCCCTGAATCTAAAACCTGTTTCACTAAACGATATGTCCGCAGTGATTGTCCTAACCCCGGACCAACCAAGATAGCATCAACTTCAGCTTCAGCAATTTTGGAAACGGGAATAAATTCAGCCGTTTTTTCTTTCAACTTCATGACCAAACCCTGGTTATCCTTGGTTGAGAGAACATAAATCAAACCCACTATTCGCGAGGCGGACTTAAGCGCATAGATTAATGAGCCATGATATTTTTCTGATCCGGCGATTATAAGCAAACAGCCATTCTGTCTTTTATGAGAATCAAGCCGAGGATAATAGAGATGATGAAAAATATTGGCGGAAATTATTTTATCCATAAATTTAGCTTTAACCAAAATATACTAATAGTATAAAATTTATAAGGATAAATAACAAATAAAAAAGCCTGGATTATCGATTGATTCGATATTTATTATTAATCTCCATTGCCAAAATAAATTTCCTGCAAACGCTTATCTTTCTGAATTTCTTCAGGGGTTCCCTCAATGTATTTGCAACCATCTACCAAAACAACAACTCGATCGACCAAATTAAACAAAAATTTTAAATCATGTTCGACAATAATAACAGTAAAACCATATTCTTGATTAAGCTTCTTTATGGTTTTGGCTAATTGCTGACGCAAAGCCGGGGCCACGCCGGCGGTCGGTTCATCAATTAATAATAGCTTTCCTTCAAATAACTGCAGACGCGCCAATTCAAGTAATCTTATTTGTCCGCCAGATAAAATTCCAGCCAAAGATGTTTTGTGTGCTAAGAGATTAACATCTTCCAGAGTATTATTAACTATCTTATCCATTTTTTTGCGGTAATGAGACGCAAACATCCACCACCAAGGAAATTTCTCGGCTTTTTCCGCTCCAATAATAATATTATCGGCAACGCTTAATTCTTTAAAAACGCCGGCGTGCTGAAAACTGCGGCCGATGCCTAAAGTCGCCCGCTTATCAGGAGCTAAATTCATAATATCGCGACCATCAAAACTAATTGTTCCCGCTTCAATCGGCACAAAACCGGAAATCGCATTCAATAAAGTTGTCTTGCCGCAGCCGTTCGGTCCAATTAATCCGACAACTTCCCCAGCACGAATACCAAGAGAAACATTGTCCAAAACCATCTGTTGGCCAAACTTAACGTTTAAATTTTCGATACAAATCAAATCTTCTTTATTCATATAATTAAATAAATCTTTTTTGCGGCAATAACTTATCGCTAATATTTTTAATCATGACTAGTAATATCAAAGCATAAAATAAATTTCGTAAATGACCGACGATAGAAGATGGCAAATCCAAGAAGCGTAAAGCTTCGGGAAGCAGAACAATAATTAAAGTAGCGAAAGCTAACCATCTAACCTTCGGCTTAGCGGCGATAATAGCAATCGTAACTATCTGGATTAAGAGTATAATGCCACCGAAACTCGGATCTAAAAATTGGAGGCGCCAAATAGAAACGATTCCGGAAACAGCCGCCGCGAACGAACTTATTAAAATAACTGTGGCGCCGGCGCGACGGCGAGAAATACCCAAGGACTCAACCAAGTACTTATCTTCTTTCATTGCTCTAAGCGCGCGACCGAGGCGAGTTTTTAAAATCACTTGTTCAATCGCTAGGGCGAGAATGGCCAAAGCGAATTGGAACCAGGCAAGCTTAGCTAAAGTAGAGACAAATTCTGGACGGCTGATACCAGCAATACCCAAAACTCCACCCGTTAAAGAATCCCATGATTTTACGGCGGCATCAAAAGCCAAAATACTTGCTAAAGTAAAAACTGTAAAACTATCGTCGGATAATTTTAAATAAGCAATCACAAAAATCAGGCTGGCAATCAAAACTGCACTAAAAGAAATAATTAAAGACACCACTAAAGACAAACCAAAATTCTGCGCGATAACTAAAGCGTAAGCGGCCAAGGAAAAAGTTACGGGAATGCCCATAAAGAAGATTCCGCTCACCGCGATCGTTAAATGCGCCCCCACAGACATAATGGCTGTTTCACAAAGACGTGCTAATTGTGTAAAAAAATATCCCATACTAATAACTTTAATCACTACGTGTTTGACTAATAAATAAACCGTTCGGACGGCACATTAAAATTAAAGTGGCTAAAAGAAAAACAATCAGCATTTTCCAGCTGGCATTGAGCGACCAATTATCACCAGACAAGCCAATAATAAATTCCGGAATAAGAGTTAAAACATAAGTGGCAACAATAACTCCCTTAAAGCTGTTTAAGCCACCGGTAAGCAAAACGATAAAAGCCAGAATAACTAGCGGGAAACCGGCAGTTGGGACTAAAGCCGTGTTCAGAGTTGTGATTATGCCGACAAAACCGGCCAAGAGACCGGCAAGCATAAAGACTCCTAAACGAACTGAAACAGCTTTCATTCCTAAGCTGGCGGCTAGATTATCATTTTCGGCGACGCTAATTAATTTCCTTCCCCAGGGTGTTTTATTAAGCAGGACTAAAAAAAGCAGAGCAAGAATAGCACCGGCCGAGAGTGTAATCACTCCCGGCACGGTAATATATAAATTTCCCCAAGAGATAACCGGCAAAACACCACTGACTAATGATTTGGCATCAGTGCCAAAAATTATGGAAATAAGCGACTCTAAAATAATTCCTAAAGCTAAACTTATCAGCATACCGGGCATCGTTTCTTTTTTCTTAATTGAAGAACCTAATAGATGATAAGAAATAAAACCCAAAATAATCGCCACGACCGCGCTAAAAATAATTGCCAAACCCAGTGGCCAATTAGACGAGAGTGCAAAATATAGAGCGTAGGCGGTAAATATTCCGCTTGCACCTAAAGCTAAATGATAAATCCGACTGACAGAATGAACCAAATATAAAGGAACCGCCAATAATAATACTTGCGTCCCTAAAACCAAACTGTTTAGTAAAATCTGCCAGAAGAACATAATTTATTTTTGTAATTCCACCGCGCCATTCTTCACAACATAAACAGCTGCTCCAGTTGGGGTAAAGTTACTATTCTTAAAATTAATATCATCACTGATATAACCTTTAAAATCTCTGGTTACCAAGGCCTGGCGAACTAATTTTGGATCATCGCCTAATTCCGCAATTAAACTTGTGACAACATTAAGAGTATCGATGGTTGAAGCGGTATAATAAACACCCAAATCAGTTAAGGTTCCCTTGCTAGCTTCAATATCTTTTTTAATCGCAAGCAATTCCGGATTATCTATACTTGGTGAATCAACAATAATCATACCTTCAGATTTAGCTGGAGCGGCTTTCAAAATCTCCGGAGACATATACATATATTGGCTAATCAGCTGATAACCGTTCCAATCTTTGATTTCGGCCAGTTGTTTTATTAAATCTTGAGAAGGCATACCGGCATTAGGATTAAGGAATATAGCGTCCGGATTAGTTTTTCTGACTTTTTCTAAGATACTGCGAAAATCATTGGCACCTTTAGGGAATGTTTCGTCAGCAACGATTTTCGTATTAGGGTAAGCTTTCATCGCTTCGAGCCAATTTTTGCGCATACCAACGTTATAGTCATTCTGCTCACTGATAATAGCTACAGTTTTATATTTTCCGGTCTCATCTGCAAGCTTTTTAGCAACTACGTCATCACGATAAGATAAAGTAAATAGATATGGACTAGCCCCTTCAATAGCCGAATTAGAAGAACCGGATGAAACAGCCAAAACGTGGCCATCTTTAGTTAATGGAGCAATAGCTAAAGTTTCCGAAGAACAAAAACCGCCGATAATAATTTTAGCGCCATCAATATCGGTTAATTTCTGCAAAGCGCTAACAGCATCATTGCCGGAACATTTACCATCTTCATAGACCGCTTCAAATTTTATGTTCTTGTCTTTATAGCGCTCATTAATTTGCGGCAAATAATATTCCATCACTCTTTGCGCTTGTTCGCCATAAGCGGCCGCATCACCGCTTAAAGGCATGATCACCCCCAGTTTGATAGTTTTTATCGGCGTACTATTGTTATTAGTTGTCTGATGCGCACAACCCGCCAACACTAAAACTAAAAACAAGGGGAACAAATAAACAATTTTAAACATGTTTTTATTCTTCTTCATATTTTTTATTTTAACCGCCGAAGCGGCAATCGGCTTAACGCCGAAAAATAATTTTATTATTAATTAATTTATTTATTATTGATGGATATTAATTCTTATTTCCCAGATTGTCAATTTTATGTTAATAATTATGACATAAATATAAAATAAATAATCTTATTTTTATACTAAAAATAGTTAAATTTGACATAATTTGTTTAAAGATGTAATATGATGACGTAAATAACGTCAATTATAATATTTATATGGAAGAAAACAAAATATATTTTTCCTTGCGTGAAATAGGATTAAGCGATAAAGAAATCGCTTTATATTTGGCTGCCTTAAAAAATGGCAATGCCGGTATGTCGGTTCTTGCCCGTCAAGCCGATTTAAAACGAACCAGTGCTTATGTTGTTTTTAGTAGCCTGAAAGAAAAAGGTTTGTTGGATAGTCTGGAAACAAAAAGCGGCGCTAAATTTATCGCCAAAGATCCGCAATATTTATTAGATAAATTAAAAAAAGAATCCGGGTCGATTGTGGCGATTCTACCGGAACTAATGGCGATAAACACTAGTGTAAAAAAACGTCCGCGGATAACTTATTATGAAGGCATCGATGATTATAAAAGAATAATGGAAGAATCTTTGCATACTCCCAATATCACGCTCCGTCATATCGGCTCCCTGTCTGAGGGCCATCGTTCTTTGGGCCGAAGCTATGATTTAAAATATTTTATGCCGACCAGAATTAAAAATAATATTTTTTTGAAAGCAATTTATCCGGAGAATGTTAAACCGCTATTTATAAATAACGGACAACAATTGCGCGAGATTCGCTACTTGCCAAAAAAAATGAATCCAAAAACTTTAACTCTAATCTATGGTTCGCGCGTCGTCATTGCCACTAGCCGGGAAAATTTAATGACCATCGTGATTGATAGCGAAGAAATTGCTAGTGATGAAAAAGATAAATTTGATTTAATGTGGTTGGGGTTAGATGCCGATTAAACAATATTTAAAAATATTTTGCAAATTAAAAGGCCGCTTGGATTTATCCAAACGGCCATTTTTATACATTTCTCATTTTACGCTTTTTTAAGCTGCCGGAAATATTTATTATCTTTTCCGATCGCCAAAACGCGATTTATTAAATGGTCTCTATCATCTGTTAAGCCAGAAATTAAAACTCGCGTTCTTTCCCGCGACGCTTTTACCAGCTCAAGACTAGAATCATAAGCGCCACTAGCAATTAGCAACGAGCCAAAATTCTCTTCCGATAAATCCGACAGGGGTATTTCCGGACGATACTTCTGCAAATAATAAAGAGGCACAGTCATTTTTCCCAAATGCCAATCACTGAAGGCATCTGATTTCTTGGTTGAAAAATCAGCAATGTCATTAATAATCTGCAAAGTTAAACCCAATTCTTTCCCGGCCAAATAAGATTGTTCAGCTGATTTCAGATTACCGGCAGCCACATAGCCCAACCAAAAGGAAAAGCCATACATCGGTCCGGACATCAAACTTGAGCGATTTTTATAAGCGGCTAGGTATTCGTCTTCTTCTTTCGGATAATTGTCGATATTTAAATCAACATCAGCAATCTGTCCTAAATAAGTAAGATCAGTTTCTTTGGCCCAACGATTAAGAATCAAAACCTTATTGGTATCGGGAATTTCTAATTCGCAAATAAGTTTGGTAGTTAAATCGGCAAAAAATTGTCCACTACTTAATAAGGTTAACGTCCGTTTGTTTTGAATCTCCAAATTTTTACCATCAATTAAATAATTGTGGCTGTATAAATGAAGATTTGTAGTCTCAGAAATAGCGGCTAACTTTTCGGCCGTAGTTGAATTTTGACCACCGGCTAAGTCATAGGCTAAATACGAGAGCAAGGGACGTAGGCGTGCTTTGCCTTGTCGTTGAGCATAAAGATTTTGTGTAATAATCGGCAACGGTTGATTGGAGACTACCTTATCGACACATTCGCCGACATAATTCATTGCTCCAAAATAATCTTTCTTATTGGTAAAAGCGGCTAAAGGGAGAATGGCCAAAGGCTCTTTCTTAAATTCATCAACTTTCTTGAATTTAATAACAACCTTATGTTTATCCGGCAGACATTTTTGCCGATATTTACCATCTGGGCAAATATCGTGCATAAAATTATCGGCGGGTTCAACTGACAAAACAAATGGGATTGCTAAACATTTAAATTCATTGCTCCCAATGTTTATTTTTTCTCCTGACGGTAAATAATATTCCACAAAATCACGATTGCTCTTTGGATATTTAACGCCCACAATCTCCACCAAGGAAACCAGATTAATCTGGAAGAACATTAACACAAACAAGAAGGCGACCAAACATGAGTTGGTCTTTTTCAGGATCTTTTTCATTATTAATATTATGAAGTTATTATTGATTTGATTAATTACTAAATTTACCTTCTACCAACCAACTAATTTAGATAAACTCAGTAATTAACCAAATCTAAACTTATTTGTGAATGACCAATACTAATCAAAAATTATAACATATTTATTATTAAGTGTCAATAATATATAAGCTGAGTTCAAGAAACTAGCGCAAAGACTCCATCCGGTCTATAACTAAAAATATGACTACAAATTATTGCCGCCTCACCTTTGCTGAGCGGGAAGA
>Ga0224525_1000231_pt1 | contig 27441 bp, 18 predicted proteins | sample CFST100metaG_FD_179874 | JGI IMG/M metagenome (GOLD analysis project Ga0224525, IMG submission 179874) | Peat soil microbial communities from Stordalen Mire, Sweden - C.F.S.T100 | ecosystem: Environmental > Terrestrial > Soil > Wetlands > Peat | place: Sweden: Norrbotten County, Stordalen Mire...
GTTGCGAATCCATGGAAATCCCAGCCCCTGTTGATGTGTCGTGCCCCGGAGAGAAGTGCATTAAATCCTGAATACCCAGAATATTTTAATGGACTTCCGGCAAAACCACTGTTGATGTATACAGCAAATAACGTGTTCCAATCATTTTCAGATGGAATATGCCATCCCGGAGGGCAATATCCCTGGTCAGCCGGGGTCTCATCAAATCTCATTACCTCATCCCATTGATACAATCCTCCATGATTGGTGCAGTTTATTGGATTGTCGTTATAACAATACTTTTCTGCAATGCAATTATCCCTTTGATCCTGTGAAGATGCGATGATGGTTCCAAAATTCAGATTGGAAGCCAGCCAGCATTGACTTCCAATCTGAATGGTTGCGTATGTTTTGTTATCCCTGACATCCAGCATGTTATTGCCGCATGTTAGGATGGAGGATGGAAGATTGAGGATGGAGATCGATTTTGCGGCCGTGCAGAGCATTGAATTGGTATAGGAATAAGTGATGATCTTTGTGCCTACACCGGCAACCGCAGGCGTAAAGGTTCCGGTTCCTGAATTCACCCCCGGTCCCGAATATGTTCCTCCCAGCGGGATTCCACCTTTTAATTTGATGGGCTTTGCATTGACTGTGGTGATGGTGTCGAAGCAGGCAGCGAAAGAAACACTGGGAGCCAGTATCCCGCTCAGGATGATCTTTGGTGAACTTGCCGGGTTTCCGGTAACACAGCTAAAATTAGAGGTCATGATACATCGGACGCTGTCGCCATTGGCCGGATTATAGGTATAGGTTGAACCCGTTCCGGTGTTTATTCCATTTACCTTCCACTGATACGTTGGTAAAGGCCCACCATTATTTGGTGTTGCTGTTATGGTAACGGATGATCCCGGGCAGAAGGGGTTTGGCACAGCATTAATGCTCACTCCCGCCGGTAATCCTGTATCTATGATCATCGTTATGCAATTTGATGTTGCCGGGTTCCCGGAGACACAAGACAGGGAAGAAGTCAGAACACAACAAACGATGTCTCCTGCAGCAGGTGCGTAAGTGAAAACAGAGGCCCCGCCTCCAACATTCATTCCGTTGACTTTCCACTGGAAGGATGGCGTTAATCCACCTCCGTTGGGTGTTGCATTGAAGCTGACGGAACTGCCGGCACAGAAGGGGTTCTGTGAAGCTGAAATGGTAATGCTGACGGGTTGGAGCGAGTTCACTGATACTGGATACTGGATGCTGGATGCTGGATTGTTTGTTGTGCAGGCTTCAGAGGATTGCAAGGTGCAGGAAACAAGATCGCCGTTGACAGGCGAAAATATGTAGGTGTTGCTGTTTGTCCCGGCAGGGTTGCTGTTCAGATACCACTGGTATGCTGGATTTGTGCCTTCATTTATTGGGTGGGCGGTGAAGGTGACTTGCTGGCTGGCGCAGATCGTGGCCGGAGCGGAAGTAAGTGTAACGCTGACCGGCAGGTTTAGATTCACTGTCATTGTGATGACATTCGAGGTTGCCGGGTTGTTGGAGGTGCAGACGATATTTGAAGAGGTGAGCACACAAGTTACAATATCATTGTTCACCGGGGTGTAGCTGAAAGTTGTCGAATTGCCGGGCTGGTTGATACCGTTCACTTTCCACTGGTAAACCGGATTTGATCCCTGGTTGCCGGGTGTGGCTGTATAGGTTACCATTGTTCCTGCACAAACATTATTCTGTGATTCTGAAATGCTGATCGTTACTGGTACACCTGGATTCACTGTGACCTGGAAATCCACAGTCGTTCCAGAACAACTTCCGATCTTCGGGGTAATTTGATAAGTAACGATTCCGGGGATTGGGGCAGTGTTCCACAGTACCTGGTTGATGATCAGCCCCGAATCGGCGCTGAAACCGGTAACCGTCCCGGAGGTAAGACTGGCTGTCCAGTGGAAGTTGGTTCCGGGAATATTTGATGTCAGGTGGATGTTTGTTGATTCACCCGAACAAATAGTATCTGTAAACTTGTTGTTTGTAATGGAAGGAACAGGAGTGGTTGATAACTGCACGGTATCAATACCGCTGCATCCACTGCCGTTGGTGACGGTCACGCTGTAATTTCCCGCAAGTCCTGTTCTGAATGTCTGTGAAGCGCCCACCGGCAGACCTGTGCCAAGGTCTTTCCATAAGTAGGTACAACTGGAACAGGCGCCGGCATCGAATGTTGTTGAATCTCCAACGCAGATTGATCTATCAGGCCCAAGAGCAACCTGGGGAGCTGAAACAATGGTTATAGTTTGCCACGAAGTGTCTGTCCGGTTATCGATATGCCTTACAAACAATTCAACTACATAAGATCCTGTATTGTTATAAATATGCGTTGGATTGGTAAGATTTGAAAAATTTCCCGCGCCGGAGGCGGGATCGCCAAAATCCCAGTGAACGCTGTCGGCAGGTGGCCAGATATCACCAGAAAAGTGTATCGGACTTCCCTGACAAGTGCTAAAATAATGGATGTACGCTTTGTATCGCTGAACAAATTGAGGGAAGCCATCGGATGTCGGAGAGGCCACTCCGACAGCATTTCTCACAAAATTGCATCCGGTCCCCTGAACGGACGGATTATTTATAACACAAAGGGAGTCCTTAAAACATTCGGTACCATATATTTTCCAGTTTGGTCCCATTTGTAAAGCTGACCTTGCATCGGAACTGTCAATTCTGATCCTACTCTGAATAAAAGCTAAGGAATCAACCTTTGTTGCATCGAACTGGTATATTTCACCATTGCATTCACCTGGAAGTGACTGGACACCATAAGAGCAATACAGTAATTTAGAATCTATGGAAAATTCTGCATTGCCTTGACCCGTGGTTGTATCATTGGGGATGAAAAATAAATGCGTCACTTTCCCCGTATAGGAATTGAACAAGCAATATTCACGAATGTCATCTCTTACCGTTATTAGCTTTGTCCCGTCCGGAGAAATTCGTATCGACCAGGGATTCACTACATACGGCGGTGCCGGATATGGTAATGTTTTTTGAAAGTAACTGATACTGAGAACCGGGGGAACATGTATACCGTTCTGATCGACAAGGAATGCCGAATATCTTAATAAATTGATGGAATCGATTGTGGTAACAATCCAGAATCGCCTGTTGTCGGCATGCCGAGTGCCTGTTACAGCTAGCCAGGCTTTACTTGCACCTGCGACATGTACATTTTTATTTGAGATGTCAATATCGCCAAGGCCACCGTTAAGCCTCATATTAACAATTGAATATTCCAACCCATAACTTGTACCGACTAACTCATACTCACCAACATTAAATATGTAGTAGGAGCTGTCATCATCGGGTTTAGGGATAGATACAACCGGCTGCATGTAACCTCCTGTCCCGTTAAAATCAAGAAGACCATTCGGCATTATCATTCTGTTCCTGTTATATACATTCCCGCCGTCTGAAAAGAACAGAAGATTCCCTGTAGAATCCGAAACACTTACAGAGGTCTCGGCAGTTGTCATTACACCATTCGGAATGACTACGGGGTTACCAAAATTAAACGTAATCCCCGTACCCAAAGGAAAATACCAGCCAAACAACCAATTGTTGAATTCGCCTTGTGAAAATCCAAGGAACGGAAATAAAACGATCAGGCCGAAGATGATTTTGGCCTTCAATCTGTCAAGAATTGAAAAGCGTCAGAGAGAAGAATTGTCTTCATCCCGATATGGATTGATTAATGCAAATGTAATGATTAACATTTGCATTACTTTGGACAATCATATTGTCAGTAGGTTGTCTTTTGTCTAATCAGCCTGAGGAAAGTTCTTGCAATCAAATGAAGATGCTCTATTTGTCAAATGTTTGAACATCAAAAGTCAATTCTTACAGAAAAATATTGCTTTATAGTCTATTGATAAATAATGCCTTAATAACTGGAGTGTCAAATAATGTTATTGTATTTGTCAAATGTTATTACTCCGCCTGGTGAAAATGGATTCTTGCCTATAAAAGACTGATCCGTCAGAACCCTGCATCATCCAGCAATCCCGGCCTGCGTTGCCGGGTTCTTTCAACGGATCGTTCATATTTCCACTTTACGATCTCTTTTTCATTACCGGAAAGCAAAACATCGGGAACCTTCCATCCCCGGAAATCAGAAGGCCGCGTATAAACCGGGGGGGAAATGAGATCGTCCTGGAAGGAATCGGATAATGCCGAAGTCTCATCATTCAGAACGCCGGGCATTAACCTTACCACGGCATCAGTAAGCACTGCGGCTGCCAGTTCACCACCTGAGAGGACATAATTCCCGATTGAGATCTCCCGGGTTATAAGATGTTCCCGTATTCGTTCATCGATACCTTTATAATGGCCACAGAGAAGGATGATATTTTTAAGACCTGAAAGCCGGTTTGCAACTTTTTGGTTAAGTAATTCCCCGTCGGGACTCAAATAGATCACTTCATCGTAATTTGTTTGCTCCTTCAGGCTTTCGATGCAACGGGCAACAGGCTCGATCATCATCACCATACCGGCTCCGCCTCCGAAAGGATAATCATCAACGGTTTTATGTTTACTTATAGAATAATCACGGATGTCGTGAAGACAGATCGTAACCACTCCTTTCTCTTTCGCGCGTTTCAGAATGGATTGGCTGAACGGGCCTTCGAACATGTCGGGGAATAATGTCAGGATGTCGATTTGCATGGTTCAGACGATTACGGTAAGACCATCATAGGCAAGGCGGATATTTTCCGGAAGGTGGCTGTTCACTTCTTCATGGAGTCCCACAAAATGGCTGAGATGCGTGAGATAGGCAGCTTCCGGCTCGAGTTTCTGCAAAAGCTCAACCGCTTCGGAAACCGAAAAATGGGAAACATGCTTGGAATTCCTCAGAGCATTCAATACGATCACTTTCGAACCGCGGATCTTCTCTATCTCTTTTTCAGAAATAGAGCTTGCATCCGTGATATAGGTGAAATCTCCGATCCGGTAACCATTTACCGGTAATTTTTCATGCAGAACCTGGATGGGGATGAACTCAACATCATTTATCAGGAATGGCTTTTGGTCGATGCAGTGAACCGTCAACTGGGGCGCCCCAAAATAGCGGGACTCGGCAAAAATATACGGAAACTCAATGCGGATGGCTTCCAACACCTGTTTGGTCCCGTAAATATCGATCTTCTTGTTCAGCACATAATTGAACGCACGCAAATCATCAAGGCCTGCAATATGATCCCTGTGCTCATGTGTAAAGATCACGGCATCAAGGTTCATCACGCGTTCGCGCAACATCTGGATCCGGAAATCGGGGCCACAATCAATGACGAAGGTACGGTTGTGAACTTTCACCATCACCGAGGTCCGCAGCCTTTTATCATGTTCATCTTCTGACATGCACACTGGACAATCACAGGTGATGACCGGAACGCCTATGGAAGTACCTGTTCCTAAAAATGTTACCCTGATCTCATCTTTCTTATTTTCTTTCACGATCGTCCTTTATTATCAATTTCTTTTTTAAAAGATCAGTTCATCCACCTGTACCCGATCGATTTGCAATTGTTTCTGCATTTCTTCAGGTGTATTAAAGGGTTTTTCTTCACGGATGAATTTATGGAAATAGATTATTGCACTTGATCCGGAGAGTGCTTCCGGCGTATCAAACAAATAGAAATCTACCACGGCTTCGGTGGATGATTGTCCGCGTTTCTTGATAAAACACATCCCGCGGAAGGTCTGAATTTCATCTGTCACGCTGACCGCATAAACTCCGTTTGGCGGAAGCAATTTGCTTTCTTCTTCGATCTTGATACTGAAGCTGGGAAAACCAATCTCCCTAAGCTTGGGGTTGACTTCCTGGATCAGGCCCATGATGATATAATGGTGATCAAGGTAGGCATTGGCTTTCTGAATATTCCCATCCAGCAATGCTTTCCTGATCTTGGTTGAACTGACCGATTCATTCTGGATATCCTGTTCCGGGATCTCCTCCACATCAAATCCATATTCTATTCCCAGTTGCCTCAGGGCTTCGTAGTCGCCTTCCCGGTTATGGCCGAAATGATGATTGAAACCGATAACGATCTTACGTGCATGTATCTTGTTCAGCAGAATATTCTTCACAAAATCGACTGAGGTGATCTTGGAAAATTCGACGGTGAAATCCACGATGATCAGGTTGTCCAACCCGGATTTTTGCAGCAGTTCGATCTTTTCCCGCTGGGAATTGATCAGGTACAGATCTTTCCCGGCTGTATCTGGATATAACACTTTCCGCGGGTGAGGATGGAAGGTGATCAGAACTGTTTCACCCCCGGTTTCGTCGGCAAGTTTTTTTAAACGCTGCAGGATCACTTTGTGCCCGATATGGACCCCGTCAAATGATCCCGTAGTAACGACAGCATTGTGAATGGAATCAGCCTCGTCAAAATTCCTGAATATTTTCAATTTTTTCCTTCTATTTAAATCGTTCGTCGTTCTTCTTTGCAAAAAATGCTACCTTCTCCAGAGAGGTGATCATGTCATATTCTTCAAGGTAGACGTAGGGAGAGACATTCAACGGTTTCGGGGAGTAGTTCAGGATTCCCTTGACGCCTGCAAGGACAAGCGTTTCTGCAATGGCAGGGGCTTGTTCGGCAGGCACGGTGATGATCCCAATGGTGATGTTATCTTTCTTCATGATCTCCGTAATCCGGTTGATATTGTAACAGGGCACCCCGTCATAGATCCGGTCAATTTTATCCGGGTTGATGTCGAATGCCGCCACAATGGTCAACTTGGTACGTTTTCCTTTAAAGTAGCTGATAAAGGCTTTTCCCAGGTTCCCAAGGCCTATCACCGCCACTTTTTGACCTTTTTCGGTATCGATGATGTTCCCGATCATATCGATCAGCTCTTTGATATCATATCCTTTCCGTAAGTTCCCGGAATAACCGATCAGCATTAAGTCACGCCTCACCTGAACCGGTGTAATGTGCAATATCTGTGCGATCTCATGGGAGAATACATGGGTTTTTTCCTTTGTCAAGATCAATAATAGCGACCTTCTGTATTGGCTCAACCGTTCGACGGTTTTATGAGGAAGATGTTTTACAGACATGACTTTTCATTTGGAAGTGAAACAATAAAGGTACTACCCTGATCGGGAATACTGGTGACTTCAATGGTTCCTCCGTAGTTTTCGGCCAGTTTTTTTACAATCGATAACCCCAGTCCGCTTCCCGTTATATTTTTTGTTTTTTCATTCCTGATTCTTACAAAATCCTGGAAAAGTTTTCCCATTTCAGTTTCTGTCATGCCGATCCCGGTATCTACCACACTGATCCGGATCATTCCTTCTTCCTCTCCGATGGAAATATCTACCGAACCTCCTTCTTTATTGTATTTGATGGCATTGGAGATCAGGTTATTGAATATGATGTCCATTTCATTGGTGTCAGCTTTCATTATCAGCTGATCCGGGCCATGCAGGTTGATCCTGATATCACGCTGGATGGAATAGGGTTGAATGGCATCGATGGCGGCCCGGATAGCCTGTATAAGGTCGGTATTAATGATGTTCCTCTGGGCCTTGCCACTCTCCACCTTGGTGAGATCGAGCAGGTCGAGGATCAGCGTACGCATTCCATGTATGCGGTCGAGTGAACGGTCGAAGATTGCATTATAATCTTCTATTTTTTCCCCGAGTTGATGTTCCTTAGCCATTTTAAGATACCCTTCGATGGCATTCAGCGGCGCTTTCAGTTCATGCGACAATACCGACAGGAATTGGAACTGGATATGCTTCCCTGTATCTTTCAGTGTCGCCGTCATCTTTTTCAGGAAGATCTTTTTTGTGATATTCTCGATGGATGATCTTAATTCCTGTGGAGTGAAGGGTTTCGGGATAAAATCAGAAGCTCCGTCGCTCGTGGCTTTTACGGCCAACTCCAACGATGCGTAGGAGGTGATCATCACCACGATAATGTTGTACTGTTTTTTCCGGACATATTCCAGCACTTCAATTCCCTGGATCCCTGGTAGCTTGTTGTCCAGCAAAAGGATATCCGGTCGGTTATTTTCTATGATCTCGATCCCTGCTTCCCCTGTCGGTGCTTCAAAAACCGCGAAATCGAAAGCTTCTTCCATAAATGGGTAATCTACACGGAAATTCCGCAGGATACGGCTGACACCACTGCGGATCCCGGGTTCATCATCTATAACAAGTATTTTAAGTGTTGACATGGTCCGATTCTGAGTTCAAAAATAAGCGAAAATCAAATTCTTTTGGGAATTGTTTAGTTTTTCTGTAATAAACGTTCAATTTCACTTTTCAACACATCTGAACGGATACCCTTGTCCAGAAATAGATCCGCCTTGATCCATTTGCGGTTATTCTCATCCTGGATGTCAAAGGTGATGCCGGTTTCAGCAGCAACGGCAGTCAAAATAATGACCGGGACATCCGGGTATTTCTTTTTGATCTTGTAAATGAGGATAAATCCGCTGTCCTCATTTTCCATCATCAGGTCCACAATGGCAAGATCCGGCCTGGTTCTTTCCAGGATCAACTCGGCTTCCCGCTGGCTGTCGGCAGTGATCGTGCTAAAACCCATTTGTTCCAGCTTCATCTTCGTCTGAAAGAGATAATCCATGTCGTCATCCACGATCAGAATGGTAATTTTCCCAGGTATCATAATAATTGATAATTAAAATCGTAATTCGTAAATCATAATTTTTTTAATCCATGTTCCTTGGTATAGTAATCCTGAACGTGGTTCCAGTAGCCCCTTTGACCGGGTCGGCATTAGATGTAATATCAATTTTTCCTTTGTGCATTTTCACAATACCGTAGATCAGCGGTAGCCCGAGTCCGGTTCCTTTTCCCATCTCCTTTGTTGTGAAAAACGGCATGAAGATCTTTTTCAGATTTTCTTTAGATATACCGGTTCCGGTATCGGAAACGATGAAAACGATCTCGTTTTTATTGCCTTCCACGCCAGCATGCAATTCCCCGCCATCCGACATGGCTTCGATGGCATTCTTTTCCAGGTTCGTCAACACCTGCATCATCTGGTCGATATCCAGTTTAGCGAGAGGATCTTCAATGCGGGGTTCAAATTTGGCCGTGATATTGTCTGGTTTGATGATGGAATTCAGGCTATGCTGCGTGAATTGAACAACATCTATTTCCGTAAGGTTGACCTGATTTTTCCGCGCAAAATTCAGCAGTCCGCTGACGATCTTTTTACATCGTTCTGCCTGTTCCACAATCAAGCGGAGGTCCTCCCGGATGGCTTCGCCTTCAGGGGCTTCATCCATGAGGATATTGGAATACATAGTAATGACGCCCAACGGGTTGTTCAATTCATGGGCGATTCCTGCTGACAGCTGCCCCATGTGGGCCAGCTTCTCCGACTGTTTCAGCGCTGCCTTTGCCTTAGCAAGTTTCTCGTTGGAGATATTCAGGTTGTTTATGGAGTCGTGCAGCTTTTCGATGGAATAGGGAAGGCACATCTCGGTTTCTGCCAGCCCCTTGACGATCGCAATAGCATGTTCCACACAAGTGTCATATCCACAGGCGCCACAATTCAGGTGGTCTTTGGCGGTAAATTTCCCCATGGTCTTCAGCACATCCTGGATATCATCCTCCGATGGGATTTCAAATCTCCGGTCGTCAGGATCAAAATGCTGCTGCAGGGAGATCTTTGAGAATTCCTCCACATTTTTTTTCCATTGTTCATGGTCCAGCGTGTCGAGCTTTTGCCTTACATATTCGCCAACAGCTGCGCTTCTTGCATACTTCTTGCCGCCGGGAGAAGTTCCAGGACCCATGATACAACCTTCGCAACAGAGTAATTCAAGATGTTTGTTACGGATAAAACCTTCTTCAAACTCCCTAACGGCCTCTTTGAAATTCACCCGGCCATCGGCGATGACGGTCCGTTCTTCCGGAATATCTTCCTGGCTGTTGGTCGTCAGGAAAAGTCCCCGAGTAATCGGGAAAATAGCTCCTTTCCCGCCGACCGGAGGATCGAAATCGGAAATTTCTGTAGTTTCAGGACGGATGCCGGATTCCAGTAACATCTCCCGCAATTCCAGGAAAGTAATCACTTCGTCTGTTTCGGTGGTTTCAGCCTTCTTTGCGAAACAGGGTCCTAAAAATACGATCTTGAGGTCAGAACCATACTTTTTGCGGACGATACGTGTCATGGCCACCATCGGCGAAACAATGGGGGCCAGGGAGCCTACAAGATCGGGATGATAATGACGGATAAAATAGGTTACAGCCGGGCAATCTGAAGAAATGTCACCGGTATAGTCTTCCGACTTAATTCGTTTTTCATATTCTTTTGCCACCACATCTGCTCCAAATGAAACTTCCGTGACATAGTCAAAACCCAGCTTGCGGATCATCCCTACCAGCAAGCGATAATCTTTGATTTCGCTGAATTCTGCCGGAAAGCTGGGCGCTATGCAAGCAGCCACCTTGTGTCCTGAACTTAGTAATTTATAGACTTCATCCACCGAACGAAGGGAAACCTTTGCCCCCTGGCTGCAAACCTTCACACAGTTTCCGCAACCGATGCAACGGTCATTAATCACTTCGGCTTGCCCGTTGATGATCTTGATCGCCTTGACGGGACATTCACGCACACAGGTATAACAGACGCGGCAACGGTCCTTGATGGTGAAAACGAGTTGAGTTCTGAACGAATGACTCATGGTACCTGCTTCTCTTTTTTATCTGCTGTACTGTCCTTCTTAATACGTGCCTTAAAGGGTTTCCTGAAGGTTTTTAATGAATTCCTGAATAGATGGATTCCTGTGCGCGACCTTTATCATTTCTTCTTCATCGGCATCATACAGCGCTTTCATCCTTGATTTTAACGCTTTCTCATCCGTTCCCAGATGCTGTCCTCCGCCATTGATGCATCCAAACGGACAGGCCATTACTTCTACCATCTGGAATTCGGTTTTTCCGGTTTCAATTTCTTCCAGTAGCTGGCGTGCGGCAGCCAGTCCGCTGACAGCGGCAAAGCCAAAGGTAGATCTTCCGATCTTGATCCTTGCTTCTTTCATGTTTTTTAATCCTCTTAGTTCGTTGATCTTGATGGGGGAAATTTCCTGGCCAGTCATCTGATAATAGAGGGTACGGATGACCGCCTCGGTTTCACCTCCGGCAATTCCTGATAATCTTCCGGCGGATCCCCTGACCCCAAACCCGAGTTCGGTATTTTCAGGTTCCAGGGTGCTGAAATCAATCCCGTAAAGCCGGATCATCCGGATCAATTCGCGGGTAGTCAACACGGCATCTATCGAAGGATAATCCTTCTCATTACCGATGGCTTCGTGTTTTTTGGACGTACAGGGCATCACCGCAACGGAAAAGATCTTGTCTTTCGCAATGTTCATCCGTTGTGGGAAATAATCCTTGATCCATGATCCCATGATCTGCATTGGACTTTTGCTCGTGACCAAGTGCTTTTTCAGTTCCGGTTTGAACTCTTCTATGAATTTTACCCAGGAAGGGCAGCAACTTGTAAACAGCGGCATTTTTTCCTTGTCTTTGATTCGCTGTGCCAGCTGTTGAGCAATTTCTAGGATCATCAGGTCCGCGCTCGCCGAGGTGTCAAAAACCTGGCGGAATCCCATTTTTTTTAAGGCTGTGCCGAGGAGGTTCTGGAGGTATCTGCCGCCCTTGATCCCGAGGTCTTCTGCGATCGAGCCTTGAACTCCCGGTGAGATCTGCACCACGGGAAAAAGATCTTTGTTATTCAGGGCGTCGATAACGGCAGGGTAACTGATCTTTTCTTTCAGAGCTGCGGTAGGACAAACCATGATGCACTGTCCGCATTTGACGCATGCCTGGATGTTTAATCCTTTGTTATAACTGGTGCCGATCGAGCTTTTGCTTCCCCTCCCCATGATTTCGATGGCACTCATACCGATAATCTCATCACAAACCCGGATACACCTTCCACACAATATGCATTTGGCAGGATCCCTTTCGATGGAAGAGCAATTCCGGTCGACCATGATGGAAGGTTTTCTCGTCCGGTAATGGCGTTCCTTTACATTCAGCTCTGAAGCGAGGTCCTGGAGTTCACAATAGCCGGAACGTTCGCAGTAGAGGCAATCATCAGGATGATTGGCGAGGAGCAATTCTACCATGGTTTTCCGGGCTTTCATGACACGAGGGGAGTGGGTCCGGATCTTCATCCATTCTTCTACCTGGTGGGAGCAGGATGTGACAAGGCCGTGCATGCCCTCCACTTCAACAACACACATACGGCAGGCTCCTGTCGGGGTAAAACCGGCGAGATGGCATAAAGTAGGTACCCTGATCCCAGTCCGGTTCAGTATGGAAAGAATAGTCTCGCCTCTCTGGGCGGTAACGGTCTGGCCGTTTATTTCGATGGTAAAGATCATGTGCCGGGTTATTTTACGATGATTGCATTAAACTTGCATACTTCGAAACAGATCCCGCATCCGTTGCATTTATTCTCGACGATGAAGTGAGGTACTTTGACAACACCGATGATGGCATTTTCCGGGCATTTCTTCTGGCAGACGTTGCATCCATTACAATCATCAACATTAATATAAAACGTTCTCATATCGCGGCAAACCGCAGCTGAACAACGACGGTCGAAAATGTGCTCCTCAAATTCTTCCCGGAACCATTTCAGAGAACTCAGCAAAGGGCTCGCAGAATTCTGCCCGAGTCCGCAAAGGGATGTATCGCGAAGAACTTCTGCCAGGCTTTCCAACTGTACAACTCCTTTAAACCTTTCCAGGGTCTCATGGGTGGATTCTTCCCTTGGTCTTTTTGTGATCCCTTCAAGAATTTCAAGCATTCTTCTGGTGCCTTCCCTGCAGGGGATACACTTTCCGCAGCTTTCTTTTTGAAGGAATCCCATGAAATACAGTGATAGGTCGACCATGCATACAGTTTCATCCAGGATTGACAAGCCGCCGGAACCAATAACTGCCCCGACTTCCTGCAACGACTCATAGCCGATCTCCACATCCAGGTTTGAGGCCGGGATGCAAACGCCGGAAGGTCCACCGATCTGAATGGCTTTCAGCTTTTTTCCTCCTTTTACTCCTCCACCGATATGATGGATGATGTCGGACAGTTTGGTTCCCATGGGGACCTCAATAAACCCGGAATTCTGAACGTTTCCGGTTATGGAAAACAGTTTGGTACCTTTGCTTGTTTTTGTCCCGATCCCTTTGAACCACGCAGGCCCATACTCCAGGATACCAGGGATGTTGGCAAGGGTCTCCACATTATTCACGATGGTTGGCTGGTTGAACAATCCCGATTCGGCAGGGTAGGGGGGCTTTGCCCACGGTGTTCCTCTTTTTCCTTCCAGGCTCCGGATGAGTGCTGTTTCTTCTCCACAAACCAAGGCGCCTGCACTCTGGCGGATAGAGATATTAAGATTATAACCGCTTCCAAAGATATTCTGACCGAGGATCTCATATTCTTTTGCCTGCCGGATGGCTTCTTCCAGGATATTCACGGCACGGGGATAATCAGAACGAATATAAATATAGGCATAACTGGCGCCAATGGCATACGACGCAATTGCGATTCCCTCGAGCAAACGGTGAGGATCGCCTTCAATAATTGCCCGGTCCATAAAGGCTCCGGGATCACTTTCTTCTGCATTGCAGATCATGTACTTTTGGTCTCCCGCAGTAGTAAGCGCTATTTTCCATTTTTTACCTGTAGAAAAGCCGCCGCCACCACGTCCCCTCAGTTCGCTGAGTTCAACAATGTCGCAGACTTTCTCAGGAGTATAGTTGAGAATGGTTTTGTAAAAGGATTTATATCCTCCTCTTGCGATCGAATCATTGATTGACAGAGGAGAAACATACCCGGCATTCTTTAAAACTACTTTTTGCTGCAAAGCGAAAAAAGGAAGCTGATCGATAAAAGGGATGTTAGCCCAGGTTTCAGCAGGATGTGATTTGTACTGGCCCAGGACATGATCTTCATTTACATTCCGGTTGAATATTGCTGAAAGGATAGCTTCAACCTTATCTTCTGTAACTTTCCGGAAAGAGATTCGTGCCTTGCCGGGAAGATGAATATCGACGATAGGTTCTTCGGAACAAAACCCGATGCATCCGCATTCTATAATCCTGGACTGGATGCTGTTATCCACCAGGTACTTCCGGATCGCATCCAGTGTTTGTAAGGCACCTGCAACCAGCCCGCATGACCCGGTTCCTATATAGATTACCGGTGTAATAACCTTATCCCTCTTTAATATGCTGATCTGTTCCAGATCTTCTTTCAGGAATTCTCCCGTCAGGTTTTTCAGGACCTTCTCCAAAAGAAAGGATTTCTCTTCTATAGGGATGTCCATTTTTGTTATTCGTTAGGTTTTTTTATTCCGGATAAAATCTTCTGAAGGCGCTCCATAGTGAGATTTCCATAAGCCGTTCCGTTGAGGAAAACAACAGGGGCGTTGCCGCAAGCACCCAGGCAATTCACCACTTCCAGGCTGAATTTCCCGTCTTTGGTTGTGTGGCCCGCCTTTACCTGTAAAATCTTTTCAATCTCTGTCTGGAATGTTGAGGAACGGTAAATATGGCACGCTATTCCATGGCATATCTGAATATGGTAACGCCCCCTTTTCCCAAACCTGAATTGATCATAAAATGAAGCGACACCGTAAATTTTATTCAATGGAATGTTCATATACCGGCTTACTTCATGAATGGAAGTATCGGATAGATGGCCTGCTTCCCTTTGGATCTCCTGTAACAAAGGGATCAGGCTGTCTTTCTTCCCTGCCGGGTATTTCCGGAGGATCCTTTCAATCTTTTCTTCCATGGGCCAGAATGATTAAAATCTGATTCTCCCCACAAAAATAGCGAAATTATCTTTATTATGAATATTTTATTTGTGAAAAGTTTAGCATTGTTAACAAATAAACAACTGATAATTTCGGTAACTTTGCATTTTAATCGTTTGAAACGATTAATTATTGATTATTTTTGTTTGTGATGAATTGGTTTGTATAAGATATTCAGGCAGGAAGAATGACCGAACCCCTTTTTAAAATACATCAGGAAAATTGCATACGTTGTTATGCCTGTATACGTATATGCCCTGTGAAGGCCATCAAAGTGGATGCGAATACGGAGTTTCCTTCTATTCTGCCGGAACGTTGCATCGGGTGCGGGAGCTGTTTCAGAACCTGTTCGCCGGCTGCAATTACCTACCGAAGTTCGATCGATGAAACTAAAGCCTTGCTGACATCCGGTGAGAAGATAGCTGCAATCTGCGATCCCACCATTTCAGGTGAATTCAACGATATTACCGACTATCGGAAGTTTGTGGAGATGATCCGGCATCTGGGCTTTATCTATGTGAGTGAGGTTTCCTTCGGTGTTGATCTTGTTGCAGAGCAATACAAACAATTGTTGGAGGATTTTCATGGAAAATATTATATCATGGCCAACTGCCCGGCCGTAGTTTCCTTCATCGAAAAATTCTATCCCGAACTGATCAATAACCTGTCTCCCATCGTAAGCCCGATGATCGCAACGGCAAAGGCTATCAGGAAAAAATATGGGAATGATGTGAAAGTGGTTTTTATCGGTCCATGCATTGCCACCAAGGATGAAGCGCTCCGTTTTGAAGGGGATTCGAAAGTGGATTCCGTTCTAACCTTTATTGAATTGCGCCAGTTGTTTAACGAATTCAACATCCGCGAAAGCCAGCTCGAATTCTCTGAATTTGATCCTCCCTTTGGAAATAAAGGATCCCTCTATCCCCTGAGTGAAGGCATCATACAGGCAGCCGGTCTGAGCCAGGACCTGCTTAGCGGAAGGATCATTACCACCGAAGGCCGGAATAACATGCTGGACGCAGTGAAAGAATTTGATTCCCGCATTGATTTGATCGAGCGGCACTTCAATATTTTTTATAATGATGGATGCCTGATGGGTCCGGGAACTTCCGCGGGTGGAGAAAAATTCCTGAGACGTACACTGGTCACCGATTATGCTAACAAACGCCTGAAAAAATTTGATCGCCTTGGCTGGGAAAGGGAAATGGAAACATTCAGAGTATTGGATCTCTCCCGTCAATTTGTTGAAGACGACCAACGGTTGCCTCAACCTTCCGAAGAAACAGTTAAGGAAATCCTGCAAACGATTGGAAAGGAAAACCAGATTGAAAATGAGATCGGCTGTGAATCGTGCGGTTATACTTCTTGCCGTGAGTTTGCCATTGCCATTGCCCAGGGACTGGCAACCACCGATATGTGCCATATCTACAGCACCCAGAACCGTCAGGAATACATAAAATCTTTGCGGACGACAAATGAAAAACTTGCAAAGACACAGGCAGCGCTGCAAGAATCCGAAGAAAAAGCGAAGCATGAACAGGAGACAGAAAAAGAAGCTACCGAAACCATGTCGGCCACACTTCAGAAACTGGTTTCCGGAGTCGTTATCATAGATGAAAACCTGAAGATCCTGCAATCCAACAAAGCTTTTATCCGGATTCTTGGCGAAGATGCGGCCATGGTTGATGAAGTTATTCCCGGCCTCATCGGCGCCGACCTGAAGTCTTTACTGCCTGTCCATTTTTATAAATTGTTTTCCTATGTTCTGACTTCAGATGAAGAAATTGTCAGCAAGGATATTCAATATGGTGATAATACCCTCAGTGTTTCCATCTTCCCCATCCGGAAAAACAAATACGTTGGAGGGATACTGCGCGACATGTACACCCCGGAAGTCAGGAAAGAACAGATTTTGAGAAGGCTTTCAGAAGCTATCGATGAGAATTTCGATATGGTTCAGAAGATCGCTTACCTGTTGGGTGAAGGCGCAGCAAAAACGGAAAAAATCCTCAATACCGTAATTGAATCACATCAGGCTCCACCAAATAAATAATCCTGTTCCATTGGATGATACCTTTTACATAGAGATCAATTGCCAACAGAAAAACCACAGCGATGAAAGGGTTTGCGGCGATGTTTTTCTCTCGAAAAGAATAAAGGAAGAAGGAAGGTTCATCATCGTTCTTTCGGACGGATTAGGCCATGGAATCAAGGCGAACCTTCTGGCAATACTCACTTCAACGCTGGCTGCGAATTTCACTGAAGAAAGGCAAAGCATCAGCCGGATCGCGGATACCATCATGAACACCCTTCCTTTTGATGAAGTCAAGCAACTGAATTATTCCACCTTTACCATACTCGAAATCGATGGGGAAGGGGAGGCGAAGATCCTGGAATTTGAGAATCCAAAGACCGTTATTTTCCGTGGAGGAAGTATATTCGAACCTTCGTGGAATGTAGTCGTTCTCGATTCTGAAAAAAATCCGGGAAGAGAGATTCTGGCAACCAGCTTCAGGCCTAAAAAAGAAGACCGCATCGTATTTTGCACCGATGGCGTTGTGCAGTCAGGACTCGGAAGAGAAATTTTCCCTACCGGTTGGGGACAAGAAAATTTTGAGCAATTTGTTTTTGATTCCATTAAGGAAGAACATGATATTTCGGCCGTGAAACTTGCCGGAAGGGTCATCAATAAAGCCAATCTCAATGATCAGTTCTTTCCGAAGGATGATATGAGTTGTGCTGTGGTCTATTTCCGCGAACCCCGAAAGCTGATAATCTGTACGGGGCCACCCCAGGAAGAGGAAAGCGACAGCGAATTTGCCGGGATACTGGAAGCTTTCGACGGCAAAAAGATCATTTGTGGCGCCACAACTTCCGATATCATTTCCAGGGAATGGAAGAAAGAGATCACCGATTCTAATGTCATTACCGATCCCGAATTACCGCCGGTTTCCCATATGGAAGGCGTGGAACTTATCACTGAAGGAATCCTGACCCTGAGCAAAGTCAATGAAATCCTTAAGGGGTATAATCAATCAACCAAGCTGGGCAAGGGCCCTGCAGATGAGATCGTAAAACTGATCCTCGATTCTGACGAGATCCAGTTCATTGCCGGGACCAAAATCAATGTGGCCCATCAGGATCCCACATTACCCGTCGATCTAGAACTTCGCCGGACAGTGGTTCACCGTATCACCCGCGTATTGGAAGAAAAATTCCTTAAGGAAGTTTCCATGAAATTCTTTTAATCAGGAAAATGACATATTTGTCAGGAGCGGAAAATTATAAAAAATCTATAATGAAAAAGATACTTTATTTAATGCTGATGATTTCTTCACTCTCCCTGCAATGTCAGAACAACTTTGATTACCCGAAACCCTGGAAGTCGGATACTGTAGATAGTTACTTTGGTATAAAAATACCTGATCCTTACCGGTGGCTTGAAGAGATTAACTCCCCAAAAACCCTTGACTGGATAAGGAAACAGGCTGCTGTTACGGACAAGTATGAAAACGGGAAACGATCACTGGAAAATGGAATCTACGAAAAACTACTGCAATATTCATTTACTGAATTCAAACCGCTGATTAAACGCGGCAAGTTTTATTTTCAGTTTTCAGTATACGATATCGAAAAACCTCCAACATTATTTTACCAGAAGGGCATTAATGGTATTTCCACTGTGATCATTGACCCTGAAAATTTTAAAGTGAATAAAACGGATGTTGTTACGATTCGGGATTTTGCTGTATCCGGCGACTCTAGATTTATTGCTGTATCGTTCTCAAAGTCCGGAGTCGACTGGAGCACGATCAGGGTCATTGAGATTGCAAATCATAAAACCATGGGAGATGTGATTGAGAATGTTAAATTTTCTGATCTTTCTTGGAAGGATAATGGATTCTTTTATATAAGATGTGATTCGGTATCAGAAAACGTCAGGATTACTGCAGCAAATACCAATCCCAAACTGTATTATCATAAAATCGGCGACAATGCAAAAAGTGATATGCTGGTTTATGATCCGCCAATTGAAGTACATGACAAATGGTTTTCCTATTCTGTAACATCTGACGAAAAATACCTGGTAGTTCATAACTATGTGAAAGATAGCAATAATAACTTGCAAAAAGCTGTCCTGTTTGCCAGTATGGATTCATTTCCATCAATCCGGCTGCGCCCTTTTATCCTGATGCCTTTGTCGTCCAGAAATAAATTTAATGTCATTGATCACAATGGGAAGTCCTTTCTTGTTGCAACCGATTTAAACGCTCCAACCAGCAGAATCCTGTCTTATGATCCTTCAGAAGGAATAAACCAATACAAGGAAATTATACCTCAGTATAAGAATGTTCTTGATCATGTGAGTTATTCGGATGGAAAAATTATCTGTTTGTATTCACTCAATGGTCAATTTATGACTTGTGTTTACAATATGGAAGGAAAAATTATTAAACAAATCAGGTTTCCGCAGGGGAATTCGGTCCGCGGATTTGAGGTTACTTCAGGCGAAAATGAGACTTTTTACTTTGTGAATTCCTTTTATTTCCCTTCTGTAGCACACAGATTGGATCTTCAAACAATGAAAACGGAACTGGTGGGTAAGACTTTTATTGAATTTGACCAAACCCGTTTTGAAACAAAATTTGTTAAATACAGATCCGCTGACAGTACTGAAATTCCAATGTTTTTAACATACCGTAAGGGGTTGAAATTAAAAGATAATAATCCGATCTTGTTATATGGTTATGGCGGATTTGGGGTTAATCTTACACCTTTTTTTAAAGCCAGTACAATTATCTGGATTGAGAATGGTGGAATTTTCGCAGTTCCAGGCATCAGGGGAGGAGGTGAGAAAGGAAGTTCCTGGTACCAGGAAGGGAAGAGACTTAAGAAATTCAATAGTTTCAATGATTTTATTTCAGCTGCGAAATTCCTGATCGATAGTAACTATACCTCTCATGAAAAACTTGCCATTGAGGGTGGATCGAACGGCGGGCTACTTGTTGGAGTAGCGATGACACAGCACCCGGAACTATTTCAAGCAGTGGTGGCTGAAATGGGTATGTTCGACATGCTGCGATACAATAAATTTTCTTTTGGGTCAAACTGGGCAAGCGAATATGGTATCAGTTCAAATGCCAAAGATTTTCCTAATCTTCTAAATTATTCCCCTCTTCATAACCTGAAAAACGGGATAAATTATCCTGCTACCCTCGTGATTACTGCTGACAATGACGACAGGGTGCCACCACTTCATTCTTACAAATTTCTTGCAACGTTACAGGAAATCGGAGATAGATCAAATCCATATCTTTTAAAGGTAATTAACAAGAGCGGGCATTCAGGTTCCGAGTTAATGAAGCAAAAGTATGAAACAGAAGCATTGAAATGTATGTTTTTGTTCAAGAGCCTGAAAGTGGATCCTTCTACGGTCTATTGATACCGATTCTTTTCACACATCTGGCCTAAGCTCTGGTTCTTCTCACACCTTTCACTTTTCATTCTTCGTTCTTCATTTTTCATTTCACTATCAAAACCAAACCCGCAGAATTTTTCTTCCCGCGGGTTCATCCTTCATGTATTAACCAAAAACACAACTTAGCTGCGATATTCAGCAACTATATCTTTAACTCCATCAGGAGATACACGTCCATAAACTTTTTCACCAACCATTACAACCGGAGCAAGGCCACAGGCGCCAACACAGCGGAGACAGCTCAGTGAAAATTTGCCATCCGGGCTGGTACCTCCAACCTGTATATTCAATACACGTTTAAATTCTTCGAGAACTTTATCGGCGCCCCTCACATAGCAGGCAGTTCCAAGACAGATCGAAATGGGATGCTCGCCTTTGGGAGTCATGGTAAAGAACGAATAAAACGTGACGACTCCATAAACATGGGCTACCGAGATATTCAGTTCCTTTGCAATGACTTCCTGCACTTCGGCCGGCAGGTAACCGAACAGACCTTGCACTTCATGCAATACATTGATCAATTCGCCTTTCTCATTGTTAAAGGACTTACAGACCTCTTTCAAGTCCTGCAGTTTCTTCTCCGGTAATTTGATCTTGGCCATACCTTATTATGTTAACTATTTTTATCCCGTTATTAAGTCACAGAGTTACAAAGTCACAAAGTTGCTCGTGACGCGTAACGCGTTACACGTCACGCGTTACGAATTTATTCTTCCACAAACACACTTGCGCTTTTGTCAAAATACTTGGTGTGCAAGAGGTGGTGTGATTTCTCTCCAAGAGGTTTGCCGAGAAATTCTTTATAGAGTTGAATGATGAATGGATTTTCGTGAGATTTCCGGATAGCCTTACCGGCATCTTCCCGGTATATGGCTGCGGCGCGCTTCTTCAGTATCTCTGAATCTCCGTGATGGTAAGGCTGTCCGCCTCCCCCGATGCATCCTCCCGGACAGGCCATGATTTCGATAGCATGGAAAAGATTCCTTCCTTCCTTGATATCTTCCAGTAGTTTCCTGGCATTTCCAAGTCCATGTGCAATGCCGATATTGATCGGTAATCCATCAAAATCGATGGTAGCATGACGGATATTTTCAAATCCTCTTAATTCTTTGAAATCAACTTTTTCCAGTTTCTTTCCTGTGTACAATTCATAAGCCGTACGGCAGGCAGCTTCGATCACTCCGCCTGTAGTTCCGAAGATCACGCCGGCTCCTGAGGATTCACCCAGCGGTTGATCGAAATTTTCTTCCGGCAAAGTATCAAAGTCGATGTTTGCCGATTTGATCAGATGCGCCAGTTCACGCGTCGAAAGTGAATAATTCACATCCGGATCCCCGTTTACTTTAAATTCGTCGCGCTGGCATTCATATTTCTTGGCCAGACAGGGCATGATCGATACCACGATCATGTTCTTACGGTCGATCCCCAGTTTCTTAGCGAAATATTCCTTGGCGATCGGCCCGAACATCTGCTGGGGCGACTTTGCCGTGGAAGGAATATCCCTCAATTCAGGAAAGTAATGTTCAAAGAAATTGACCCAGCCGGGGCAACAGGAAGTCAGGATAGGAAGTTTGACCGTTTTGTCACCCTTGAGGTAACGGGAAAGACGGTCGAGTAATTCACTTCCTTCTTCCATAATAGTCAGGTCGGCAGCAAAATCGGTGTCGAACACGTAGTCAAATCCGAGTCTTCTGAGTGCTGCGGCCATCTTTCCCGTTACGAGGGTGCCTGGCGCAAGGCCAAATTCTTCACCTAATGCAGCGCGGACGGCGGGTGCTGTCTGTACAACAACAGTTTTAGTAGGGTCAGCAAGGGCATTGATGACATTGCGTGAGTGGTCAACTTCGGTCAGGGCACCAGTGGGGCAAACAGATACACATTGTCCACAGTAAGTACAGGTAGATTTCTCGAGATTCATTTCGAATGCCGGAGCCACTACTGCCATAAAACCTCTGTTGACGGCAGATAACGCGCCTACCGTCTGCACATCATTACACATCATCTCGCATCTGCGACACATAATGCATTTATCAACGTCGCGGATGATCGCAGGGGATGTGTCCTTGCGATAAGTGGATTGTTCCCCCGTATAAGGGAGTTCACGAACACCGAGTTGCTGTGCCATGCTCTGGAGCTCACAGTTTCCGTTTTTAGCACAGGTCAGACATTCAGCAGGGTGATCCGAAAGGATCAGTTCCAGAACTGTTCTTCTTGCATTAAGAACCCTTATATTGTGGGTACTCACCACCATTCCGTTATCCGCTTTGGTTGTACATGCAGGGGCCAGGTTCCGTCTTCCTTTTACTTCCACCACGCAAATGCGGCATCCTCCCGGCTTGTTTTCAATGTTCAGGTCCCTGAGTTCAAAATAACACAAAGTGGGTATTTCAACACCAACGGTTTTTGCTGCCTTCAGTATTGTAGTATCTTTTTCAACTTCAACCGGTTTCCCGTCGATTGTCAGTTTTATCATTTCCATTTCGTCCGTCCTCATTAATTAATGAAAATTGCACCGAATTTACATTTCTCCATACAGGCACCACATTTGATGCATTTTTCAGGATCGATATAATGGGCTTGCTTGCGTTCGCCAGTAATTGCATTAACAGGACAATTTCTTGCACAAAGGGTACACCCGATGCATTTTTCTGCATCGATAATATACATCATCAGTGACTTGCAAACACCTGAACGGCATTTCTTGGCGGTTACGTGTTCATAATACTCATCATAAAAATTATCCATCGTGGAAAGTACCGGATTCGGCGAGGTCTGGCCCAGTCCGCAAAGAGAGGTGTCTTTAATGACAGTACTGAGGTTTCTCAGTTTGTCAAGGTCCTCAAGGGTCCCGTTTCCTTTGGTGATCTTTTCCAGCAATTCATAAAGACGTTTGTTCCCGATGCGGCAGGGGGAACATTTACCGCAGGACTCTTCCACTGTAAATTCAAGGTAGAATTTTGCTATGGAAACCATGCAATTAGCATCATCCATCACAATCATTCCTCCTGATCCCATCATGGATCCTGCAGCAATCAGGTTATCGTAATCGATAGGAATATCAAGGTGCTTTTCCATCAGGCAGCCACCGGAAGGTCCACCGGTCTGAACTGCTTTAAAAGTAGCTCCATTCTGCAATCCTCCTCCGATATCATAGATGACTTCGCGCAGTGTTGTTCCCATCGGAACTTCAATCAGTCCGACCTTGTTGATCTTGCCGGCCAGGGCAAAAACTTTCGTCCCTTTTGATTTTTCAGTTCCGATTCCTGCAAACCATTCCCATCCTTTATTGATGATGACCGGTATGTTGGCGAAGGTTTCAACATTATTTACATTGGTTGGTTTTCCGAGATAACCCGATTCGGAAGGGAAGGGGGGCTTAACAGTAGGTTCGCCGCGAAGGCCTTCCATCGAATGGATCAGGGCAGTCTCTTCCCCGCATACAAAGGCGCCAGCTCCATATCTGATCTTAATATCAAAATTAAAACCGGTCCCGAAGATATTATCCCCCAGAAATCCCCATTCTGAGGCCTGTTTCATGGCGATCTTCAGCCGTTCAACAGCTAAGGGATATTCGGCACGAATGTAAACAAGTCCTTTGCTGGCACCGGTGCAGTAACCGTTTATTGCCATGGCTTCGATCACTGAATGAGGGTCGCCTTCCAGCACTGAACGATCCATAAATGCACCGGGGTCACCTTCATCGGCATTACAGACCACATATTTCTGATCGGCGAAGACCTTTCGGGTGATATCCCATTTCAATCCTGTAGGGAACCCACCACCTCCGCGTCCGCGTAATCCTGATTTTTTAATGATCTCAATGGTTGCCTCCGGGGTTAGTTCGGTCAATACCTTACCCAAAGCCAGATACCCGTCACGTTCAATATATTCCTCGATTCTTTCCGGGTCGATGACTCCGCAATTTCTGAGTGCTATTCTGAGCTGTTTCTTTACCATCTGTTTCTTCCTCCGCTATTTGCTGTCGATGGTTTCGTATTCGGCAGGGATAATGCCCTCAATAACTTCCCCTTTCCGGATGTATCGTTCGATGATCTCGTCAGCTTTCTTGGTATTCACAAAGCCGAACGTAACAGGCTCTTTTCCCGGTACTGTCACTTCAACAGTGGGTTCTGCATAGCAATAGCACATGCAACCCGTCTGGGTTACGAGGGCAGGGATGTTTCTTTTTTCCAGTTCTTCTTTCAGATAATCCATTACAGGCCTGGCCCCTGATGCAATGCCACAGGTAGCCATAGCGACCTTCACCTGGATGATGCTATCTGGGTTTGATTTTTCCGACCGGGCAGATGTTTTTGCCTTTAACTCATCCCGGAGCTTTGTAAGATCTGTTAATGAGGTGATTCTGGTCATGATGCTAATGTTTCTCTTTTATTTCCTGATTTTTTCATCTTTTATAATCGAAGAGAATCTTAATTCTGGTGCAAAAGTATAGGAGATAAACTTAATATGCAAGAAAATGTTGTTAAAAAATTCACATTGTTAATAAAATAACACAAATTGTTAAAAACGTCTTAAGAAATCAAATGATCATACTTCTGAATAATATTATTAAATAACTTCATTCCAGTTATTTAAAATAAAAGAAATTAAGAATGTTCCTTAAATAGCTAATTCATCTGCCAATGTAAGAAATAGTCCAATCCTGCGTGATCCACAATTGATATTTCAGGAAAACAGATGTATTTTTCCCCGGATTGAGTATGGTATTCAATCAAACAAGCAGACAGGCGGAATGGTGAGATTTGTGCATAGTCGATTTAGTCCGGATGCAAAAAAAACTGCCTCAAACCTGAGACAGCTTCTTTTTTTCAAATAGGAATGAAGGGCAGAATCTACTTATCTTTTCGAAGCCAGTTCTTTTGCTTCCTTCCTTCTCCTTTTCCACATGATCACATCATACGCGATTGGCGTGGCATTGAATACGGAAGAATAGGTTCCCGAAACAACCCCGATCAGCAATGCGAACATAAATCCTCTCAGTACTTCACCACCGAAAATGAAGATCACGATCAGGACGACGAGGGTGATACCCGAAGTGTTGATGGTTCGGCCCAGTGTACTGTTGATGGCGGCGTTGATATTGTTTGCAAGATCTCTCTTCGGGTAGAGGTGCGTATACTCACGGATCCTGTCGAAGATGATAACGGTATCCATGATGGAATAACCGATGATGGTAAGCAGGGCAGCGATAAACGACTGGTCGACTTCCATCCCGAACGGCATGATGCCGTGAAGCAGGGTAAAAGCTGTGATAATCACAAGGGTATCATGGAAAAGTGAAACCACACCCCCCAGTCCGAATTGCCAGTTCTTGAACCGGATGGCTATGTAGATGAATATGATAATCAGGGCGAAGAATACAGCAAATACCGCCTGCCAGATCAGGGCATAGGAAATGGTCGGGTCAACCCGCTGATGGCTGAGTTCCCCGATGATCTTCTTGGAATCATTCGATCTGTATTCAGCCAGTGTTATCGGTTTTAAATAGGATCCCTTAACACCTTGAAAAATCCTTGCATTCACAATCGAATCGGCTAACTGTGTCCGTTCATTGATCATGAATTTAGTGGTTATCTTTACCTGGTTCCTGGGGCCAAAGGTCTTTACTTCCGGGGATTCACCAAGAACCTTGCTGAGGGATTCACGCAATTTATTAGTAGAAACATTCTGATCAAAACGAACAATATAGCTTCTTCCACCCGTGAAATCCAAACCGGGATCCAATCCGCGGATGAAAATACTGATGATACCCGGGACAATGATGCACAACGAAAGGATGTACATCTTTTTTCTCAAGCCGATAAAATCGATGTGTGTGTGCTGGAATGCATTGATTGTATATTTGTTTCCTACCGTGATATTCATGTTCCGGTCGAGCATGAATTCAAAACAAAGACGTGCGATGAAGATAGAAGAGAACAATGACAGTAACAAACCGATGACAAGGGTCGTTGCAAATCCCTGGACTGGGCCTGATCCGAAAATATAAAGAACAATACCGGTCAGGATCGTGGTAACGTGGCCGTCGATAATAGCAGATAGCGCATGATGGAAACCATCTTTGACCACGAGACGCAAGCCTTTCCCCGCTCGGATTTCTTCCCGCATTCGTTCATAGATGATCACGTTCGAGTCGACTGCCATAGCGAGTGTTAAAACAACACCGGCGATACCGGGGAGGGTTAGAACAGCGCCAATGGAAGCGAGAACGCCAAAGAGAAAAAATACGTTTGCAAAAAGTGCAATGTCGGCAACATGTCCTGCACCATTATAATAGAGAGACATATACAACAATACGCCAATAAATGCGATAATGAAGGAGATTAGACCCGCATTGATGGATTCCCTTCCGAGTGAGGGGCCGACTTCTTCTTCTGCCACGATCCTTGCCGGAGCTGGTAGTTTACCGGCTTTCAGGATGTTGGCAAGGTCCTGTGCTTCTTCAACGGTCATATTACCTCCGCTTATGGAAGACGAACCATTGGGGATTTCGCCTTTTACATTGGGATAGGAATAAACATAGCCGTCGAGAACAATTGCAATCTGTTTCCCGATGTTATCGCCGGTCAACCTTTTCCAGATCCGGGCGCCTTCGCCGTTCATCGACATCGAGACTTCAACCTGTCCGTTCTGGTCATAATCCTGGCGGGCATTGGTGATAACATCTCCACCCAAGGCAGGCGTTCCATCGCGGGAAGTAACTTTCAATGCAACCAGTTCCAGTACTTCTTTCGATTCTGTCCTGGGTTTGACAATCCAGGCAAATTTCACATCCCTTGGGAAAATATTTCTCACAAGCCGCAACATATTATTCACACGGGATGTGTCCTTAATAAGAGAACGTCCCACCATGGCAGTTTGTCCCTGTTCATACTTCCCATCTTTAGTTTGATAGATGGGAGGATTCAAGTAAGTGAACAAGGGGTTTTTTTTGGCCGATTCTTCAATCGACTTGGTGCGTTTGGCATCCATGGCTTTGTTTGCAGTGTCTTTCCCAAGCTGTTTCAGAAGGGCATTTTCTTTTTTCGTAGTATCGGTTTTGGCAACTTCTTTCTTCGCAGCTATCTCTTTCTTTATTTCTTTGCCTTTTTTTTC
>Ga0224525_1000238_pt1 | contig 26909 bp, 17 predicted proteins | sample CFST100metaG_FD_179874 | JGI IMG/M metagenome (GOLD analysis project Ga0224525, IMG submission 179874) | Peat soil microbial communities from Stordalen Mire, Sweden - C.F.S.T100 | ecosystem: Environmental > Terrestrial > Soil > Wetlands > Peat | place: Sweden: Norrbotten County, Stordalen Mire...
ATTGATAACTGGCCAAAAAACAGGCTAGCTATTGCAGTTATCAACATTCCAACAAGACAATAAAAAAAATTATGAAATAAATTTGGAATTCAACATAGAAGCGAAAAGCGAATTAGCGAAATAGCGAAAAGCAAATAATTGTCAATTGTCAATTATCCATTGTCAATTATCCATCCTCCAGTATAAGATTAAAAAGTCCCGTGATTATCGCTACTTTTTTATATTTTTGTAAAAGCAATAATAACCTGGCTTATTTTGTTTTATCAGTAATAAAAAATAATCCGATTCTTATGAATAAAGTCCGGGGAATATTCCTGTTCCTGATATTCTTTATTTCAAGCCTTATCTTCGCCCAGAATAAATATTCCAAATCTGCTGATGATGCATTCACTGATCAGCAATTCCTTACTGCGCTGACACGTTACCAGAAGGCCTATTCCAAGGTCAAGAACAACAAAGGTGAACGCGACCGTATCAGCTTCCGCATGGCCGAATGCTACCGTATGATGAACAATATGAAGAAGGCGGAGATTGCTTATAAAAGGCTTGCTACGAGTAAATATGTCAAGACCGATCCGAAAGTTCTCCTGTATTATGCCGATGCTCTAAAGACCAACGGAAACTATAATGAAGCCATCAACCAATACAAGGCATACCTTGAAAAAGTGCCCAAAGATGCCCGAGCACAAAGAGGCGTTGAGACCTGCAACCAAGCCCTGGAATGGATCAAGAATCCAGGCAAATATGAGGTAAAATGGGAGAAGAAGATCAACGGAAAGGATAATGATTATGCTCCGGCATACGCAGACAAAACGCATAATTCGATCATCTTCACTTCCGACCGTGGAGCTGTCAGCGGAAAGGATGTTGATAACTGGACAGGAAAGCGCTTTTCCGATCTTTTCATCGCCCGTAAAGACCGCAAAGGCGACTGGAATACACCCATCCCGGCTGATGCAACAGAGACAGTTAATACCAAGGCAAATGATGGCGTTGCAAGGTTCAACAGCCGGTTCACAACGATGTACTTTACCCGCTGCTGGAACGAGCCAAAAAAGAAAAACGGCTGTGCCATTTTAAAAGTCAACCGTACGGGAACCACTTCCTGGGGTGATGTGGAGTGGCTGGCACTCGCGGGTGACAGTTCTACCGTGATCGGGCATCCAACGGTGACCGACGATGAGAACATCCTCTATTTCTCTGCAGATCTTCCGGGAGGATATGGAGGAAAAGATATATGGATGGCTACACGCAAGGGAAAGACAAAAGCAGGCGGTTACAGCCGGCCTGAAAACCTCGGTCCGGAGATCAATACCCCGGGAGATGAACTATTTCCATTCATCCGCGAAGACAGTATCCTTTATTTTTCGTCAAACGGCCTTCCGGGAATGGGCGGCCAGGATATTTTCCGTTCAGTGAGGGTAAACGGGAAATGGACAAAACCGGAAAATATGAAATACCCGATCAACTCACCGGCCGATGATTTCGGGATTGTATTCAACCCTGATGAGCCGGAAGAAGGATATTTCAGTTCCAACCGCTCCGGCGGCAAAGGCGGAGATGACATCTATTCATTCGTCGTTCCACCCTTGTTATTCACTCTCGAAGGAACCGTCACCGATGACCGTACGCTGCAACCAGTGCAAGGCGCATTAGTCAAACTGAATGGCACCAATGGAAGAACTTTGCAATACAATACGGATGAGAAAGGGAAATACAGCTTTAACAAAAACCAGATCGCACCCAATACTACCTTCGAAATTCTCGTTCTGAAAAAAGATTATTTCAATGAAAAGGGAAAGGAAACTACTGTCGGACTGGAAAAGAGCAAGGACCTTACACGGAATTTCGTTCTGAAGCCTATTCCGAAAAAACCGGTGGTGCTGCCCGATATCCTCTATGACCTTGACAAGTACGATCTCAAGCCGCAGTTCCAGGATTCGTTGCAGGGACTTATTTCCACCCTCGATGCAAATGAGAACATCGTCATCGAACTTGCTTCTCATACCGACACCCGTGGATCGGATGAACTGAACGATATTCTCTCGCAACGGCGCGCCCAATCGGTTGTTGACTATCTTATCACCCGTGGCATCGACCCCGACAGGCTGACAGCAAAAGGCTATGGAAAGAGGGTTCCGAGAGTGCTGACGAAAGACATCACCAAGGATGGCACCCTGTTCAAGACCGGGACCGTTCTCACCGATTCCCTGGTCAATTCACTTACGACTACCCAGGAAAAAGAAGCCGCATATGCCCTTAACCGCCGTACCGAATTCAGCATTGTACGAAACGATTTCATCCCAAAGCAGACGATCGCAAAGACACCTGCTCCAAAGATCGAAGTCGTGGAGAACCCGGAAGAAAATTCGTTTACGTTTACCGCAACCCGGGACGGCTTCCAGGCAAGCTGTTTCGTGAACGGTATAACCACGCAGTTCGATTTTAATAAAACGGAGAAAGAATTTTTCATCTCACCTGATGCGACCATGAAACTGCTGAAAGATGGTTCAATCGATAAAACGGACTTCAAAGGAGATGTGAATAAGCTCCTGGGTGCCGGAACCGTCGCTGATAAGGCGGTGTTAACGATCAAAGAATTGAAGGTTGGTAAAAATATCATAAAGAGCGTTGATGCCATCGTAAATTCAAAGATCAAGCAGGATATCGTCTTTGGTGATAATACGCTGGTGAAATTCGGCGCTTATTCTATCGATGATAAAGAAAACAAAGTAATCTTTAACAAATAGTTCTTTTCCCAGAACCATCAGATGACGGACCCATCGCGTTACGGGCAAAGAGGCGTTTCTTCTTCGAAAGAAGATGTCCATTCTGCCATACGCGAAATCGATAAAGGACTTTTCCCTAAAGCTTTTTGTAAAATCATCCCGGATATCTCCGGACATGACCCGGAATATTGCAATATCATGCATGCCGATGGTGCCGGAACAAAATCTTCCCTTGCTTACCTCTATTGGAAAGAAACCGGCGACCGTTCCGTATGGAAAGGCATTGCACAGGATGCCATCGTCATGAACCTGGATGACCTATTATGCATTGGCGCCACCGGCAACATTATGTTCTCTTCCACTATTGGCAGGAACAAAAGGCTCATCCCAGGAGAAGTTATCGGTGATATTATTCATGGAACGGAGGAATTTCTCGCAGCGATGCGGAAATGGGGAATCGGCATTTATTCTACCGGAGGGGAAACCGCAGATATGGGCGACCTGATCCGCACCATTATCGTTGACTCAACGGTTTTTACCCGGATGAAACGTTCCGAAGTGATCAATAATGCCAAAATCACTGCAGGAGATGTGATTGTAGGACTTGCCTCTTCAGGACAAGCAACTTATGAGGATACCTATAATAGCGGGATTGGAAGTAACGGGCTGACTTCGGCCCGGCATGATTTACTGGATCATTTCTACGCTAAAAAATACCCGGAAAGTTTCGACGATGGTATTCCACCGAAGCTGACTTATACAGGAAATAACAAACTTACGGACCCGGTTGACATTAAAGGCATGAATGTTGGAAAGATGATCCTCTCTCCTACCCGCACCTATGCGCCGGTGGTCAAGAAAATCCTCGACGAACACCGTTCACACATTCATGGAATGGTTCATTGCAGCGGTGGCGGGCAAACCAAGGTACTTCATTTTATTGAAAAGCTGTATATCATCAAAGATAATCTTTTCCCTGTTCCGCTTTTGTTCAAGATGATTCAGTCGCAATCAGGAACGCCATGGGAAGAGATGTTCAGGGTATTCAACATGGGCCACAGGATGGAAATCTACCTCCCGGAAGAATTCGCAGAAAGTATTATTGCCATTTCGAAAGAATTCAAGGTAGAGGCAAAGATCGTAGGTCGTTGTGAGCCGGCATCAAAGAAACTTCTGACCATACAGACGGAAGCCGGGAGCTTTACGTATAAGTAGATATTCGCTGTTCACTTTTCGCTTTTCGCTTTACGATTCTCCATCTTCCATCCTCAATTTCAGATCTCAGACTTCAGACTTCCGTCATCAAAATTATTCTTAACTTTGCTGCCAATTTGGAGGCAGAATGTTAGACAAATTAGAAGCCATAAAACTCAAGTACGATGAGATCGAGCACCAGATGTCGGATCCGGATGTGATGAGCGACATGAAACGATACATCAAGCTGAGTAAAGATCATAAGTCGCTTCAGGCAATCATGGAAGCTTATGAGAAATATAAAAATATCCTGGCCAACATTGATCATGCAAAGAATATCATCCACAATGAAAAGGATGAAGAATTCAGGACACTGGCAAAAGAAGAACTCGACACCATCACCCGTGAGCGGGATCTATTGGAAGAAGATATCCGGTTGATGCTGGTTCCGGTGGATCCGGAAGACGAGAAGAATGCTGTGGTGGAAATCCGTGCCGGAACAGGCGGAGATGAAGCCAGTATCTTTGCCGGCGACCTTTATCGCATGTACAACAAATTCTGTGAGAATCAAGGATGGAAAGTTGAGTTGGTGGATTTTCAGGATGGAACCGCCGGAGGTTTCAAGGAAATCATTTTTAATGTGATAGGCGATGGCGTTTACGGTCAGATGAAATATGAATCGGGCGTGCACCGTGTGCAACGTGTTCCGCAGACGGAAACGCAAGGGCGAGTCCATACCTCCGCGGCCACCGTGGCTGTGCTGCCAGAAGCAGATGAATTTGATGTCGAAGTCAAACAATCCGATGTAAGGAAGGACACATTTTGTTCTTCTGGCCCGGGCGGACAATCGGTAAATACAACCTATTCAGCCATCCGCCTGACACACATTCCATCGGGTATCGTGGTAAGCTGCCAGGACGAGAAATCACAGATCAAGAATTTCGAAAAGGCGATGAAGGTGCTTCGTACCCGTTTATATGAGATGGAACACCAGAAGTATCTCGATGAGATCTCGAAAAAAAGAAAAACGATGGTCTCCACCGGCGACCGTTCTGCAAAGATCAGGACTTACAATTATCCTCAGAGCCGTGTTACCGATCATCGCATCAACCTTACACTCTATAACCTGCCGGTGATCATGGATGGAGATGTGCAACCCCTCATCGAAGCCCTGCAACTTGCCGAGAACGCTGAACGCATGAAAGAAGCAGTAAGCTAATTGATATTGGATAATGGATAATTGATAGTAAATATGCGTAGATCTGAACTCATTTCAATCATCCGAAAAAAAAAGTCGTTTCTATGTATCGGCCTCGATACCGATCTTTCTAAAATCCCTCAATACCTTCTCAAGACTGATGATCCGGCGTTTGAATTCAACAAGCAGATCATTGATGCCACTCATGACCTAGCTGTTGCTTATAAACCCAATCTTGCTTTTTATGAATGCAACGGGATCAAGGGATGGCAGAGCCTTACCAGGACGATCCAATACCTGAAAAATTTTGAAGCCTTTACCATTGCCGATGCAAAGCGGGGTGATATCGGGAATACATCTACTCAATATGCAAAAGCATTTTTCAACCCGGCTCAGTCGGGACTTGATTTCGATGCGGTGACTGTGGCGCCTTATATGGGGGAAGATTCGGTAAAACCTTTTCTGGAATTCAGCGGCAAATGGGTTGTTTTGCTCGCCCTTACCTCCAATAAAGGTGCAGAGGATTTCCAATTCTTTTCATCTGAAGGAAAAAAATTATTCGAACAGGTTCTTACTCTATCAAAGAATTGGGGAAGTGAGGAGAACATGATGTACGTAGTTGGCGCCACAAAAGCAGCGATGCTTAGCATGATCCGGAAGATCATACCGGATCATTTTCTGCTTATCCCCGGTGTTGGCGCACAGGGCGGCAGCCTGCAGGAAGTAGCAAAACATGGGTTGACGAAAGATTGCGGACTTTTAGTGAACTTATCCCGGAATATAATCTATGCCTCGAAAGAAACTGATTTCGCAGAAAAAGCCCGTGAAGAAGCGCTGAAGGTTCAATGCGAGATGGAAACCTTGCTAAGTTCGGTTAACTTCTGATTATTCCACAATTGTAACCCATCCATACTTATCCGGTTCCAGTCCTTCCTGAATCGCTTTTAGCTTGTTGAAAAGCTTTTCAGAAATCGGACCGGCTTTTCCATTTTTACAATAGAGGTATTCCCGGCGTGTGTCCCTGTCTATAATCTTGCAGATCGGAGAAATGACTGCTGCTGTTCCGCAAGCGCCTACTTCTTCAAATCCGGCAAGTTCCTCAACCAGTATCTGCCGTTGTTCCACTTTCATCCCGATCTCCTTGGCGAGAACCCTTAATGACATATTCGTTATGGAAGGAAGGATCGATACAGAATCTGGCGTTATATAAGTGTTGTTCTTGATCCCGAAGAAATTGGCAGGGCCTGCTTCGTCGATGTATTTCTTTTCTCTTGCATCCAGGAAAATACAGGAAGAATAGCCTTCCTGGTGGGCGCGTTCGCTGGCACGGAGGCTGGCTGCATAATTCCCACCAACCTTGATGCTACCGGTTCCCAGTGGTGCAGCACGGTCGTAATCCCTGACGATCTGCATCTTTACCGGGTTGAATCCTTCCTTAAAATAAGGACCGACCGGTCCTACGAAAACCATGAACATGTATTCCTTTGCCGGTTTTACGCCGACCTCGGCACCTGTTCCAATGAGCAACGGCCGGATATATAAGGAAGCTCCTTCCCCGTATGGCGGGACATATTTGATATTCAGTTTGACAGCCTTGATTATGGCTTCACGGAACAATTCGGCAGGAATCTCCGGCATCATCACGCCAATGGCCGAACGGTTAATGCGTTTCCCGTTCTCATCCAGGCGAAAGATGCGAACCTTCCCATCTTTTCCGGTAAATGCTTTCATCCCTTCAAAAGCTTCCTGGCCATAATGAAGACAAGTTGCAGCCATGTGCATGGTTATGTATTCGGAATCGGACACATCCAATTCACCCCATTTTCCATTGGCATAGATACAGCGGATGTTATAGTCGGTTTTAAAATAACCGAATGGCAGACCTTTCCAATCAATTGCACTCATATATTCTTCTTGTTAAGTTTGTTGTCAGTACGATCAGTTGAAAGACCCTGTAAAATTAGAACTTTTATTTGATACCGGGAAGAAAAGTGAAGAAAAAATCATTCCGTATTTACCGTCATTTTGTCAGATTTTTCAGCTATGGCACTTACTTTGACATGCGGCTGACGTTCTTAACTCAATTTATTTTACAACTATGCAAAAAGGGAAAATCAATGTCCAGACGGAAAACATTTTTCCGATCATAAAAAAATTCCTCTATTCCGATCACGAGATATTCCTTAGGGAACTTATCTCCAATGCTGTTGATGCTACACAAAAGTTAAAGACCATTGCATCACTCGGGAAATACAATGGCGACCTGAACGATATCACGATCGAGGTTTCCATAGATAAAAAGAAAAAGACCCTAACCGTGATAGACAAAGGAATCGGCATGACCGCCGATGAGGTGGACAAATATATCAACCAGATCGCCTTTTCCAGTGCGGAAGAGTTTGTTAAGAAATTTAAAACGAAATCAGAATCCGAACTGAATGCCCTGATCGGACATTTCGGATTGGGGTTCTATTCCAGTTTCATGGTCTCCGATAAAGTAGAGATCTTTTCCAAGACCTATAAAAAAGGCGGAGAGACCAAAGCCGTGCATTGGGAATGCGACGGAAGCCCGGAATACACCATGGAAGAATGCGACAAGAAAGACCATGGAACCGAAGTAGTGGTGCATTTATCGGACGAATCGAAAGAATACCTTGAAGAATTTAAAATCCTGGAATTACTCAAGAAGTATTGTAAATTCCTGCCTGTTCCCATCCGTTTCGGTAATGAGAAACATTGGGAGAAAGTGGAGGGTGAAAAAGATGCCGATGGGAAAGACAAGGAAATTGAAGTTGAAAAACCCAGGATCATCAACAATACCAATCCTCTCTGGAAGCAAAAACCGGTTGATCTGACTGATGAGGATTACAAAAAATTCTACCGGGAACTTTATCCCTACAATTTCGACGATCCTCTGTTCCAGATCCATCTGAATGTGGATTATCCTTTCAACCTAACCGGTATCCTTTATTTCCCGAAGGTAAAAAAAGCATTTGAAGTCCAGAAAGACAAGATACAGTTGTATTGCAACCAGGTCTTTGTGACAGACTCGGTGGAAGGCATCGTTCCTGATTTTCTGACCTTGTTGCATGGGGTATTGGATTCGCCGGATATTCCCCTGAATGTTTCCAGGAGTTATCTTCAGAGTGATCCGAATGTAAAGAAAATAGCCAATCATATCACTAAAAAAGTTTCTGATAAACTGGAGGAACTGTTCAAGGAAAACCGTAAGGATTTTGAAGCAAAGTGGGACGATATCAAGGTGTTCATCCAGTATGGCATCATCTCAGAACCCAATTTTTATGACCGTGCAAAAAAATTCTGCCTGGTTAAAAATACCGATGGAAAGTATTTTACTTTCGATGAATACGAGAAGCATGTAAAAAAATCGCAGAAAGATAAAGACGGGAACCTGATCTACCTATACACCAATAATATCAATGAACAGTACAATTTCATAGAGCCTGTTAAAGAACGCGGGTATGACGTGCTGCTCATGGATGGTGTGATCGATGCACATTTTATCAATGTCCTGGAACAGAAATTCGAAAAAACCCGGTTCACCCGCGTGGATTCCGATACCGTTGACAAACTGATCAAAAAGGATGAAGCTTTGCCATCCAAGCTTGATGACGAGCAGAAAAAGATCCTGAAAGAACTGATCGAAAAGCAGGTGGATAAGAATAAATTCACGGTTGACCTTGAAAGCATGAGCGAAACAGAACAGCCTATGATGATCATGCAGCCGGAGTTCATGCGGAGGATGAAGGATATGTCGGCACTTGGCGGAGGAATGTCGTATATGGGAGAACTTCCCGAGCACTACAATCTCATTGTGAATTCAAACAGCCCGGTGATCGGCAATCTCCTGCTCGAAACCGATGAAGCCAAACAAACTGCCACCCTCAAACACCTCTTCGACCTGGCATTACTTGCACAAAACATGCTGAAGGGAAAAGACCTTTCCGAATTTATTAAACGAAGTATGGAAATGGCGACGAAATAATGCAGGAATGCAGAATGCAGGAATGCAGGAATTCAATTCCGAATCTTAACACTTAATACTTAACACTTAAAACTTTTTTCTTAATTTAGCAAACAATCAAAACCTAAGCTTATGAAACTTTCAACAGGATGGATCGTTGCGATCTCAATTTTCGGAATCGTTTTTTTTCTTGTACTGATTGGAATTCTGACCGGCGTGAGTACATACAACAAGCTGGTAACAAAAGAAGAAACTGTTAACCAGCAATGGGCTAATGTCCAGAATGTGTATCAGCGCCGTTCTGATCTCATCCCTAATCTCGTTGCCACGGTTAAAGGGGTTGCCAATTTCGAAAAGAGTACCCTTACTGCCGTTATCGAAGCCCGTGCAAATGCTACAAAGGTGAATATCAATCCAAAAAACCTGGATGAAGCTTCCCTTCAGAAGTTCCAGGCAGCACAGGACGGACTCAGCAGCGCCTTATCAAGGTTGATGGTAGTCGTGGAAAGATACCCGGAGCTGAAAGCAACACAGAACTTCTCTGAATTGCAGGCCCAGTTGGAAGGAACGGAAAACCGCATCACGGTGGAAAGAAGAAATTTCAATGAAGCTGCTCAGACGTATAACGCTTATTTGAGAAGTTTCCCGAGAAATATCATTGCCGGAATGTTCGGATTCCAGAAGAAAGCCTATTTTGCAGCACAAAAAGGTGCCGAGAATGCACCAAAAGTTGAGTTTTAATCGTTCTGCTGCCATAATAAATTCTAATTCTAAGAAAATGAATGTTTCAGCACGTGATTTCTTCTCTCCGGAAGAGCAGGATGATATCAAGCAGGCCATCATGAATGCCGAGTTGGATACATCGGGCGAGATCAGGGTTCATATTGAAAGCATTTGCAAAGGGGATGTCCTTGATCGGGCTGCGTACATTTTTAAAAAACTGGGAATGTCGAAAACCGAACAGCGGAATGGTGTCCTGATCTATCTTGCAGTCCGAAACAGGAAATTTGCAATTATCGGAGATAAAGGCATCCATCAAGCAGTTCCAAATGATTTCTGGGATAATATTAAATCCAGGATGCTCGATTTCTTCCGGGATGGTAAATTTTGTGATGGATTGATCTATGCCATTACCGAATCCGGAGATCATCTTAAAAAATATTTTCCTTATAAAAAGGATGACATCAACGAACTTCCGGATGATATTTCATTTGGAAATAAGTGAGATGGGATATGTGATGGAGATGGGAGATGTGAGTTGAAGATGGAGAATTGAGGATTGCGAATGGTGAAAAGCGAAAAGCGAATGGCGAATTGAGGTCAGAGGTCGGAGATCGGAAGTCAGTTAATAACTTTACAAACTTTATAAACTTTATGAACTTTTACAAAAAAATCCTATTTCTTCCGGTATTCATTATCTTGACCCTTACCCTGGCGGCGCAGGATATTCCTGAACGGCCTATACCTCCCCGCCTGGTGAATGATTATGCCGGAATTCTATCCCCGGATGAAGCTACCCGGCTTGAACAAAAACTGGTGTCCTTCAATGATTCCACTTCAACCCAGATTGTCCTGGTTATCGTAAAATCGCTGAATGGCTACGACAAGAATGACTTTGCACAGCGATTGGGACAGAAATGGGGTGTCGGTCAGAAAGGAAGAAACAATGGAGTGGTCATTCTGGTAAAGCCCAAATATCAGAATGAAAAAGGCGAGGCGTCGATTCAAACTGGTTATGGATTGGAAGGCGTATTGCCCGATTTTACCTGCAAGCAGATCGTCGATAATGAGATGATCCCTAAATTCGCACAGGGTGACTATTATACTGGTGTTTCTGCTGGGATAGCCGTAGTGATGTCGATCACGAAAGGTGAATTTACGGCTGGACAATACAGCAAGAGGGCCAGGCAACAGAAGCCTTATGGCATTTTAGTTCCCATCATCATCCTGATGGTGGTTGTTTTCTGGATCCGGATGAATCGGGGCGGGACACATTCTGTCGGGAAGAACATACCCTTCTGGACCTCTCTGTTCCTGCTTGGATCGATGGGACGCGGGGGAAGCGGCAGCTGGGGCAATTTTCAATCCGGTGGAGGTGGCTTTGGAGGCGGTAGCGGAGGAGGATTCGGCGGTTTCGGTGGTGGTGGTTTCGGAGGCGGTGGCGCAGGGGGAAGCTGGTAAGGCTAAATGGCGAAATGGCGAAGTAGCGAAGTGGCGAAATGAAAATCGGCAATAGGCATTAGGGAACACTTAATACTTAACACTTTATAACTTTATAACTTTATAAACTTTACAAACTTTTTAACTCAATTCGTAAATCAAAAATCTACAATTCAATCGAAAATAGTAAATCGTAAATCGAAAATTGAATTGCTTTTCTTCAAGAAAATATTCCTCTTCTACTACAATGGTTTCCGGAGTATGACCGTTGGAAAAAAACTCTTGATCATCATCCTTATTAAACTTTTTATTCTCTTCTTTATCCTTCGTTTATTTTTCTTTCCGGATTTCCTCAAGTCAAAGTTCAGCAACGACAAGGATCGTGGGGATTATGTGCGGGACCAGCTGATCCAAAGAAAATAATAATTTACATTTCTTCATATTTTATTCTATTTTTGATCTCTTGTGTTTGTCAACGAATTTACATCTATCCATTAAATAATACTTCTTATGATTCCTAACATGGACCCCGGAATTGTGGATTGGTCGAGAGCGCAGTTTGCATTAACCGCAATCTATCATTGGTTGTTTGTGCCGCTGACGCTTGGGTTATCTTTTCTGGTTGCCATTATGGAGACCATCTATGTAAAAACCGGAGATCCGGAATGGAAGAGGATCACGAAATTCTGGATGACTCTTTTCGGGATTAATTTCGCCATCGGGATAGCCACGGGTATCATCCTGGAATTTGAATTTGGCACCAACTGGTCGAATTATTCCTGGTTTGTCGGCGACATTTTTGGCACCCCTCTTGCCATTGAAGGAATCATGGCGTTTTTTCTGGAATCGACCTTCATTGCGGTCATGTTTTTCGGATGGAACAAGGTCAGCAAGAAGTTTCACCTGGCCTCCTCCTGGCTTACGGCCATCGGGGCAAATCTTTCGGCTTTGTGGATCCTGGTGGCCAATTCTTGGATGCAATATCCTGTAGGGATGAAGTTCAACCCGGAAACAGCCAGGAATGAGATGCAGAATTTTTGGGATGTACTTTTTTCGCCGGTAGCGGTTCATAAATTCCTGCATACCATTTCCTCAGGCTATGTTACTGCAGCCATCTTTATCCTGGGCATCAGCGCATGGTTCCTGCTAAAGAAGCGGGAGACCGAAATGGCACGCAAGAGCATCCTGGTGGCTGCCATTTTCGGATTGATCACATCGCTATTTCTTGCCATTACCGGTGACGGATCGGGGTATACGATCGCACAGACACAACCCATGAAGCTGGCTGCCATGGAAGGTCTTTATCAAGGGCAGAAAGCCAATGGGCTTGTTCTGTTTGGAATTCCCCAGCCAGGGAAAAAAGCAGGCGATGGAAAAAAGGATTTCATATTGAAAGTTGAGATTCCCGGTTTGCTTTCCTTTATGGGATACCGTAATGTGGATGCATTTGTTCCCGGTGTCGAAGATATTCTATATGGCGGTTATAAACCGGAATTCTGGAATGTTCCTCCTGCCGAAAAGGAAATGGCTCTCCCGGTAAGTGAAAAGATCACCCGTGGAAAACTTGCTATTACCGCTTTTATTGATTTCAAAAATGCGAAAAAAGCAGGTGATGAAGTTGCTGCTGCCAAAGCCGACAGCACCATGAAAGCTAACTTTGCCTATTTCGGTTACGGTTACCTGCATTCTCCCGAAGAAGCAGTGCCTAATGTAGCCCTTACTTTTTACAGTTTCAGGACGATGGTGGTCTTCGGATTCTATTTTATTCTGCTTTTCATCATTGTTCTATATTTCCATTTAAAAAATCAACTCCAGGATAAACGTTGGTTACAATATATTATGCTTTGGACCATTCCCGTCGTTTACCTTGCCGGGCAGGCAGGGTGGATTGTCGCGGAGATCGGACGACAACCCTGGGTTATACAGGACCTGCTACCCACACGTGCTGCGGTTTCCATGATCGAAACCACTTCGGTTCAGATCACTTTCTGGTTGTTCGCTGTATTATTTACAGCTTTGCTGATCGCTGAACTGATGATCATGACCCGGCAAATCAAGTTAGGACCTAAAGATGGAGGAACCAAGTGATGTTTGAATCTCTATCCCTGCTTACCCTCCAACAATACTGGTGGCTTATCATTTCCCTGCTGGGAGCCTTTCTCGTATTCCTGATGTTTGTTCAGGGCGGGCAAACTCTGATCTTCCAGCTTGGAAAAACCGAAACCGAAAAAAAGATCCTTGTTAACAGTCTTGGCCGTAAATGGGAGTTTACCTTTACCACCCTGGTGACCTTTGGGGGCGCTTTCTTTGCCTCCTTCCCGCTGTTCTATTCAACCAGCTTCGGAGGCGCTTACTGGGTTTGGATAGCCATACTCTTTTGTTTTATTATCCAGGCGGTTTCTTATGAATTCCGCTCAAAACCGAATAACTTCCTCGGGCAGAAGACCTATGAGATCTTCCTATTCATCAATGGGGCGCTCGGAACAATCCTGATCGGAGTTGCCGTTTCCACCTTCTTTACCGGCTCGCAATTTTCCATTCATAAAGAAAATCTTGCAGAACTTGCAAACCCTGTGATTTCACAGTGGCAGGGACCTGCCCATGGACTCGAAGCCATACTGAACTGGCACAATGTAGCCCTTGGGCTTGCTGTGTTCTTCCTTGCACGTATTCTGGGTACACTCTATTTTATGAATACAGTTGATGAACAAACGATTTTAGGAAGAGCGAAGAAGCAACTTCTGATCAATACCATTCCGTTCCTGGCTTTCTTTCTTGCCTATGTAATTGCCTTGATCCTTTCCAAAGGATTTGCAGTGGATCCCGCAAACGGGAATGTTTCAATGGAAGATTTCAAATACCTTCATAACCTGCTCGCCATGCCAGTTGTGATGATCCTGTTCCTTGTCGGAGTGGTTCTTGTGTTATGGGGAATTATTTTACCCCTTTGGAAATTTGAGAAAAGCGCGTCGAAAGGGATCTGGTTTGCCGGCCTTGGCACCATCCTCACGGTCTTTTCACTATTCCTGCTGGCAGGATTCAATCATACGTCTTACTATCCTTCGACCTACGACCTTCAGAGTTCTTTGACTATCATGAACAGTTCATCCAGCCATTATACCCTCACCGCCATGAGTTATGTTTCATTGATGGTGCCCTTTGTATTGGTGTATATCTGGTATGCATGGCGGTCGATCAATAAGAAGAAGATTGATATTGCCGAGATGGAGACGGAAGAACACACATATTAGTTGGCGAGCTGGTGAGTTGATGAGCTGGCGAGTTGGTGAGTTGGCGAGTTGGTGAGTGAAAAATTGTGAAGTAGCGAAGTAGTGAAAAGCGAATAGCGAATAGCGAAAAGCGAATAGGGAAATATTATCAATTGTCAATTAATTCTGCATTCCTGCATTCTAAATTCCTGCATTTACTGAACAATTCCCCCTATAAGTCTCCCGATCCCATATACTAACCCCGCGGCAAGCAGTCCGAATAGTACCTGTCGAAGACCTGAGTACCATGTACTTTTCCCTGTATAAAATGTGATGACGGCACCAAGGAAAAACATTCCAAGCGTGCTGAAGCCAAGGCTTATCAGTACCGGGTGAAAGTGACTCAGGAATAAGAAAGGCAATAGTGGAATGATGGCTCCGATGGCAAAAAGGATGAAAGATGTAAATGCGGCTTCCCAGGCCGACCCACCGAGTTCCTGGCTGTCGAGACCCAATTCTTCCCTTACGAGAGTGTCAATGGCGGATTCCTTGTTTTCAAATATCTTCTTCGCCATTTTCTCCGCTTCCTCTTTCTCCATTCCTTTCGACTGGTAGATCAGGGCCAGTTCGAGCATCTCTTCTTCGGGGGAATTTTCCATCTCCTCCGATTCAATATCGATCTGCCGTTGGTTCAGTTCCCGGGAACTCTGAACAGACAGCCATTCGCCAAGCGCCATGGAAAATGCCCCTGCCAGCAACCCTGCAATTCCTGCAATGATGATCCCTTTCGTACCCACTGCAGCGCCGGCAACACCCATGATCAGGCTGAGGTTGGTCACCAGACCGTCATTTGCACCTAGTACTGCAGCACGCAAAGCATTCCCGCCTACCGATTGATGACGGCCTTCAAGCTTTGCCAGGATCCCTCCTTTCATACCCATGGAAGATTTGCTGATGTTGTCGAGAATGGAAAAATGGTTAAGGATATCCGGGTTCACCTTCTCACCTTTCTCTTCTTTCGATGTGATGACATTCTTTGCAATCATCTTCTCAGTACCCATGAGGCTGGAGGCAATCATTTGCCAGCCAAAGACGGATGCCAGCCTGACCTGTATTTTCGCATGTGCTGAGGGTGGCGGAAAATCTGCCTTTTCATCAGAGAGCTGTATCTTCAACAATATTTTTCTGGCATGCGTTTGCTCAATGGATGACATAGATCTATAAATATCAGCAGCTCCGGTATCAGTGGTATTTTCACTCAGTTTCCTGTAGAGGAAGGAAGTATCAATTTCTATTTGAAGCTGTTTGTGAAGGCGGTCTTTCATATCTGGATTTCGTATTTCCCGGTATTTACGTTTTATTGAAATCAAAGATACAATGAAAAACCTGTATTTTTGCCTCAAATCATTTCCATGTCTTCCTCCGGCCTCATAAGGATAATAAACGCCTCCGAAAACAACCTGCGTTCGGTTAGCCTCAACATTCCACGAAACAAATTCGTGGTGGTAACAGGTGTTTCCGGCTCCGGAAAATCCTCTCTTGTTTTTGATGTTCTTTACCGCGAAGCGGAAAACCGATACCTGGGTTCGTTTTCTTCGCATGCAATGCAATTCCTGGGAAAACGGAAATGGCCGGACGTGGAAAAGATCGAAGGATTGTCGCCAGCCGTTTCTGTCGGACAAAAGTCTATGCAGAACAATCCAAGGTCTACGGTAGGGACTATGACGGAGATCTACGACTATCTCCGGCTGCTCTTTGCGAGGCTCGGTAAAACGGTTCTTCCTGATCCGGACTTTGTTATTGACCGAAGCTTATTCTCTTTTAACACAGAAAAAGGCGCCTGCCCGGTTTGCAAAGGACTCGGCATTGAAGACCGTCTCGACCCTGACCTCCTGGTTGCCGACGAAACGAAATCCCTCCGTGACCGTGCGCTGGTGATAACAGCACCTAACGGCTATATCATCTATTCACAGGTGACCATGGATGTGCTTGACCAGGTTTGCCGCTCAGAAGGATTCTCTGTCGATATTCCATGGAAAGATCTTACACCGGAACAGAAAAATATAATCCTTTACGGAAGCAAGAAAATTGAGATCCCGTTCGGAAAACATACGCTGGAGTCTCGGATGCGGTGGAGCGGCATTACGGCAAAACCCCGCGAGATGGGATATTACAAGGGGATCATCCCGATCATGGAAACCATCCTGAAACGGGAGCGTAATAAAAACATCCTCCGGTTTGTCAGGACCTGCAAGTGCTACGTATGCAATGGTAAGCGGCTAAATGAAAAAGCTCTTTCAGTAAGGATCGCAGGAAAAAATATTGCCGACCTGGCCGCACTTCAGCTGGATGAATTAGAAGAAGTCCTTATCATGATGGACTTCCCCGGTAACGGGAAACAGATTGCCGGACCGATCCTTGAACAGATAATAAAACGGATCGATGTGCTTGGTCGGTTAGTTCTTTCCTATCTATCGGCAGACCGTGAATCCGGCAGCCTCTCGGGAGGCGAATCACAGCGCTTGCAGATTGCTAATCAGTTGACGACCGGGTTGCAGAATGTGTTGTACATGTTCGATGAGCCATCGATCGGACTTCATCCAAGGGATACTCAAGAGCTGCTGCAACTCCTTGAAGAACTACGTGATAAAGGGAACTCCGTGTTGGTTGTTGAGCATGATGAAGAATTTATCCGTCATGCCGACTGGCTCGTCGATATCGGACCAGGAGCAGGAATCCATGGTGGAGAGGTTTTGATAAACATGCTAACCTCTGAAATCGCTTATCTTCCGGAAAAAGAAATCCGTAAAAGCCGAACACTTTCTTTTCTTACAGGAATTGAAAAGATTGAGATTCCGCGTACCCGGCGGAAAGGGGAAGGCGAAATCATCATCAAAGGAGCATCGGCTCATAATCTGAAAAACATTGATGCAACTTTTAAACTGAAGGCCCTGAACGTCATTACCGGTGTTTCCGGTGCAGGTAAGTCATCATTAGCTGAAGATGTACTCGGGAAATTTCTGAAGAAAACCCTGACCGGAGAAGGCAACCAAACCGTTGAATGCACTTCCATCAGCGGATATTCCGATATCAAAAAAATTATCGATATCGATGCTTCGCCTATTGGCCGTACACCCAGAAGCAACCCTGCCACCTATTCCGGGCTCTTTGATCCCGTTCGCAACCTTTTTGCAAATCAGCCGTTGTCGAAATCGAGAGGGTATGACAAAAGCCGTTTTTCATTCAATACTGCAGGGGGGCGGTGCGAAGAATGCGAGGGCGCCGGTTACCAGGAGGTCGGGATGCATTTCATGGGCAATGTCGAAATCCTTTGCGAGAAATGTGAAGGAAAACGTTTTGATAACGAAACGCTTGAAGTAACCTATAAAGGAAAGAATATCTTTGATGTCCTCGATATGTACGTCAGCGAAGCCCTGGAGTTTTTTATGGATCAGCCGGGTATCCTGCGTTTCCTCGATACCATGAACAACCTGGGTCTCGGATACCTGAAGCTGGGACAGCGATCCACCACGCTCAGCGGTGGTGAAGCCCAACGCGTGAAACTGGCTACAGAACTTGCATTCCCGCATTCGGCACATACACTTTATATCCTTGATGAACCTACCACCGGTTTGCACTCGGCTGATGTCAGGGTGCTCCTCTCAGCCCTCGACGCTCTCATTCAGCAGGGAAATACCGTAATCCTGGTGGAGCATCACTTCGGGGTGATTGCAGCAGCCGATCATGTCATCGACCTTGGTCCGGGAAGCGGCAAGGAAGGAGGATCAGTCGTAGCAACCGGAACGCCGGAAGAGATCGTTCAATGCAAGGATTCTTATACCGGGCAAGCCTTGCGGGAATATATGAGAATTGAGGATCGAGAATTGAGGATCGAGAATCGAAAATCCCTTATCCCACATCCCTTATCCCACACATCCAGCATCCAGCATCCAGCATCCAGCATCAACTTCACAGGAGTTTCTACCAACAATCTTCAGAACATATCTGTAAAAATTCCACGCAATAAGATCACGGTGATGACGGGGATCTCGGGAAGCGGTAAATCTTCCCTTGCATTTGATACGGTATTTGCTGAAGGCAGGAACCGTTTCCTGGAAAGTTTTTCAACATACGCCCGAACACGGCTGGGTATGAAAGACAAACCTGATTTCGAAGAAGTCTCGGGACTAACTCCCACCCTTGCAGTTGATCAACGGATGATCGGCGCTAATCCACGTTCCACGGTAGGCACCATGACAGGCATCTATGATCTTTACCGTTTGTTGTATGCCAGGGTTGGACTATCCGGATTGAAAGCCGGATCTGTTCTTTCTTCCCTGTTTTCATTTAACCACCAACATGGGGCATGCCCTGAATGCGACGGGCTTGGTTCTATCACGGTTTGCGATCCCGGTTTGCTGGTCACCCACCCGGAAAGGTCAATCCTTATAGGCGCGCTGGATGGCACGAAAACAGGAAAATTTTATGGGGATCCTTACGGACAGTATGTTTCAACACTCAAAGCAGTAGGGAAATCACGGAATGTTGATTTTTCACTGCCCTGGCATGAACTTCCGGAACATGCAAAGAACCTGGCGATGGCAGGTGCCGGTGAGGAAATTTTTGATGTCACCTGGGAATACCGGAGAAACAAACGTGAAGGGGAACATCATTTCAAAGGCCGCTGGCAGGGATTGGTTTCCCTGGTAAATGAAGAATACATACGGAAACATGCGGATCACCGGGGGAATGAGATGATGGATGTAATGAAGAAGGAACTATGTCCTGCATGCCACGGAACGCGACTTTGTGCAGAAGCACTTTCCTACAAAATTCATGGGATCAGTATTGCACAGCTTTCGGCCATAACGGTTTCAGCAGCCATCAGATTTTTCAGGGATCCTGTATTCTTACTTGAACATCCGGCCTTAAAAATCGTTGCTTCTTCCTTGGTCCAGGATATCCTGAAACGTCTTGAGTTTATTTCCGGAATGGGATTATCTTATCTTTCGGTCGACCGTAGTTCATCCACGCTGTCCGGTGGCGAGGCACAGAGGATCCGTTTAGCTGGACAAATGGGATCAGGGTTGACGGGGATCACCTATGTGCTGGATGAGCCTACCGTAGGATTACATCCGGCAGATGTCAACCGTCTGATGGAGATGATCCGGAACCTGCAGGAGCAGGATAATACTGTGGTGATTGTTGAACACGACCGGGACGTCATCCTTTCTGCAGACCATATCATTGATCTCGGACCGGGCGCCGGAAGCCTGGGAGGAAAAATCCTGGCAGAAGGAAGTCCGGAAGAGATCATTCACAACGCTGCCTCTGTAACAGGGCCTTTTTTGATGAAACGGGAGTTCCCCGTAAATCAACCTGAACGTAAACTATTGCCAGGTCTGTTCATCCGGAATGCAAATGCCAATAACCTTAAAGGTATTGACCTTACGATCCCTTGCGGCGGTATGACTGTTGTAACAGGTGTCTCCGGCAGCGGGAAGTCCAGTCTCCTGTTCGATGTACTTTTTGCCTCCTGGAAAAATTCGAAACCAGCCGGTTGTGACCTCATTACCGGACTTGAACAATTTGAGCTCGTGATCCCGGTTCATCCCCGTTCGGAATTCACCGGTTCAAACGGAACTGCAGCCACTTTTACAGGGATCTTTGATAAGATCCGCGAACTCTTTGCAAAAACAGAAGATGCGATCCGTCTCAATCTTGGAAAAAATCATTTTTCTTTCCTGAATAAAGAAGGACGCTGCCCGCATTGCCAGGGAGCCGGCAAGATCAGGGTTAGCATGGATTTTATGTCGGATGTTCCGGTGATCTGTGAAGAATGCCGGGGAATGAGGTACAACAGCACGGTTCTGTCGTGCCGGTATAAGGAAAAAACCATTGCAGATGTACTCGATATGAGTTTTTCAGAAGCATCTGTATTTTTTAGTGATCAGAAGATCGTTCCCAGGCAAATGAAAATCCTTGAAAATGTCGGGTTGGGTTATCTTCATCTCGGACAATCTCTGGATACCCTGTCGGGCGGGGAAAGTCAACGCCTGATGCTGGCAACGGAGCTGATGAGACCAATGAAAGGAAATAACCTTTATCTCTTCGAGGAGCCATCGACCGGGTTGCATTTCCTCGATATCATTCACCTGAACGAACTCTTCAGGAGTCTTACAGATAAAGGACATACCCTGCTTATCATTGAACATAATCCTGAGATTATTCTGCATGCCGACTGGATCATCGACCTGGGACCGGGAGGAGGCGATATGGGAGGTAATGTAGTCGCGACGGGGAGAATAGCTGATATCCTGAAAAACCCAGATTCAGCAACCGGGATTTTTTTATCTAAATATATTCAGAATAGCTCTCTCCAGAATTGGTCAGATTAAATCAATGCCTCGAGTTAATTTTCATTACGTCCCTACGGGACTCTTTGGTGTTTTTGTCTTCTCCATCCTAAAAATATTTTGTCCCTCCGGGACAGTCGCGTGTGAAAAATAATGCCCGTAATATCATCTACATCCCATCAATATACAGGTACCAATGGGACAAATATGAGAATCAAAACCAATAGAATCAAACACAGCTTTTCTAACTTATAGTCCTGTAGGGACAGTCCTGAATGAAAAATAAAACCCGTAATATCATATACATCCCATCTATTTATAGATACCGGTTGGACAAATATGAAAATCGAAACCCGTAGAATTGACCACAGTGGAATCCAAATACAAGTCCCGTAGGGACGAAAGCTTTGTAGAATTTATGTGGAAGTTTTATAGACAAGTCCCGTAGGGACGTAATATTATTGATAATAATGCATCTGATCTTCTTATCGCAATATGGTTATTTGAAAAACCAGTACAAGATTTTTCTTAACAATGAAGTCATAAACATGAGCTAGTAATCCGCTGCAAAATAATCCGGAAAAACTGTATTTTTGCAGACTAAAATTAAAGGCAACTTGGGATCACTACCCGCGCATCAGAAATAATCATTAAAAAAATTAAAATGAGATTTAAACCCTTACTGATTGGATTAGTATTTTTGCCATTTACTGCTTATCTGCAAATCCTGACCGGACCGGGCATTTACATTGAAGAAACCACCATGGATGTACCTGCCGGGAAAGTTGCTTTTGAAAATTTTTTCCTGGATAAGACCATGCGATTGGATCTCTACCATTCAGGGAATGCAACAGAAGAACATTTTGCGATCGACCAGGTTGTATCTGACGGGATATGGCCCGGAAGCAAGACACAGCTGGTTGACCGGCTCGAGCTCGGTCAGTATTTCTTCGAGGTGCTCGACAGTGAAACCAAAATGACGATCTATTCCCGTGGTTTTTCAAGTATTTTCGGAGAATGGCAATCGACGCCCGAAGCAGAAAAAGGAAACGGAACGTTTCATGAATCATTACGGTTCCCATGGCCCAAAAAACCGGTTCTTGTGATCCTGAAAAAAAGAAACCCGGAGAACAAATTCCAGGCAATATGGACTACAACTATTGATCCTTCTTCCCGCCAGGTTAATCCTGCCGATATCGTACCAACTCATAAAATTGATATGATCCTCAATAACGGACCGGCATCTCAGAAACTGGATCTTGTCATCCTTGGAGACGGCTATTCTGCAAATGAGATGGAAAAATTCCGGAACGATGTAAAACGTCTCACAAACGTATTGCTGAATGTTGAGCCTTTCAAATCAAGGAAAAATGACCTGAACATCCGTGCCATTGAAACACCTGCAGCACAGTCGGGCGTGAATAAACCCCATCCGGGTGTGTTCAAGCGCACCCCCCTCTCTGTATCATACGGGATCTTCGATTCCGAAAGATATGCATTGACCTTCGACAATAAAACGGTCCGGAATATCGCATCCGAAGTTCCTTATGACTTCATGGTGATCCTGATCAATGAAAAAACCTATGGAGGCGGCGGGATTTACAACCTGTTCACCACGGTTTCGGCAGATAACAAATTTGCCAATTACATCATGGTTCATGAACTCGGACATCACATGGGAGCCCTGGCTGATGAATATTATACTTCTTCAGTTTCCTATGAAGCACAGAAGATCACGGTGGAACCCTGGGAACCCAATGTTACGGCTTTACTTGACAAAGATAACCTGAAATGGAAATCTGTCGTGGAATCGGGAACACCCATACCGACGCCCTGGAATAAAGAAGCTTTCGATAAATACGGTTACAAAATCCAGAAAGAACGCGATAGCCTTCGCCGGGCAAATGTCCCTGAAAGTGTGATGGAAGATCTTTTCACACGCCAGATGAAGCAGGAGGAACAGTTCTTCTCCACAGAAAAATATTCCGGTAAAACCGGCGCTTTTGAAGGCGCCGATTATACTCAGAAAGGGCTATACCGGCCGCAGCTCGACTGCATCATGTACACCCGGCACATCAAGTTCTGTAAGGTTTGCCGGAAAAGCCTGGAGACAGTGATCGACGAATATACACAATAATGATTTCATTAGCCGATGCTCCCTAAGGATCCTGTAATAGAAGTTAAAAACGTAGTTAAATCCTTTAAGACCGTTCAGGCAGTCAGGGGCATCAATCTCCGTATTTTCCAGGGACAGTTTGTCGCCTTGCTGGGGCCCAATGGCGCCGGAAAAACCACCCTTGTGGAAATGATTGAAGGCATACAAAAACCAGACCAGGGAGAGATCTTCATCCTTGGAAAAAAGTGGAAAGGCCATGAAGATGAACTGCGGAATGTCATCGGGTTATCCCTGCAGGAAACCCGGTTCATAGACAAGCTTACCGTACGTGAAACGGTTAAGTTGTTTGCAAGTTTCTTTGAACTGGATGATATTCGCGTGGAGGAGATCATTTACCTGGCTGGACTTGAAGAAAAGAAGAAATCCTATGTTGTTAATCTCTCCGGCGGACAGCGACAGCGGTTAGCCATCGGGATCGCCCTGCTCAACAATCCAAAAATTCTTTTGCTGGATGAACCCACCACCGGTCTTGACCCCAATGCCCGCCGTGAGATCTGGGCAATTCTCATGGAGCTGAAAGAACGTTCACAGACTTCCCTTATCCTTACCACGCATTATATGGAAGAAGCAGAGAAACTCTGCGACCGGATTGTGATCATCGACAATGGTCTGATCCTCAGAGAAGGCACGTTGGGGGAATTGCTCGGCGCCGAAAACCAGGATCAATCAGAAAACGGGCAACACATGAAGGTGAATAACCTTGACGACCTTTTTACCGTTTTAACCGGGAGGCACCTGCATGAATAGTCCGGTTCGATACAGACAATTGATACAGCTGATTCTCGCGCATTTCCGGCAGATCATCCGGGAACCGGGCGTAATGTTCTGGGGGATTGTCTTTCCTATCCTGATGTCGCTTGGTCTCGGTATTGCATTCACAAAAAAAGCGGATGTGTTCAGGGATGTCGCATGGATCAAAATGCAAAACAGCCCGGCCAACAATCAGCCTGTTTCTCGAATAAAGACCTTCCTTGAGACACATCAAGCAAAAGCCGAAAAAGACAAAGAAGGGGCTGTAAGGTACCGGATCACCATCCCCGATGATAAGTTGGGTAACACCACTTTCACATTCCGGATCATGGACTGGCAGAAGGCCATGATATTGCTAAAGCGCGGTAACCTTACCATGATTATTGGAGAGAAGAACGAGCAGATCGATTATCATTTTGATCCGCTCAACCCCGATGCCCAGCTGATCTACCTGAAACTCTCCAATCTTTTTCAAAATCCTTCGGTGCTTCAGCAAAACAGCAACGCGAATATCAAGCCCCTGACGGTTACCGGAACAAGGTATGTTGATTTTCTCGTGCCCGGGCTGATCGCCATGGGTGTCATGATGTCGATCATGTGGGGTATCAGTTATGAGATCATTGATAACCGGGCAAAAAAGCTGCTCCGCAGGATGGTAGCCACCCCGATGAAAAAGTCGCATTACCTGATCGCCCTGATCACAGTCAGACTTGGGATGAATTTCGTAGAATCCGGACTTTTGTTTCTCTTTACATGGCTGGCTTTCGGAATCAGGGTACAGGGAAGTATCCCGGCCTTGCTGACCATCTTCATGGCCGGAAACATTGCATTCGCCGGGATCGCTATTTTCATGTCATCCCATACGGCAAAAACCGAGATCGGGAATGGGCTTATCAATCTTGTCTCCATGCCGATGATGGTGCTTTCAGGCATCTTTTTCAGTTATCATAATTTTCCTGAATGGAGTTCCTCCATCATCCAGAAATTTCCCCTTACGATGCTGGCCGATGGCATACGCAGCGTATTCATTGAAGGTGCGGGATTTGCGGAGATCACAATTCCATCCCTCATCCTGGCCGGTATGGGGATCATTTTCTTTCTTGCCGGGTTAAAAATCTTTCGCTGGCATTGAAAGCTGGCGAGTTGGCGAGTTGGCGAGCTGGCGAGTTAAAAATTGGTGAAGTGGTGAATTGGTGAGGTGGTGAGTAACAAAATTTTCTTTTTTGTCACGCGTTACGCGTGACGCGTGACGAAATAATAAAATTCGTACTTCGTAAATCGTACTTCGTAAATATTTTGGGCGTTCCCCTCCGGGTCGGGCTTTCCGTTCCAAGTCCTCGCTCGTTCCTCGCTCCGGGCTTTCCACTTCAATCCCTAACGCAAGTAAATGGCGAACTGGCGAGCTGGCGAGCTGGCGAGTTGGTGAGTTGGTGAGGTGGTGAGGTGGTGAGTAAAATAATTATCTTTTTTGTCACGCGTTACGCGTAACGCGTCACGTCCTTAGCTCCCGATCAAATTTTCCCCCTCCGGAATGTATTTCGAATTAAAATATTAAAGATATTTGTAAGGAAAGATGAAGTGCGACGCAGTATTTGACACGTAACCAAGAAGCTGTACAAATTTAAACATGGCGAATTAAAGTTACGGATATACAGTCGTTATGAACAATTTTTAATTCTTATCCAAACGTCTATGAAAGATAATCACTAATCCTAATTATACGGAAAAAGATAAATAGAAATGGAAAATATTAATTATCACGATTTTTACAAATTTCTTGTATCCTTAGGTGTAATATTGATTGGGCTTGCTTTATTAATTCCATGGCTTTTTCTTAAGGAATCTTATAATTTGAATTTCAATGAAATAGATTTAAATTCCTTATCAAATATCTCTAAGGAAATAATAAATATTAAGCAATCATATTTATTACTCTTTGCAAGGTCTATTCCCTGGATCTCAGTTTCATTTCTGTTTCTCGGACTTAGCTTGGTTATTCTCGGGCTATTAAAATGGTATAAAAAACAAAAACTTGTTGATAAAAAAGATACTCTAGATATTATTAAACTTGAAAAAGAAATTCAACAAATGTCACCACAAGAAATAATTAAGAAAGCTCAAAAAGATTCTCGAGATGACACATTGGATGAAATTTTAACAAGCAAAGAAATTCTTACCGAAAAGCAGGAGATACTATTACAGAATGAACATCCCTGGAAAAAATATATTGAAATTGAAAAAGAAATTACAGAGTTACTATTTAATCAACATTCTGATATTTATGAGATTCTTCCAAACGTAAAAGTTGGTTTTATTGAAATTGACATTTTACTAAAAGCAAATGATACTGACTACTATGATAAAATAATAGAAATTAAATATTATAAAAGTGGACTGAGAGATACATTTTTAAATATAATTCCATCAAATTTAAAAAGTGCTTTGGAGATGTATAAAAAGAAATTGAAAAGATCAGCAGTACCAGTAATAATTATTGTATTAAGAAAAGGCTTAAATGAATATTTAAATATTGATCAAACTTTGAAAAAGCTTACTCTAAAAAGTCACGAACAAAATCTTGATAATTTACTTATTCAGTTTATTCAAGAGGAAGAATTAAGAACTTTCAATTTCGGCAAAATCACAGAACCTGTTAAACGAATTAAAAACTGGTCATAACATGCCGCTAACCACAACAAAACTAACGCTATGTTGCAAGCAAAGGTTTCAACTTTGCTGCGTTTAGCGATGGGCCATTGTGCGTCATGCTAAAAAACAAACAATTGTAGTTTATTATTCAAATAAAGGCAGTAATAAATACTTAGCTGAAAAAATTTTCAAAAGTTTATCGTGCGAATTAGAAGAAATCAATCCACGGCTGAATATTTTTCTTCTTTTTTTAATGAACATACATTTGGGTATCAAGCCACTGAAGCACAATATTAAAGAATACGACAAAGTAATTTTATGTGGACCCATTTGGATGGGTAAGTTAATTCCACCTCTTCGTAGTTTTATCAAAAAGTATCAGTAGCGTTGCGTATAAATTGTTAAAAGTTCTTTGAAAGTCTTGATATATCTTCGTTTGCTAAGATTTTTGGACGGCGACGATTTGAATTTAATTTTGGTTTCCTTTGTGCAAAATTTCCAGC
>Ga0224525_1000239_pt1 | contig 26783 bp, 27 predicted proteins | sample CFST100metaG_FD_179874 | JGI IMG/M metagenome (GOLD analysis project Ga0224525, IMG submission 179874) | Peat soil microbial communities from Stordalen Mire, Sweden - C.F.S.T100 | ecosystem: Environmental > Terrestrial > Soil > Wetlands > Peat | place: Sweden: Norrbotten County, Stordalen Mire...
CAATATTTCTTCCCATATTATTTTATAATTAGACGCGACGTGGTTTTTTAGGACGGCAGCCATTGTGCGGAACCGGAGTTACGTCTTTAATGGCGCTGACTTCCAAACCATTAGCATTTAAAGCGCGAATAGCTGCTTCTCGACCGGTACCAACACCGGAAACAAATACGCTTACTTCCTGTAAACCATATTCTTCTTTAGCTTTCTGTGTAGCAATTTTAGTAATAATCTGGGCAGCATAAGGAGTCGCTTTTTTAGCGCCCTTGAAACCGGCTAATCCGGCACTAGCCCAAGATATAACATCACCACTGGCATCAGTCAAAGTAATCATGGTGTTATTATAGGTGGCTTGGATATAAGCACGGCCAACTTTAACAACCTTAGCAGTTTTTTTCTTCTTTTTCTTGATCAGTTTCTTTTTGGCTCTGGCTTGCTTATTTTTTTCTAATTTTTGTTTAATTTCTTCAGGCAATTCTTCGTCGCTAGAATCAAAGTTGAAACCTTCAGTTTCTTTTTCTTCCTTTTCTTCTTTAACTTCAGCCTTAAGCTCAGGGACCTTTTTGGATTCCTTTACCTCTTCGCTTGTTGCCTCTTTTTTTACTTCTTCAGACATATTTTAATCTTTATAAATGATTAGGTCTTTTGTAATCCAGCCTTGGATTTACCACTACCCATAGTAACGCGTTTATTGCCACGGACAGTTCGACTATTAGTCTTTGTTCTTTGACCTCTAACCGGTAAATGTTTCGCGTGGCGCAAACCACGGTAGCAATTTATTTCACGTAAACGCTTAATATTGCTTTGAACTTCACGACGTAAATCACCTTCAACCGTATATTTCTTTTCAACAATTTCACGTAAACGATTTACTTCTTCTTCTTTCAAATCTTTAACTCTGACATCCTTGTCGACTTTAGCTTCAACTAAAATCTTATTCGACCTGGTTCGGCCGACTCCGTGGATATAGGTTAGAGCGATTTCTACTCTTTTGTCATTGGGAATATTAACTCCCGCAATTCTTACTGCCATAATATTAAAAATTACCCTTGTCTTTGTTTATGTTTAGGGTTTTTGCAAATTACGTGGACGCGACCTTTTCGTCTGACAACTTTGCAATCTTTACAGATTTTTTTAGCGCTGGCTCTTACCTTCATATTGGAAATCTAAATTTATAAACTCTTATCTTAAACTTATCGAGGACAAAATTATTAGAGACGGTAGATGATTCGACCTTTAGTCAAATCGTAAGGGCTGATCTGGAGTTTTACTTTATCACCAGGCAACAGGCGAATTTTATTCATCCGCATTTTACCCGACAAATGAGCAAAAATTTCATGGCCATTCTCCAGGTTTATTCTAAAACTGGCGGCTGGCATAAGTTCAAGCACTTCTCCTTGCATCTCAATAAAGTCCTTAGCATTAAGGGTTGAAGAGCTATCGCTTGTATTTTCTCTGTCTTTTGACATTAACACAAAAAAATTTGATAAAGACTTTCCTTCCGCTTTATCAAAATCTTATTATAAAAAATTAATTTTTCTAATAATATTCTTAATAAAATTATTATAGAGATAAGTATTCAAGTTGTCAAGAGTCTAATCCTGGTCCATTAAGACAAACCGCCTAATTCAAAACCGCCTTGATTCTCCTTACTCCCGAGCTGGAAGCTTCTTCTTTCTGAATTTTGAAATGGCCTAATATTCCGGTATTTTTAACATGTGGTCCACCGCAGATTTCCTGAGAAAAAGCTCCTTTAATATTAGGCAAATTTCCCTGTTCTAGATGACAAACACTATAGACTTTAACCCTCTCGCCATATTTTGATTCAAAAACTCCCATAGCGCCACGCTTTCTGGCTTCTTCAAGGGGTAATTCTTCACAGACAACATTATAGTCACAATTTATAGCTTCATTAACTAAATTTTCAACTCGGCTAATTTGTTCCGGGGTCATCTTTTCCGGATGAGAAAAATCTAAACGTAATCTCTCCGGAGTAATGTTGCTCCCCTTTTGAGTGACATGATCACCTAAAACTTGGCGTAAAGCCGATAAAAGAAGGTGGGCGGCGGTATGAAGTTTGGTTGTTTCTTCACCGACATCAACTAAACCACCCTTAAATTTGCCGGCCGCAGCCGTACGAGAAAGCTCTTGATGTTTCTTGAGTTCAGCTTCGAAACCGGCACGATCAATTTTTACACCATTCTCTTCGGCGAGTTCTTCAGTTATTTCAAATGGGAAGCCATAACTTTGATATAGATTAAAAGCCTCTTCACTATTAATACCATCAACCGCTAATTTTTTAAATTCAATCAACCCCTTTTCTAGAGTACGAGAAAATTTTTCCTCTTCTCTGGCAAATTCCGTAAAAATAAATTCTTTATTTTTTGTAAGTTCCGGATAAGCTAATGAGTAATCATCAACAATAACTTGAGCAATTTCTTTTATCCAAACTTCCTTATCTATTCCTAGCTTGCGTCCAAAGCGGATAGCGCGTCGAAGTAGTCGGCGAACGATGTAACCTTGATCAGTATTGGAAGGCGCCACACCTTTATTATCACCGACAATAAAAGTTGCCGCTTTTATATGATCGGCAATAACTTCAAAACTGCGAGCATCTTCTTCGTAATTTCTATTGGATAATTCTTCTATCTTCGCAATTATACGAGAAAATAAATCACTCTTAAAAATACTATCCTTGCCTTGAGCAACCATGGCAATTCTTTCCAATCCACCACCAAAGTCAACATTTTTATTCTCCAATTCCTCCCAGCCATTAGCCGTTTTCTTGTATTGCATGAAAACTGAATTGCCAATTTCTAAAAATCGACCGCAATCACAATTAACATGACAATAGGGTCCAAATTTAGGATCATGTTGTCGACCGGTATCATAAAATGTTTCGCTGTCCGGTCCACCCGGTTCGCCAATAGTATCGCCGCGTTTCCACCAATTCTTATCGCGATACGGGAATATTCTCATTTTTCCGAAATCTATTTCCTGACCGGAACCCTCTTCTCCTTTACCTAAAGTAACTGGGCCTTCTTCCGCACTGACATTATATTTTGTAAATAATTCTTTCAAAACATTGATTGCTTCTTCATCTTTTTTTATTTTTCCGTCTTCGCTCCCGACATAGACTGTTTGATAAATTCTCTTAGGATCAAGATCTAATTCTTCAAACAAAAACTGGAACCACCAAGCCAGCTGTTCAGCCTTAAAATAATCGCCAAAAGACCAGTTACCGAGCATTTCAAAAAAAGTATTGTGCCGTCTATCGCCAACCTCATCAATATCATCGGCCCGGAAACATTTCTGACTATCGACTACCCGAGATCCCGCCGGATGCTTTTCGCCTAATAAATACGGGATTAAAGGATGCATGCCAGCCGTCGTAAATAAGACGGTCGGATCATTTTCCGGAATCAAAGAGGCGCTCGAAATTACGGCATGGCCGCGAGCGGTAAAAAAATCTAAATATTTTTGTCTGATTTCAGTTGAAGTCATATTTATAAAACCTAAAATTATATCAGTACCACTAATCCTGGTTCATCTAGCGAAAAAATATTACTAGCGCAGATGAACATTTATAGATAATGTTCCTGGATTTAAATATTTATTTTAATAACTATTCTATATTACCCTAACTTCTTCCTCTAAATCAACCCCGAACGTCTTTTTAACGGCCATTTTTACTTTTTCTGCCAATAATAAAACATGTTTAGCCTCAGCTCCTCCATGATTAACTAAAATAAGCGCCTGCTTCTCATACATACTGACCGGACCGAATTTTTTGCCTTTAAAGCCGGCTTTATCAATCAACCAGCCGGAAGGAATTTTAATGTTTTTATTACCCGCCGGAAAACTGGGTATATCCGGATATTTTTTCAAAAGAGATTTAAATTTCCGCTCACTCACTTCAACATTTTTAAAATATGATCCAGCGTTAGGTAGAATCCCGGGATTAGGCAATTTATTATTTCTAATTTCCGTAATTATATTAATAACATCGCGCAAACGCGGTTCTTCTATTCCCTTTTTGGCCAATTCAGCGCCGAGCGAACTATAATCAAGTTTAAAATTTGGCTGTCTTTTTAATTTTACGGTTACGGAATAAATAAAATATTTTCCTTTCAACTTATTCTTAAAAATACTGTCACGATATCCAAAAAAACAATCGGCGGCCGAAAATATTTTTTCATGGCCGGTTTTAAGATCAATCGCTTTTAGGTGATGAAAAACATCTTTTAACTCAACACCATAAGCGCCAATATTCTGAACGGGGGCAGCTCCGACCGTACCATAAATTAAAAATAAATTTTCCAAACCATATAATCCGTGTCCAATAACAAAATTAACAAACTTAGTCCAAGGCTCGCCCCCCTTAGCTTCAACTAGAGCGTAATCTGTATTCCTCTCAATAACTTCCATTCCATGGATTTCATTTTTTATAACCAGCCCCTTTATTTTTTTACTGATTAAAATATTAGAGCCGCCGCCAAGAATAAATATCGGCTTCTTATTTTCTTTAGCAAAACTAAGTGCCTCCTTTAACTCTTTTAAATCTTTGACGACGACAAAAAATTCCGCTGTTTTGCCGATTCGAAAAGTCGTATAAGGGGCTAGGTTAATGTTTTCTTGAATCTTGATCATATTATATTAATTAACATCTCCCATCATCTGTAGCGAAAGAAGTTTGGCATATAAGCCGCCGCTGACTTGGGATAATTCCAAATGGCTACCTTCTTCGACTACTTGGCCATTCTCCAATACGATAATTTTATCGGCTTTTTTAATCGTACTTAAGCGATGAGCGATAATAATCATTGTTCTGTCCTTACCAATCTTTTCCATTGCATCTTGAATTAAAACTTCACTTTGGCTATCAAGATTAGAAGTCGCTTCATCAAAAATTAAAACTCGGGGATTGGCCAGAATAGCGCGAGCAATACCGACTCTCTGTCTTTGTCCGCCAGACAATTTTATACCTCTCTCGCCGACCATGGTTTCATAACCCTTGTCCAATCGAGTAATAAATTCTTCGGCATTAGCGATGCGAGCCGCCGCTTCAATTTCTTTAAAACTGGCTTTAGGATTAGCATAAGCAATATTCTCACGGATACTCAAATCAAAAATTTCTACTTCCTGTGGAACGATTGCTAAAAATTTTCGAAAACCTTTAACATCATAATCACGCAAATCCCTACCGTCCAAAAGCACTTTTCCTTCGCGGGGATCATAGTGGCGGTAAATTAAACGAGCAACAGTTGTCTTGCCGCCGCCGGATGGACCGACTAAAGCGGTGGTGCCACCCGAAGGAATGCTAAAATTTAAATTATTCACTGCCGGAGTGGAACTATCAATATAATAAAAAGAGACATGCTTAAACTCAATATCGCCCTGAATCTCTTTAGGCTTAATACCATTTTTTTTATTAATTATTGTTGTTTTGGTATTAAAAAGCTTAATCAGACGATTAACACCTTCCCGTCCTTCTTCCATTCGGTCATAAAAACGCGACAGGCGATATAAAGAAGAATAGGCTTTCTCGCTTAATGTAAAGGCAAAAATTAAAGTACCAACACTCATAGCGCCATGATAAACCAAATAAACCCCTAAAAATAAAACTACCGCTCGGCCGAGATCAACAATTAAACTGCGCCCCAAGCCAATCTTCATCATCCAGCCCCATTGTTTATTCTCATTCTCCCGAATATGAGTTTTTATCTTATCAAATTCATTAATTTCACGTTTTTCCTGAACAAAAGATTGGACGGCATTAATATTAATAATTGTCTGGCCCATCTTGCCAGAAGCAACCTCATAATCACGATAAATCTCTTTACGGATTGGGTACATGCGCTTATTTGACCAATAGGTAACAATAAGATAAAGCGGGGCAAAAAATAAGAAAGATAAACCGATACGCCAATCCGACCAGAATAAAGCGACTAGAGTTAGGATTAATTGAAAAATTGTCGGGACAACTTCGTAGCAGATATTTTCCAAAAATTTAGAAATTTTATCTACGCCTCTTTCTATCTTAATAATTTTCGCACCGGTATTTTCCCTTTCGTGATAGCCCAAATCAAGTTCCACTAATTTTGTTTCGGCGGTGATACCTAAATGATATTCAATTTCCACCAATAACCTTAAAATACGGCGATCGCTTAAATAGCCCAAGAAAGAACTAACTTGCCCAGATACTAAATATAAAACAATTAATTTTATCAGCAAGACTAAATTATCTATATTAAAGACGTTTAAGCCATCAACTAATAGCTTTAAAATATAAGGTGAAGCTAAATCCAAAAAAGCGGAAGCGACAATAATACCAATAATGCTGAAAAACATTTTCTTAAAAGGTTTAAGGATATTCCAAAATTCATACCAAAAACTATTCCAAGAAATTTTTTCTTGGTTAGCCAGGGTCTTATTTGCCTGATCGTTTTTCTTATTTTCTTTTTCCATTTTTTTTCTTATCCAATAAATCATTGCCAATCCGGAAAACATCGCCTGCTCCCATCAGAAGCAGGACATCTTTTTGATTTAATTTCTTTTTTAAATATTCAGCGGCTTGCGGAATTGTCGCAATCGGCTTAACACTTTGTTTTATCCGATGTTTTTTATTATATTCAATAATCTTGCCGACTAATTGCTTGCTGGATACTCCGCCCTGTTTTTCCCGGGCTGAGCCGTAAATATCTAGAATAATCAGCTCATCAGTTAGCGCGAAGCTGCTGACAAAATCCTTGAACAACGCTTTTGTTCTGGTAAAAGTATGCGGATGGAAAACCGTAATCAGATTTTTTTTCATCGCGCGCGCCCGTATTCCTTCTAAAGTAGCTTTTACTTCCGTCGGATGGTGGGCATAATCGTCAATGATCAAAGCGCCTTGATATTTTCCCAAAATTTGTGCTCGGCGTTCCGTACCTTTAAAACCAGCTAGGTATTTTTTTATATCGGGGATTGAAACTTTAAGCGCACGCGCGGCGGCAATAACTGCCAAAGCATTAAAAACATTATGCTCTCCCCAAAGACTAATCTTAAATTCACCCCAATCATTAATGGAGAAATATTGATAACCATTTTTTATTTTTAAATCGGTAGCGAGATAATTAACAGTCGGGATGGTCTCACCATTGGCAGCGACATCGTAAGTTATAGTTTGTCCGCCGCAATATTTTTTTATTTTTTTTATTTCCGGATCACGATTATTTATGACTAGAAATCCGTCTCGCGGAATCTTTTTAACAAAATTGCCGAAGACTTTAGTATAAGCGGCTTGATCCTTAAAGAAATCCGGGTGATCAAACTCAATATTATTCAAAACAACGCCGGAGGGCTTAAAATACTGCAATTTATTCTGATATTCATCAACTTCGGCGACAAAATATTTTGACTTTCCGAGCAGACTACTACCATTAAACTGCGGAACGCGTGAACCAACTAAAACACTAGGCGATTTACCCGCTTTAGCCAAAACATAACCAAGCCAAGCAGAAGTTGTTGTTTTGCCATGGCTGCCGCAAACGGCAATACCGTAATAACCATTAAATACACCCCCCAAAGCTTCGGCATAGGAAATAATCGGAATTTTTTTAAAGCGTCCGGGATTATTTTCAATTACCGCCATTTCAATATTATTTTTCGCAGTAAAAGCGGAGGAATGGACAATTAAATCGAGCTTATCGGGAATATTTTTGGCATTAAAAGGAGAAAAAACTTTTATCTTTTCTTTTTTTAAAACGCGATCGGTTAAAAATGTATCGGTAATATCGGAACCGCTAATCTTATTGCCCTTCTCACGCAAAAATTGCGCGAGCATCGTCATTCCGACCCCCTTGATGCCGATTAAATAAATATCCTGTTTTTTATTTTTATTTTTCATTTTATTTTTTAATAATTTCCCAAATAAGCGCCGCCATATTACTAGCCGCTTCTGGCTTCATAATTTTGGCGGCATTACGGCTCAGACTGCCTTTTAATTTCGAATCACCAAGCAAAATTTTTATTTCCTCTCCCAATTCTTTAGCCGATAGACCATCCTGATTTAAAACGACAGCCGCTCCCCGATCTTTAAATAAAAGCGCATTATCTTCTTGATGGGAATGCGGTATCGGAATTAAAATTGCCGCTTTAGCTAAAGCGGATATTTCCGTTAAAGCTCCTAAACCGCAACGAGAAACCACTAAATCGGCGGCGGCCAATAAACCGAGATATTCGTCATGGCCAAGAAATTCAATTGCTTGATAAGTGCCGTTATCAGACTCATTTTTTACAATATCTAAAGGTTTTTTATTGTGTCCGGTAAGATTTATTATTTGGCAAAATGGTAAAAGGTCGGGCAAGGATTCAGCGACCAATTTATTAATTGCTAGTGCGCCCGTTCCCCCGCCGACAACAAAGACGAATGGAACATCTATTTTTAAATTATATTTTTTTCTCATATTCATTCCTTGGGATTGGAATGAAGAAATATCTTTTGCCGGATTACCGATTAAAACTGCTCGCGGCCCATAATCGGTTAATGATTTTTCAAAAGTAACCGTAATAACGCGGGCAAAGGGCGCCATTAATTTATTAGCTAACCCCGGACGGATATCTTGTTGATGAATCAAAATAGGAATTCGGCGGCAAGCGGCGGCCCAAACTAAAGGCACGCTGACAAAACTACCAGCGCTAATGACTATTTCCGGCCTTTCTTGACGTAAAATTGTCAAGGACTTGAAGAAAGCACCAATAATTTTAAAGACGTCAAAAAAATTAGAAAAAGATAGATAGCGCCTCAACTTTCCGCTCGGCAAAGTCAGAAAACGAATTTCTTTATCTTTAAATTCGACAATCAATTCTTTTTCCGGACCATTTTTTGCCCCGACAAAAAGAAGATTAATATTTTTATCTTCTTTTATTAATTCTGTAGCCAAAGCCAATAGGGGGGTAACCGAACCGCCAGTCCCGCCACCGGAAAGCATTATTGTTTTTATTGTCCCGGATTTAATATCTTCCATAATTAAATTTGTTTTTTAAATCTTAAGCGCGGCCGCGAGAAAATCTGGTCTGCTTACTGATATTAATCAATATGCCCATGGATATCAGATTAACTAAAACCGCTGATCCGCCCGAGGAAATAAACGGCAAAGGTACGCCGGTCATCGGAATAAGATTAATCATTCCACCGATATTAAGAAACATCTGGACTGCTAGCCAGACAATAATTCCGATTGCGAGAGTACTTCCGTAAAGATCGGGCGCATCGCGAGCAATCATTAGTCCGCGATAAAAAATAAATAAATACAACAAAACTAAGAGAGTACTAAAAACAAAACCTATTTCTTCGGCGATTATCGGAAAAATAGAATCCGCCCAAACTTCTGGCAGATACATAAATTTTTGGCGACTCTCGCCGATACCCCGACCAAACCAGCCGCCAGAACCAACAGCAATTAACGATTGATTTATCTGATAGCATTTATCTTGAGCACTGTAATTTGGATTTTCCAAACATTTAAAACGATCCGATTGGTAGTTTGATTTCATACTGACAACGACGAAGAGCAACAAAGCCGCCAATAATCCGACTACAAAAATATGAGAAATCTTTCCGCCGCCGGAAAAAAAAACAATCATGGAAGTAAACGCAATAATAAATAATGTTCCTAAATCCGGCTGAAGAATCATTAAAATACTAATAACACCTAAAATAGCTAAAAACGGAACTATCCCCCCGGAAAAACTGCCTAAATCACCCTTTTTAGCCTCAAGCCAAGTTGCTAAGTAAATTAAGAAAGACAATTTAACAAATTCTGATGGCTGAAAAGACATGCCAAAAATATTTATCCAGCTTCGAGCTGTACCATAGTCTGATCGGAGCCCTGGGACAAAAACTAAAAGTAATAACACAATAGAGGCGAACAGAAAAAAAACAGCGAACTTTTTCCAAACACGATAATCTATTTTTGATACTACCCAAAAAATACCGAGCGAAAAGACAATCCAAATAAATTGACGGATAAAATAATGGTAAGTATTACCGTAACGGGAGTAAGAAACCACCCAGGAAGCGCTAAAGAGCATAACTAATCCGAAAATAAGCAAAGCAAACATAGCGGTAAGCAAGCTTTTATCCGCTTCGTGTTCGCCGGAGCGAGACTCAAATATTTTTCTTCTTAGACGGCCAAAAACCATAAAATAATCTTTTATTCAACTTAAAATTTTCGATCAAGCAAAAAAATCATCAATCCGATAGTCGCGCCGATACCGGCAATCATCCAAAAGCGCATAACAATCTTAGCTTCTGACCAACCGACCGCCTGGAAATGATGATGGATAGGTGAAGACAAAAAAACTTTCTTTCCGCGTAAACGCTTGGAACTAATCTGGATTAAAACGGACAATGATTCACCAATAAAGACTATGCCAATAGGAATAAGCAGTAAGGCGCTATTGGTCAACATGGCAATTATACCGAGAGTAACCCCTAAACTCATTGAGCCGGTATCCCCCATATAAAAACGGGCAGGCGGAATATTAAACCAAAGGAAAGCTACTAGGGCGCCGATTATCACGCCGCAAAAAGTGGCCAAATCATAATGCCCTTGAGTAAAAGCAATCACGCCAAAAGCGGAAAAAGCAATTAAAAGAGTGCCTCCGGCCAATCCATCTAAACCGTCAGTTTCATTAACCGAGAAGGAAGTCGCGACAATTATAAAGATAAAAAGAGGAATATACCAAGCACCGATTTCAAAATCATTTAAAAAAGGAACATGAAAAACCGTCCAACCAAGTTTAAAATAAAACCAGAGAGCACCGACGATGGCAATCAAAGTATAAATCAAAAGACGATGGCGTAATTTTAAGCCGCCGCCGCCTAAAACGCCTTTGCCGCGGACATCCAACCAATCATCGAATAGGCCAATTATAGCGGCAATTATCAAGGCGCCTAAAGGCAACAAAGTTTCTGAACGTGATAAAAAATTTAAATGACTAAAAATTTTTCCGGGAAAAATAGTGGGCAGAAGAGAAAAAATTAAAATCAAAATCAAAAGTGTCCCCCATATCAAAACGCCGCCCATCGTCGGCGTCCCTTCTTTGGCGGCATGCAGTTTACTGAAAATTGGCGTTTCCCCATTATTTCTTATCTTTTTACCTAATTTATATTTATATAAATAATGGGTGACAATCGGAGTAAGAAGAGCAGCAAAAATAAAAGCGAGAGTGGCAAAAAATAGAACCTTTATCAGATAGAATTCTAACATAAAAAATTAACGAAAATTAATTAGATAAACGGATAATAAAGCAATACTGAGGAAAGTACTAAAAATAACGGCCGCGCCCAAGAGATAATGGACTAAAATCTTGAAATTATTTTCCTTGTGTAAAATCGCTAAAATTATTAAATTAGCTAAAACAACGGCCAAACCGAGTAAGGGGTAAAGATATATTTCCGCCGGGCTAGCGACCAAATCAATACCAAAATCAACATTATAATGGAGTACTATTATATCGCCAGTTAAACTACGATGAATAAACCAGGCCTGGAACCAAACAATTACTTGCCAAAAAATAATCAAACCCAGGTAAACCCAGCTTGAAGTTAGTCGAAAAATGGCACCAAAAGACTGTTTAATATTCTCTAAAACAGTGTAAAAACGCGCATAAAAATTAGAATAAGCCATAAAAATATAGAGATAGCACCTTATACCCGCAAAAATACAGGTTAACATAACTATTTTAACATATTCTATAATAATATAAAATAAGCTATAATAATAGTATTATGAGTAAAAAAATTATAGCAAATATTTTCAATTATGCGGCTCAGGAAGGAGCCAAAGACATGATAATTGAAAAGCTGCCGCAAAAAATAAGTATCAACTATCTTTTCCCTAACGGTGAAACGCGTACCTTTGGTTTACCGGAAAAATTAGAAGAAGAACTCCGCACAACTCTGCGTCAGGTACTCTCTCTGGCACCCGATGATTTAACGGTTAAAAAATATTGTAAACTTAAAAATAGATCCGGTTGCCTTAATTTTTATTTGACGATTCTCCCTTCCAGTAATGGTGAAAAAATGATTGTTAATTTAACTCCTAAAGAAAATAAGCTCCTGCGCTTAAAACAATTGGGATTGCAAAGCAAGCAAGTAAAAAATTTACAAGCGGCAATTAAACATCGCTCCGGCTTGATTTTAATTGGTTCGCCTGTTTGTCAAGGTAAAGGAACGACTCTTTATTCTCTACTCCAAGAGTTAGATGTAATCGGCCGCAGTTCATATTTTCTTGGCGACGGTTTAGAATATCACCTTGATAACATAAATTGCCTAACTAATACTCAAAATAACTGGAATATAGTCTTAAATCTTGATTCTGATGTAATCATTACTGAAATTACCAAAGAGGAAGATTTAAAAAATACTTTTATGGCGGCAACTACCGGACGGCTTGTTTTGGCCACAATTAACGCCAATTCTGTCTGGGAAATTATGCTGGCAGTTTTAAAATTAAAACTTCCTCTAAAATTAAAGCTGGATAGCCTCAGACTAATAACTAACCAGCGAATTATTCCTTTAAAGAGATCACGCCTAAAAATGGCTTATCGGAAAAAAAACGAACGCCAAAATATCGGTCTTTTTGAACTCTTAACTCTGACTCCGGAAATAAAGAAATTTCTTTTAGAAGAAGAGGGCAATAAAGCTAAAGAAAACTTCTGGGAAAATTTAAGCCGTCTGGCACTTAAAAACGGCTATGAACCACTGAGTTATGATAAGCAGAAAAAAATTAAAAATGGACTGATATGAAGATAACGACAGTTATTCCTGCCTACAACGAAGCTGATAATATTGGAACTGTTATCGCTAAATTAAAATCTTATGTTGATGAGATTATTGTTGTTGATGATTCATCGTATGATAATACTTATGAAATAGCCCGCCAGGCCGGTGCGGTCGTTGTTCGCCATATAATCAATCGCGGACAAGGAGCGGCACTTAGAACTGGTACGCAGTTAGCTTTAGATCGCGGTGCGGATATTATTATCCATTTCGACGCCGATGACCAATTTCAAGCGGAAGATATTCCGGATATGCTCGCTCCTTTGCGTGCTGGGTCGGCTGATGCCGTTTTAGGTTCCCGTTTCCTGACAAAAAAATCCAATCTTCCAAAAACGAAACAATATCTTATCATGCCACTCGCTCGTTTTGTTAATCGTTTATTCTTCAATATAAAATTAAGCGATCCGCAAAGCGGTTTCCGGGCCTTAAGCCGCGCCAGCGCGCAAAAGTTAAAAATAGAACATGACGGCATGGCTCATTGCACGGAAATAATCCATCAATTATTTAAAAACGGCGATCGGGTTGTTGAGGTGCCGATTACCGTTATTTATCATGAATTCGGACAGAAATTCAGCGGCGGCTTCAAAATACTTAAAGATATAATAATTCAAAAAATAATCAAATAAATATGTTGCAACAAATTTTGGCTATCATAATAATCGCCTTTTTCCTTATTCGCCTTTTTAGACAAAAAAAGAAAAATCAAATTACCCCCAATGAATTTTCCATCTGGTTGATATTTTGGTTGATTGCCCTGATTGCTATAATATTTCTAAAAAAAATAGACGCCCTGGTCGCTCGACTTGGTTTTTCTGGCGACGGTATTAACGTCCTGGTTTATCTTGTCGTTTTAGCTTTGATTTATTTAGTTTTTCGCATGCGCCTAGCTATCGCCAAAATGGAAAAAAATATCAGCGAATTGAACCAAGCTTTAACCCTTAAAAAATAATTCCGCCCTACTTAATTTAATTTATGAAAATTGCTTCTATTGTCTGCACTTTCCCTCCTTATGCCGGCGGCATCGGTAATAGCGCTCTTCGAATAAACCAGTTGCTTGAAGATAAGAATGAAATTACCACTTTTACCCCGGCAACTATCAAGCCCTGGCTTCGCTATGGCAACGGTGCTTTTATTCCTCAGCTTTTTTGGAAACTCAATAAATTTGATTACATCTATTTACATTACCCCTTCTTCGGTACCGCCGAAGTCGTTTGGTTTTTTAAATTATTTTTTAAACGGCCAAAACTTATTATCCATTATCATATGGATGTTAATGGTTTGTCGCCGATTGCCCGTATTCTCAGTTTGCCGAGCAAACTAATTCGCCGTTCTCTTTTAAACCAGGCGGACACGATTGTTACGGCCAGCTTGGATTATATTAAATCCAGCCAAATTAAAGATTATTATAATGGCCATCCGGAAAAATTTCGCGAAATTCCTTTTGGCATCGATACAAAAAAATTTCAACCAAAATTAGTTAATCAAGTAATTAATAATCGAACACTCGCTAAGGCACAGGAAATCGTCCATTATGTTAACGATAAATTTATCAAACGCCACCGTTTAAATATTCTTTTTGTCGGCGGACTTGATTCGGCTCATTATTTTAAAGGTGTTGAAGTCTTGCTTAATGCCCTTTTTCTATCGGTTAATCGCAATTGGAGCCTAAAAATTATCGGTAACGGTAATCTGCGGCCGCATTATGAAGAAATAGCCAAGCGTTTAAAAATTGACAAACAAGTTGAATTCGCAGGAAATTTGGCTGAGTCGGAACTTATTCGTTCTTTCCAAGATGCCGATCTCTTCGTTCTGCCTTCAATTAATAGCAATGAAGCTTTCGGTTTAGTTTTAATTGAAGCGCTTGCTTGCGGCGTACCGGTAATTGCTTCTGATTTACCTGGCGTCCGCCGAGTTTTTGAAAATAATAAACAAGGGTTGCTAGCCGAAGCGGGCAATATTAATGACTTAACCAAGAAACTAGAATTTATTTTCAATAATGAAAGCGTGCGTAAAAATATGGCTTTAGCCGCGCGGCGGCTGGCTGAACAAAGATATGATTTAAGTAAAGTAAAAGATCGCCTAGAATCTTTATTTGTCCCACAAAAATGAAAATAGCCTTAGCCAACAATTTATACTATCCCTATAACCGCGGTGGAGCGGAAACGGTCATTAAAAAAATGGTGACCGATTTGCGCGCGCAAAACCATGAAGTAATCTTATTTACACTCCATCCCAAAAAAGATGCACCCCTAGAAAAAATTCGGATAAGCACCGAGGACGGCATAAAAATATATCGCCTCGCTTCCAATTATTTCCGGCTGGCGGAATTTAATCCCTTAAAAAAAATATTTTGGCATTTAGGAAATATTTTCTCTTGGGAAAAAACCGCCGCCATCAAAAAAATATTAATTGAAGAAAAACCGGAATTAATTATTACTCATAATTTAATGGGGCTAGGTTTCCAGCTACCGCGAGCGATAAAAAAATTAAATATCCATCATGAACATTATCTCCATGATATCCAACTGCTTCATCCGTCCGGCTTAATGATGTTCGGAGAAGAGTGGCGGGTTGATAGTTTTAGCGCTAAAATTTATCAACATTTTACTCGGAATGCTTTTAATTCTCCCGCCAAGGTTATTTCCCCTTCCGATTGGCTTTTAAAAGAACATCTTAAACGTGGGTTCTTTAAGGATTCAACTAAGGAAGTTAAAAAATCAAATATTATCGAGGACAAAACGGCCATAAGCCAAAGAGAAAATAATCTTCAGCCAACAAAAAACTTCTTATTTGTTGGACAAATTGAAGATCATAAAGGCATAATATTACTTGTAGCTACTTTTAAAAAAGCCCTTCGGACGAAACCGGATATATATTTAACTATTGCCGGCGATGGCAGCTTACTAGAAGAAGCGAAAAAAATCGCCAAAAAAAATACCCATATAGAATTCCGCGGACGTGTGGATAATTCGGAAATAAAATCTTTAATGGCGACCAGTGCTTACTTGATTGTTCCCTCTCTTTGTTATGAAAATTCTCCAACTACTATCTACGAAGCGCACTCCGTCGGCTTGCCGGTAATCGCTGCCAATATCGGCGGTATTCCGGAAATAATTAAGGCGGGCGATAGATTATTTCAACCGGGAGATATTGATGATTTGGTAAAAAATATTTTAAACTAATTTTTTAATTTTAATCGCAAACTAAAAAGACCGGATTTATATCCGGTCTTTTTTAAATGTTATTTTAATTTAATTGATTCTTTCAAGCGCTAAACCCCTGTAGTCTTTCGTGCGCCTGGACATCAAAAATTGTTTTCTTTAATCCATTCTCCAGAGTTACGACCGGCATCCAATTCAGTTCTTCTTTAGCTCGGCGAATATCCGGCAAAGCTAATTCGGAAATGAATAATGGACTATCGACATAGCTGACAGTCGATTGTGAATTAGTCGCCTTAATAATGATATCAACTAAAGATGATAATTTAATATCAACATCAGAACCGATATTTATCGGACCGGCGATATCAGTTGTCATAATCTTAGCCACAGCATCAAGAGCATCTTCAATATAACAGAAAGAGGAAGAAAAATTTTCATTACCGGGAATCAAAATCTCTTTATTTTCTAAAGCATTATTAATAAAATCAGGGATCATCTGATCATCATCAGCCTGCATGCGCGGGCCATAGACTCTAAAAAGACGGATTATTTTAGCATCAATATTATAAATTGAACGATAATTTGCGACTATCGTTTCGGCAAATCTTTTCCCTTCATCATACGAACTTCTTTCCGATAAGTGATCGATTCTACCTAAATCGCCTTCATTTAATTTTGCACCCGGTTTGGTATTGTCTCTCGGGCCGTAAACAACTGAAGAAGAAAATTGTAAAAATTTAGAATTATATTTGACGGCTAAATCCAATAAATTTTTAACAGCATATGAATTAGCTGTAATCGTAGCTAAACGATTAGCTAAAAAATTACGCGGTGACATTGGGCAAGCTAAATTATAAATCTCTTGAATTCCTTGAAATTCAATCTTAAAATTTCCTAAATCTGGTACCGTCTCTAAATTTAAAGGCGCGCTTAAATCATGATTAATGAATACAAAATTCGGATTAGCCAAAAGATGATCTATATTCTGCTCGCTGCCGGAAACAAAACTATCGACGCAGATAACCTTACAGGTTCTTATCAGCTCATCACAAAGATGAGAACCGACAAAACCGGCGCCACCGGCAACAATAACATTTTTCTTATCAAAAATAACTTGTTTAGACATATATTTAATTGCTTAATTTAATTATACCAAGATTAACGCCGCCGTTAAAGCTAGCATCCCAAGCATAGAATGATTCTTTAAGCGTACCCTGATTATCAAAAACCCGAACATGAGGCGCTCCACCCGGATTTGCCCCCAGGGCGATGTCATTAATACCGTCGTTATCAACATCACCAATAGCCAAATTGGCGCCTTCTTGCCAATTTTTATTATAGGCAGAGAATTTTTTTTGAAGCTGGCCTAAGTTATTAAAAATCCTCACCTGCGTTTCCCTGCCTTTTCCGGGGACAGTGATAATTTCCGCTTGATCACGATTTTTTCGGCCATTTATATCAGCAACGGCCAGTTTAATTCCACCGCGGAAATTTTTTTCATAAGCCAAAAAAATACTAATTAATCCTCCGTCTTTATCAAATATTTTTACTTGCGGTTCTTGACCGCTACCAAAACCGACGACTATCCGATTATCCCCTTTACCCTCGATATTACCAGCGGCCACACTCCAGGAACCGATAATTTTTTTATTGGCCGCTAAAAACTGTTTTTGTAATTTTCCATTACTGTCAAAAATACGAACCTGGGCGGAACCGTTAGAGGCGGGTATGGTAACAATTTCTGACTGATCATTGCTGTCAAAATTAGCCAAAGCAACGTTTACGCCACCACGGAATTTTTTATCATAAACCAAAAACTTTTTCAGTAATTTACCGTCGGAATTAAGAATCATTACTTGCGGTTCGCTTCCGGCCGGAGAGCCAACCACTATTTCATCAAGGTCATCACCGTTAACATCACCAATAGCAATACTAGAGTTAGGTTTAATATTTTCTGTACCGTATGAATCTTTTACTAAATCACCATTAACAGCCGTTAATTTTGTATCTTTATTGCCTGACACAGGAAATAATATAAAACGTCCCAGGCGGCTGTACAAACTTGCCTTAGCCATTTCTATTGCTTTATCAAGATTTAAACGGCCATTGCCTAACTGTCCTAGATACTTAGGGTTAAGACGACTAATATTATCAGTTGAAGCAAAAAGAATATTCACTATTTCCCGACGGCTAAGTTCAGGGTTGGCCTGAGCAATCAAGGCCAAAGAAGCCGATACTAAAGGTGCAGCCATGGAAGTTCCGGACCAAAAACCATCATAATATTTATGGGGGTTATCTTTATTACTCCCAAGCGTAACTGTATTAAAAAAGCTTATACCCGGAGCGGTAATATCGACGCAATGAAATCCGTAACTGGAAAAACTGGCTTTCTGATCAAGCGCATCGGTAGCCGCTACACCGATAACCATATTCTCTCCGAGGGGACCGTCATAACAAGCCGGATAAATCGGCGTTTTGTCGATATTATAACCTTCGCCTCCTGCCTGTTCATTACCGGCCGCGGCAACAATCATTACTCCCGCTTTATGAGCACGAGCAATTGCATCTTGAACGGCTTCGCTATAAGTAAAATTTACAAAACTAAGATTTATTATATCGGCGCCATTATTAGTTGCATAGTCGATTGCTCTTATTACATTACTGATTTTCCCTTCACCTCTATCATCTAAAACTTTGAGTGGCATGATTTTCGTTTTCCAAACCACTCCGGCAACCCCTTGATTATTATTTCCACGAGCAGCGATTATTCCCGCCACCATTGTACCATGGGAAACACCCGCCTCTGTCCAGCCGCTAGAAAATTTTGGTGATGGATCGGGATTATTATCGACAAAATTCCAACCATTAACGTCATCAATAAAACCGTTATTATCATCATCTTTATTATTTCCGGCTATTTCTCGAGTGTTGTGCCAGATATTATCTTTCAGATCGGGATGATTAATATCAATTCCTGAATCAATTACGGCAATCACTATATCTGGAGCTTCAGAAATTTTTTCCCAAGCGCTATCGGCTTTAATTTTAGATAGATACCATTGATTGTTATAATAAGGATCATTAGGCTTAATACTAGCTAAAACCGGCTCGGCAAAAGCGAGAAAGAGTATAAAAAAAGATGTTATTAGTTTCTTCATATAACATCATTATAATAGCATATCTTTTTAGTTTTTTGTAGGCGTTTTTTACTGGAGTTTTTCAATAACTTGTAATGTTTCTTCAGCGCATTTACGCCAACTGAATTTTTGGCTCTGAGCCAGCCCCTTAACTCTAAGTTCCTGTCGTAAATTTTTATCTTCAATAATTTTAACCATCGCATTGGCAATAGAACGCTTATTATTCTGATCAAAATATAAAACTGCGTCAGCGGCAATTTCTTTTAAGACCGCCAAATCGGAAGCAATCGTCGGCAAGCCGCAAGCCATAGATTCTAAAACCGGGATACCAAAACCTTCATGTTTGGAAGGAAAAATAAAAGCACTGGCGGCATTATAAATATACGGTAAATCTGCTTCCTCTACCCAGCCGGGAATATAAACCTCACTATTAAGATCAAATTCTTCAATCGCATATTTTACTTCATCAAAACCGAAACTGGCATTACCAATAAGCACGAGCTTTTCTTTTATTTCCGGATTATTTTCCCGGACGATTGCTAAAGCCTCAACCAGCGCCGGAGTATTTTTTTTCTTCTCTAAACGACCGACATAAAGGAAAAATGGCTTAGCAATACCATACTTATCTAAAATGCTTTGAATTTTCTGCCCATCGTCTATTGGACGGAATAAATCATTATTATAACCGTTACGGACAACGGAAATTTTTTCGATCTTAGTTTCGGGATATAAACTGAGAATTTCACTTTTGGTAAATTCGGAAACAGTTATAATCTTTTCGGCATGATTAAGCGCAAAAGCGGTTGACCAATATAAATAATCTACCGACTCGGAGGAATATTTTCCAAAAGTCACCAATTTAACAAAAAAGTTTATTAACCGACGAATGAAGGCGCTCTTAGCTTTAACTTTTTCCGAAAAATAAAGATTCTGCTCACGGACAAAAGCAATATCATGGATAGTATTAATTGTCTTACGGGGATTAAAAAGCGGCAAGGTATGAGCCGGAACAAAAAGCACATCCGGACGGCAAACAAGCATCTCAAGCGATAATCGGCCCAAAGTCCAAAAAGCGTTGAAGGGCCATTTTAAATATTTAAAAGTAAAATTCGGATTCTCTTTGATGAGTGCAGCTAGTTCCGGTGTTGGCGGCGTGTTTAAATACAACCAATATTTATTAGTGGAATCGATTATCGCTAAATTTTTGATAAGAAAAAATGAATACCATTCGGTACCGGTCTTTAATTTTCGATTAGCGCGTGAAGCGTCGATTCCGATAATCATAAGTAAAAAAATAAATCCCAGGATGGTTCCTGAGATTTAGTTATTTGGTAGCGAGAATGCTACGCTTATATGAGTCCAAATTATCTAAAGCAATCCCTGTTCCCTTGACTACGCAAAGCATCGCGTCGTCTGCAACATAAGCAGGAACGCCGGTAGTTCGAGATATTAATTGGTCCATATTACGGAGCAAGGCACTGCCGCCTGTAAGCACAATTCCTTTATCCATAATATCCGCTGATAATTCCGGCGGAGTTTTCTGTAAAACTTTTTTGGCCGCCGAGATAATTGCCTCCAATTCATTTTGAATTGCTTCAGTCACATCATCACTCGAGACGGTTATGCTGCGCGGTAAACCGGTAACAATATCGCGTCCGCGAATTTCCATGTGCAATTTATCCTCCATATATAAAGCCGAACCAATATTTATTTTTATTTCTTCGGCTGTTCTTTCGCCGATAGCCAAATTATATTTTTTACGAATATATTCCAAAATAGCGGCGTCAAATTTATTACCGCCGACACGGACTGAAGTAGAAGCCACAACCCCACCCAAAGAAATAACCGCCATTTCGGCTGTTCCGCCGCCAATATCGACAACCATGTGCCCAGTTGCGGAACCAATCGGAATATCAGCTCCAATCGCCGCCGCTACCGGTTCTTTAATAATGTAAGCCGCTTTAGCACCGGCCGCAATCGTCGCTTCAATAACCGCCCGGCGTTCCGTTGAGGAAATTCCGGCTGGAACAGCGACCATAACTTCTGGACGAAAAAGACGGATGCCGCCTAAAGTTTTATTGATGAAATAACGAATCATCGCTTCCGTTGCCTTATAATCGGCAATTACGCCATCCTTAAGAGGGCGAACCGCGGTAATAGTATCCGGGGTTCGGCCAATCATATCCTTTGCTTCGTTCCCTACCGCTAAAATTTTCTTATCGGTAATTGAAACGGCCACGACGCTCGGCTCGTTAATAACGATACCGCGCTTCGGCAAATGGACAAGAGTATAAGTTGTACCGAGATCAATCCCGATTCTTTTGATAAACATAATAAAAACTTAACTAACTCATCTTAGTATTTTCTGGTACTTTAGTCAAATTAGCTCTATTCTTCATAATCGCGATCTTCATTCTCTTCCACATCATCTTTTTTGCTTTTATTATTGACAATCTTTATAACTTTCTCGGCAAATTCAAAAGTATCAAATTCTTCTTTAAAGAAGAAATAATCGGCGCCAAGTTCAAGCGAACGGCTACGGCTATCTTCATCGCTCAGATCGGTAAAGATAAATATTTCCTTTTCATTCAATTCGTCATCACCCTTAATTCTTTTAATAACTTCAAAACCGTCTATTTTTGGCAAGATTAAATCCAAAATAATATAATCTGGATCGTATTCTTTGATATTAGAGATGAGTTCATCAATCTCTTCATCCGCTTCGCTAACCTCGACTTCTAAATCAGCGGCGGTAAATTGCGATTCTAATCCGTATAGGATATTAGCATCATCTTCGACGATGAATATTTTTTTACTGCTCATAAGTTTAATTTTGAGAATGAGTTATATTCTTTATTTTAATTATTATTTTTTTAATGATTGCCACCAAGTAGGGTTATTCTTATACCACTCGACTGTCGCGGCTATTCCAGTATTGAAGTCAACCTGCGGTTCCCAACCTAATTCATTTTTTGCCTTGGAATAATCAATGGCATAGCGTAAATCATGTCCTAAGCGGTCGGCGACATACTCAATCATTTCTTCGCTCTTACCCATTAATTGTAATATTAACTTAGTAATTTCCAAATTAGTCTTTTCACTATTCCCGCCCAAACAATATGTCTCGCCAATCTTTCCTTTTTTAATAATGAAATCAACGCCGCGATTATGATCATCAACATGTATCCAATCGCGAATATTCTTTCCTTCACCATAAACGGCCACCTTCTTTCCTTCGATTAAATTGGTGGTAAAAAGCGGAATAAGTTTTTCCGGGTGCTGATATGGCCCATAATTATTCGAACAATTGGAAATTGTTATCGGTAAACCATAGGTATGGAAATAAGCTCGGACTAAGTGATCAGAACCGGCCTTTGAAGCACTATAGGGAGAACGCGGATCATAAGGAGTTTTCTCGTTAAATTTAGGGCTATTCATTTGGAGCGATCCATATACTTCGTCGGTGGAAATATGATGAAAACGGATATTGCCGTTATTTTTAGCCGCCTCAAGGAGGACGCGGGTTCCCTCAACATTTGTCTTAATGAAATCTGCACTATTTTTAATCGAACGATCGACATGGCTTTCGGCCGCGAAATGAACAATAACATCAATCTTTTTAACAAGTTCATTAACTAATTTCTCATCCGTGATATCGCCCTTAACGAACTTATAATTAGGGTTATTTTCAATATCGCGCAAATTTTCTAAATTTCCGGCATAGGTCAAAGCATCAAGATTAACAACTGAATCTTCAGGATAATTCTTCAGCCAATAATGGATAAAATTAGAACCGATAAATCCGGCGCCGCCGGTAATAAGTAATTTCATATTTATGCTAATAATTTTTTAACTACTTCCTCCGCTTCCCCGTCTTGGTAACCTTTTCTTGGCCAAGGCCCGAGACCGTCACCATTATGGCGCGGGATTATATGAAAATGTAAATGTGGAACTTCCTGTCCGGCGACTTCACCATTATTTTCCGAAACATTGTAACCGGCTACGCCTAATTTTTCTTTAATAAGTAAACCAATTTTTTTAATCGCTAAAATAAGTGCGATTAAATCTTCTTCATTTATCTCTTCTATATTTTCATAATGCTTTTTTGGAACCACTAAAGTATGACCGGGATTGAGCGGTTTAATATCTAAGAAGGCTAGAACCTTTTCGTCTTCATAGACTCTATGACAAGGAATTTCACCATTAATTATTTTACAAAATATGCACATATAAAATATTTTGTGTCCGGATTTATACCTTCTCGCTCATGATAATTTCTGGCAAAAAATTAATTCTTTTAGTTAATTGACTCTGGGATAAGAAAATTAATTTTTTGTAACAAAATTATAAATCGCTCAAAAGTATAAATCCGGACAAAAATTTATTTAATCAATATGGTAAGGGCTGTCGGCCATTTTTTCCCATCTAATTTCATCAATTTCCTCTTTCTTGGCGACTCCTTTATATAATTTATCAGGAAAATTTATCGATGTTGCCGGACTCTTAGAAACGCATTTATAACCATGAACAACTCCCGGTGGAACAATCACGGTACAAGGATGGCTCTCGCCGACAACCATCTCTAGTTTTTCTCCTTTAGTGCTTGAACCTTCACGTCTGTCCCAAAGACAGAGTTTAAAATCACCGCTCCCCGGAAAAATAAAATAATCTGTCTGATAAACATGTTCATGCGGCCCTCGGGCAACTCCCGGCAAAGTTACACTAAGATAAGACATGGCCACACCCGAATCTACTTCGTCGCGGCGATATATTTCCATTAAATAACCACGATCATCTTCATATTTGTTGAGTTCTTTTATTATTACTCCGTTAATCATATAGGTATTTAAATTAAAATATTAAATCTTAATCAAACTGTTCTGAGCGCCAAAATGGGAAACTTTGGCGGCGGCATTTTGCAAGCTTAAATGTAAGGTCTTATCGATGTTACCCCCGAAGATAGTCCAGCCGGCGGCAAAAGAAGAATTAAAAATATCACCGACCCCGGTTGTATCCACGCATTTCTCTGCCTTTACAATATTACGGATAATCACTTTCTGACCGTCAAAAACCATCACACCGTCTTTGCCCAAGGTAATAACCACAATTTTCGGTCCGAAACTATGGATCATTCTCAGAAGTTTTTCGGTATCATTTAAAGTTTTATATCTCGATCCTTTATATTCTTTGGAATTTACAATTAAAGAAAGGGCTTCGTCCTTATTACAGGCAAAGACTGTCGTCTTCGCTAAATATTTTTTTATTTTATCTACCCCGCCAATAAGCTGAGTCATGCCGGGATTCCAAAATATATTCGGACCCTTGGGACCAACGACGGAAAAGATCTTTTTTAAATTACTTACCCAATCGCCGGACAAAGAAGCGACATAGATGGATTTAGTATTTCGCAAATTAGAAATATCTCTCTCACTTATTACCAAATTATTATTGGCACCACGCTGGGCGAAAATAATTCTTTCTCCACTGGGGGCAATCAAAATAAACGAAGAACCACTCTCTTCATTCTTTATTTTCTTTATTAAATGGGTATCAACATTACGATTTTGTAAATTTTCAACAATCAACCGGCCATCATTATCGTCACCGACCGGAGCGATACAGGCCACCTTCAAACCAAAATTCGCCAAACAAGCCGCGGCATTAGCTGCGCCGCCGCCGAAAGAATAATGGAACTTATCTACTTTTATTTTGGCGTCTGATTCAAACGCTAAAAGTTTCTGGCGCAAAATATCACCAGCATTATCTATTAATACACCCTGATCGGTAAAAAAGGATATATCGTGAGTTGTCCCGCCAACAGTTATAAAATCGTATTTCATAAATATTTATATTATCTACATAATATCACACAAAGGACTTCTTCTCCAAAAAGAAAGGCTTAATTCTCTTTGAGACCAAAACTGCCAAATTGAAGAGGATTAAAGCTGACAAAAAGCTCCAAGCGCTTTGATAGGCTACTGCCAGCCAAAAATTCTTTTGCACTAAAAAGAAAACCGCATAATCAGTACTGGAAACATACAGAATGATGGCCGCTAATATATTATAAAAAAAAGTTGTGCCCACCATAATAGCTAACAAGGAATAAAAAGAACGATTAGTGAGCCAATTTTTCAAAATCCATTCAGCAAATAGAAGACAAAGGAAAAAAATAATAATATAAAAACCAAAAAAATTAAAAGACATAACATCCAGCCAAAAACCGGCAATCAGAGCGGAAATGGAAGCAATCCGAAAATCTAAAAAAAATAAAATAAAAATCAAAACAATTAAAAGCAAATTAATCTGGCGAAAAGGATTGGGCAGCGAACTAATAAAAGAAAACTGCAATAAAGCCAAAAAGGAAATTATGCCGACTAGAATTAATATTTGCCAAACATTTTTTAACATAATCCTAAAGAATAATTATTGTCACGACAGTTAAATTATTCAAATTGACTAATGGTTCAATGGTTGCGTCTTGCCAAACCTCATTGCTTTCATTGCGGACTTCAGTAATTTTACCGATTACCAATCCTCGAGGAATTTTATCGCCCAAACCGGAAGTAATAACCGTATCACCAACAGTAATCTTTTCCAGCTGAGGAATATAATTCATCTTGATAGTTAGTCCCAAGTCACCATCGGTAATTCCTTGAGTTTTAGTGGAATTTTGGATAGAGGCCGCTAACTTGCAATCCTGGCTAGTTGTTAAACAAATTTTAGCGCTGGTTTCTTTAACTTCAATAATCTTACCAATTATTAAACCTTCTTCGTTAACTACACCTTGGCCAAGCGCTAGACCATCATGAGACCCTTTATTAACAATTAAATCCTGGCCCTCTTCGGTTCCCTCATTCAAAGACTCGCGAGAAACAACTTCGGCCGCTACTGCTTTAAAATTATTTACCGCCAAAAAATTTAATTGGCTGCGTAATTTTGCATTTTCATCCATTAATTCTTTTTCCTGGGAATTAGCAACTGTCAGGAGCGCTACTTCTTTGGTTAGTGAATCAACCTGGGCTAAAAGCGATGCCTGAGTAGCGCGATCCTGATAAGAACGGCTAAAAGAATTTCCCCAAGAATAAAAACGGCTATTTAAGGGTTTAAAGATATTCAAAATAAAATTTTCCATTGGACGTGAAGCGCCGATTCCATGCAAAAAAACAAGTAGCCCGAAAACTACCAAAAAAATCAAAATCGGATTGTTTTTTTTTATTTTCATCCGGAAATAAAAATTAATTATTCAATAATATTGGCCAGAACGACCTTTTCCAATAGTTCTTTATTGCCCAAGAGTAAACCGGTTCCCCGCGCGACACAAGTTAAAGGATCATCAACAATCTTAACCGGAATTTTAGCGGCTAAAGAAATTGCTTTATCGAGTCCGCGCAGCAGTGCCCCGCCGCCGGAAAGATACAAACCGCGTTCATAAATATCGGAAACTAATTCCGGAGGAGTTGTTTCCAAAATTGTCTTGATGGTTTCAATTATTTTATTGACCGTCCGGCTGATTGCTTCACGAACCTGTTTATCATTAATCATGATCGCCTTCGGCAAACCGGTCAAAAGATCGCGTCCGCGAACTTCAATTTCTTTCGGTTCATCAAGCGGTACGGCCGAACCGATACTAATTTTAATATTTTCAGCCAGTTGTTCGCC
>Ga0224525_1000240_pt1 | contig 26741 bp, 22 predicted proteins | sample CFST100metaG_FD_179874 | JGI IMG/M metagenome (GOLD analysis project Ga0224525, IMG submission 179874) | Peat soil microbial communities from Stordalen Mire, Sweden - C.F.S.T100 | ecosystem: Environmental > Terrestrial > Soil > Wetlands > Peat | place: Sweden: Norrbotten County, Stordalen Mire...
GATCCTGCTGGAGTACATCGTGGCCAGAATCGTTCCGCATAGGCCCCGAAAACTCATCCAAACACAGGCTCTGCTGGCTGGCAACTGCGGTTTTTAGGATAAAATGCTGTTAATCCGCCTCGGGCAATTGGACCGACCGGGCCTCCAGCACCGCCTCGATGCTCTTGAGCTCTTCCAGCACATGGTCGGGTACCGGAGCGTCCACCTGCACCAGAGCCAGCGCTTTTACCGGCTTTTTGCCCGTGCGCTCGCGGCCCAACGCGAAGTTGGCAATGTTGACGCCCTGTTCGCCCAGAATTGAGCCGATTCTGCCAATTACACCCGGAACATCCAGATTTCTGCAAACCAGCAGGTTGCCTTCGAGCGGCGTCTCGATGTCAATGCCGTCGAAAGTGAGCAGGCGCGGATGCTCGCCGCGGATGACCGTAGCGCTGGCCTGGCTGGAGCCTTCATGCGTGTGCAGCTCGATGGTCAGCACGCTGGCCGAGCCGCCAATCTGGCTTTCCGGCTTTTCCTCGTGCAGACGGATGCCGCGCTCCTCGGCCACCGTCGCCGCATTGATCCGGTTCACGTTCTCCGAGCCTTGAAGCAGTCCCGCGATGGCCGCGTTGCGCACCAACTCGGTTTTGGCCTCGGCCAGCTTGCCGGCATAGGTCAGATGAATGGCCTCGATGCCGCTCTGCCCCGCCTGCGCCAGGAACGAACCGAGCCGTTCGGCCAATTCGATGTACGGCGCCAGCACCACGTACTCCTCGTGGCTCAGCGAAGGCATATTCACGGCATTCTGCACCACGCCCAGCTTCAGATAGTCGCGCACCTGACGCGCAATCTGCACGCCCACGGCCTCTTGCGCCTCGGCCGTCGAGCCGGCGATGTGGGGCGTCAGAATCACGTTGTCCAGCGCCGCGTAAGGCGAGTTCTGGGGCGGCTCCGAGGCGTACACATCCAGCGCCGCTCCGGCCACCTGACCGCTCTTGAGCGCTTCGACCAGCGCCTCGTCGTTAATCAACTGGCCGCGCGCGCAGTTGATCAGGCGCACGCCCTTCTTCATCGTCGCCAACGTTTTGGCGTTGATAACGCCGGTCGTCTGCGGCGTCAGGCCAACATGCAGCGTAATGTAGTCCGAGTTGGCGAACAGCTCCTCCTGCGTCACCAGCTTGATGCCGTTCTCCCGCGCCACAGCGGCGGAAACAAACGGGTCGCTGCCCACAACCTCCATCGCCATGCCACGGGCCCGCTTGGCGACTTCCAGGCCGATCCGTCCCAGGCCCAGAACGCCCAGCGTCTTCGCGCGCAGTTCCGTGCCCTGCATAATCTTCTTTTCCCATTTGCCGGCGTGCATCGACGCATTGGCCGCGGGAATCTTGCGCGCCATGGTCAGCATCAGCGCAATGGCCAGCTCGGCCACGGCCACGGAATTTGCGCCCGGCGTGTTCATCACCACAATGCCCCGCCGCGTAGCCGCCGTGGAGTCGATATTGTCCACACCGACGCCCGCCCGGCCAATCACACGCAGTTTGGGCGCATGGCTCATCAGTGCGTCATCGGCCTTTACGCCGCTGCGCACCACCAGCGCATCGGCGTTGCCGAGCGCCGCCGGAAGTCCGTCCGGCAACTGGTCGTGGGTCAGGACTTCCCATCCCGGCTCGGCCGCAAATACGGCCAGCGTTGCCGGAGATACCTTTTCCGCCAAAACAATCTTCATCGCGTCTCCCTTATCCTTGCGTGCAGCTTCATACTCGTCAAAGTGGATGCCGTGCTGTTCGCACAGAATCTCAAACATCCGCAATACCGCCGCGTGCGGTTTGCCCTCGCCTCGTTCGTACTTGGCCAGCGAGTTGGGATGAACCCCCAACCGCTCGGCCATTTCGTATTGATAGAGGCCAAGCTGCTTGCGTGCAATCAGCAGCTTCTCCCCAAAACTCAGTTCCGCCATGAAATCAGCTCTCAGATGACAGTGAACAGTAAACAGTGGTCAGTGAACAGCCGGGTGCCCCAGCCATGACGCGTTTTTTGCGTCATGGCTGGAAAGCCACAAACCTGCTGCTAGGCCTTGCGCGCGTCCGCGTACACCTGTTGTGCCGCCGCCACAGCCTGCCCGTAAACCACCGGCAGCTTCAGCGTGTCCTTGGCAATGTTCTCCATCGCGCCCAGCAAGGCGATTGTGTCCAGGCAATCGAAAAAGCCCAGGTGCGCCACACGGAAGATTTTGCCCTTCATCGTGCCCTGCCCGTTGGCAACCGTCAGGCTGTAGCGCGTCTTCAGCGCCTTGACCACGTCGCCCGAATCCAGCCCTTCCGGCACAGAAACGGCGGTAGCCGCCGCCGAGGGCGAGGTGGGCGCAAACAGCGTGAAGCCCAACGCCACCAGCCCGGCGCGCGTTGCCTTGGCGTTCGTCTGCGCATTGTCAATCAGCGCAATGCGGCCCTTTTCCAGGTCGCCGCCGCCCTGCGCGGCAATGAAGTCCAGCGCCGCGCCCACGCCGGCCACCAGTGACACCGCCGGTGTATACGCGGTTTCACCCTTGCCCTGATTCTTGCGTTCCTTGCGCAGATCGAAGTAGTAGCGCGGATTCTTCGAGCTGTCCATCGCTTTCCATGCCTTCTCGCTCACGCTCAGATAGGCCAGCCCCGGCGACATCATCACGGCCTTCTGTGAGCCGCCGATCAGAATGTCGATACCCCAGCCGTCCACGTCGAAGGTCGTCGTCCCCAGGCCGGTAATGCCATCCACCACCAGTAGCGTTTCGGAACCCTTCAGCAGTTCGGCCACCGCTTGTACGTTGTGGCTGACTCCCGTTGAAGTTTCCGAGGCCTGCATATAAAGAGCCTTGTGATCCGGCCGGAGCGCTTTCTTCACTTCCGCCAGGTTAAAGGTCTGCCCATAGGGCGCCTCGATCACATCCACCTGGCAGCCAAAGGTTTTGGTCAAATCCGCCCAGCGCTCGCCGAATTTGCCGGCCGAAAGCACCAGCACCCGGTCGCCCGGCGAAGTGAGATTGGAGACCGAAGCCTCCATCGCGCCCGTGCCCGAGCAGGACAGCAGCAGCACGTCGTTCTGCGTGCCGATAAAAACCTTCAACTGCCCCAAAACCTTCTGGAACAGAGCGCGAAACTCCGGCGTGCGGTGGTGCATGTCCGCCGCCGCCATGGCAAACTGGGCCGCCGGCAAAAGCGGCGTTGGTCCCGGTGTAAACAAACGCGTCTTGCTAATCATCTTTTCTCCTCATTTTCTGTTGGGGCCTGGATTTTGAGCCTGAAACAGAAATGCGCTCTGGATCAGATGCCCTGCGGCGGTCCCTCAATCACATAATACACACAAATGTGGATTCTATGATTTTTGTGAGTGTATTTTCTGTGCAAATCTCTGATAATTGCCAGATTGATGCATCTATTGATCCGGCCCTTATGTATAGCAACACTGTCTGGGTGCCCCACCCTCGCGACGCCCTTGTTTTTGTCGCTAGGGTGGGAGAGCACGTTGCAAATCTTTTGGGCCGGATCAATAGCAACCGGCGCTGCCGACAGACCGCTGAGGCCGGAAACAGCCGCGCCGGGCCGCAAGCCTTACAATTTTACTTTGAGCTGTATCGTTTCCGGCTCGAATTCCGGCTACCAGAGGCAGAACACCATGACCGAAGCAGGCGCACTTGAAGTTCTCGTTACGCAACAGATGATCCTTGCCATGAAGGCCCACGACGCCGAGCGCACCGGCACGCTGCGCCTCATCAAGAGCACGCTGAAGAGCATTGCCATCGAGAAGCGCGACATTCTGACCCCGGCCGAGGAGCAAAAGGCGCTGGCCAGCATGGTCAAGCAGCGCCGCGACTCGATTGAGCTTTACACCCAGGGCAAACGTCCGGAGCTGGCCGCCAAGGAAGCCGCCGAGATTGTCGTCATTGAGGAGTTTCAGCCCAAGGCCATGGACGAAGCCAGCCTTCAGGCGCTGGTCACGGAGGCCGCCGCGGAGGTTGCCGCCGCCACGGGCCAGCCCCTCACACCCAAGCAGATGGGTCCGGTCATCAAGGCCGTCCAGGCCAAGCTTCAGGCCAAGAGCCTCCGCGCCGAGGGCCGCGCCATCAGCGAACTCGTGAAAAAGGCGCTGGCAGGCTAAGTTTCTGGCAATTTGAAGTTGTATCAGTGTTGGGTGCCCCAGGTCCCGATTTTGGGATCTGGGAAGGTATGAACTCAAGGTACTTCTTCATCCTGTCAGAGACCTGGGGCAAGTTCAGAATTGGCGCAGAGTGAGTTGATGCGGTCAATCGCTGTTTCCCGGCCAGTAATTCTGAATTTGCGCAATTGATCCGGCTGTCGGCGGTGGCATAGAGGCGGTATTCGTTTCGCTTGTTAAGCTGCATAAAGTTATTTCACAGTTAAAGAACTGTCATCCTGAGCGACCGGAGCAAAGCGAAGGGAGTCGAAGGATCTGCGGCCGTTTTTCTTCTCTCGTGTCGCAATTTATACTTGACGAATATTAGGTAAAAAGGCGAGTAACCTCTCCGTGATTGTTTCCCTTTTATGCTTTCAACTTAGGTTTGTGCTATCCAAAACCTCAGAAGCTGGAACAGTGGCGTCCGGCGATTCCTAATCTGAATGTTTCTCAAGCCGCGCAACGAAGATAGATAAAGAACAATAAAGGACAAAACTATAGATATCCCACCTTAGCCGCAAAAACAAATACGCGGCGAAGGTGGGGCACCCAGTTGAACTCTGACAGCTTTCCGCTTACTTTTTCAGCGGCTTGCGGGCAAAGTAAAAGAGCGAAAAGGCCAGCGCCAGGAAGGCCACGACCGAGACGCCATTGCTAAAGAGAAAAGTGTGCGGAATGGCGATGGGATTGTCCCGGCCGAAGGTGGTTTCGTAGAGCTTCAGCGCCACGCCGAGCAGGCCGATAATACCGCCAGCGGCAATCAGGCCCGAAGCATAGAGCGAACCCGGTGAGATTTCGCCCTCCGCGTCCGCGTCGCCGCCGCGCCGCTCGATGGCCCGGTCGGCCATCCAGCGCACCACGCCGCCGGTAAAGATCGCCAGCGTCGTGCCAATCGACAGATACGCGCCCACGGCAAACGAAAGCGAAGGAATCCCCAGCAACTCGACCGCGATGACCAGGAAGACGCCCAGCAGCACCAGCCCCCAGGGCAGCTTGCGGCTGAGAATGCCGCTGATGACCGTGGCCATCAGCCGAGCCTGCGGCGCGGCGGCCTTCTCGCTACCGATGCCGGAGATCCATTGCACCTCAATCTGTTTGGTGGCCGGTGAGTAGAGGTATTTGCCGTCGGCCAGCTCCGGTGAGCCGAGCGCGTTCAGCACCACATACTCATTCTTGTGGTGGATGGTTGTCGTCTTGTTGGCGTTGGTGACCGGAAACTGCGCGTGCAGGCTGGCGGTGTCGTTCTGGATGTTGACGCCGGAGTGGGGCGCGGAAATGTTCCATGCCTGCGGGGCGGCTTTGAACTCCTGCAAGCCCTCGTTCATCAGTTGGAGGGTAAAACCGATGGCGACGGTGGAAACAAGAACGCCGATCATTAGCGCGATCTGCTGCAAGCGCGGCGTGGAGCCGACCAGGAAGCCGGTCTTCAGGTCCTGCGACGTGTCGCCCGCGTTGGCTGAGGCGATGCAGACCACGCCGCCGATGGTGATGGCCAGAGCGCCGTAGGCCGGAGCGGTCCAGCCCCTCACGAGGAAGATGGCTGAAGTGGCCATCAGGGTGGCAATCGTCATGCCGGAAATCGGGTTGGCCGAACTGCCAATCAGCCCCACAATACGTGAGCTGACAGTGACGAACAGAAAGCCGAAGACCACGATCAGCAAGGACGCGGCCAGGTTGGCCATCCAGCCCACATAGGCTCCCGGCACCGGCTTGAACTCCAAGAAGAAGAACATGCAAGCCACCAGCACGACGGAGCCGATGACGACAAAGCGCATCGAGAGATCATCCTGCGTGCGCAGCAGCTTGCCGCTCACTGCCGCGCCGGGCTTGAGCTTTTTGAAGCCCGAACTGAGCGCGCTGAAGATGGTGGGCAGCGTCTTGATGAGGGTAATCAGCCCGGCAGCGGCCACGGCTCCGGCGCCCATTGGCCGGATGTATGTGGACCAGAGGTCGCTGGGCCCCATCTGCGCGATGGGAACGGTGCCGGGATAGATGGGGTGGCCCAGTTCCTTGCCGAAAAAGTAGATCAGCGGCATCAAAACCAGCCAGGAAAAGACGCCGCCGGCAAAGATGACGCCCGCCACCTTGGGTCCAATGATGTAGCCCACGCCCAGGTACTCCGGCGTGGCGTCGGCCTTGATCGACGAGCCTTTGAGGATGTGCTGCGGGCCAAAGTCTGGCTGAAACTCCGGCGTGCCGGGCCATGCGCCGCCGAGGTTCTCATTCTGGAAGAAGGTGTAAAGCGCGCCCAGGCCGAGTCCGAAAAAGACGCGGCTGGCAAAGGAACCGCCCTTTTCGCCGGCGATGAGAACGTCGGCGCAGGCCGTGCCTTCCGGGTATTTCAGGTTTTCATGTTCCTCGACAATGAGCTGGCGGCGCAGCGGAATCATGAACAGAACGCCCAGCCAGCCTCCGATCAAAGCCAGCAGGAAGATGCGCGAGTATTCCAGATCGAAGCCGAGAAAAATCAGCGCGGGCAGGGTGAAGATGACCCCGGCGGCGATGGACTGGCCGGCATTGCCCGTTGTCTGGACAATATTGTTTTCCAGAATCGAGGCGCGGCCGAAGGCGCGCAGAATGCTGATCGAAAGCACGGCGATGGGAATCGAGGCGGCTACCGTCAGACCGGCGCGCAAGCCCACATAAACCGTGACGGCGCCAAAAACGATGCCAAACAGTGAACCGAGCAGAAGAGCGCGGAAGGTGAACTCCGGTGGGTGTTCGTCGGGCGGAACAAAGGGTTGAAAAGCGGTGGGGTGAATCTCTGGCACAGGTAATCCTCCGGTTGGCTGCTGACAATTCTGCTGAAAATCTCTGAACTCTAAAGTTTATCAGCGCGGGGGATAATGACGACAGAGAGCCTTGCGGAAGATTGGTTTTGCCGCGCGTTTGTTGAAGCATTTTTCCCGATACTGCTGCGGAAAGCCTCAACTGCCGAGCGGCTTTCTCCTCAAGAAAAAGCCACCTCAGATGACGCCAACGACTGCACATGAATGGCTCAGGAATTGGCCGGGCGGCTCTGGGCTTCGACGGCTTTTGCCTGCTCCAGCAACTCTGACAGCGCCCGTTCCGGGCAGATGTGCCGCGCTTCCAGGTGAGCCAGCTCCTCATCTGTTTCCACCGCCGAGGCGATGGTCATGAAACAGTCGAGGCAGCGCGTATTGTAGGTTCCGTTTTCGTTTTGCGTTCTGCTATACATCGGCGCTCGTGATTCTCCGAAAGACTGAATGATGTTAACCGGAGTTATCTTTTGCCCGGCGTGATCTTCATCACAGAATCTACGGGGTCATTCCCTGATTGGAGTGGCAGCGCAGTTGCCAGCAGGCCGATTTCCCTGCCTGGGAAAACAGGGAGGCCGAACAGGGCGCATCGACGGAGCCTTGATAGTCGAACTCCCGCTTGTCGCCCTTGAGCGGAATCGTCACATAGCGGTTGACGGTGACTTTGCCCTGGGGTGAGCCGCGCAGCGCGTAAACCGCCCAGTCGCCCGCGTATGTGAGCACAAACACCGCCGCCAGCAAAACAACTCCCCGCCGCAACCATCGCGCAAGCCAGCGCATCATGCGGATTCAGCCTTTCTGGATCTGGTGCAATTCCACGTTGCTCACGCTGCGGCAGACACGGTTCAGTTTGCCGCGTTCGGCGCGCATCTGTTTGTCGCCGCCCAGAGCGGCCAGCACAGCGGTCATGATCGAGCCAGCCGTGTTATCAGCGGGCGTGCAGATATGGTAGTGCATCCATTTGCCCTCGCGACGCGCGGCAACGATGCCCGCCTGGCGCAGATAGGCCAGGTGCCGCGAGATTTTGGGCTGGCTCTGGCCGAGAATCTCGACAAAATGACAGACACAAACCTCCTGGCCAGCCATCAGATTGAGCAGGCGCAGGCGGGTTGTGTCGGCCAGCGCCGCAAACAGCTTCGCCATGCCCTGAGATTTGGAATCACGGTCCATGCGCTTATTATATACGGATTGACAAATATGACGGCAGGCAATATATTCGTTTAAGCGAATGTGAGGAGCTTCCATGGAAACGAAGACGGATACCAAGACCCTGGTTCAGGAAAAATACGGAGCGGCGGCGCGCGAGGTGCAGAAGAGCGGCACGGTGGCCTGCTGCGATTCGGGACTGCGCTGTTGCGACCCGGTAACAACCAATCTTTACAACGAAGCCGAGAAGCAGGGGCTGCCGCCGGGCGCCGTGCTGGCCTCGCTCGGCTGCGGCAATCCGACGGCGCTGATTGAGCTGAAGCCGGGCGAAACGGTGCTTGACCTTGGCTCTGGCGGCGGCATTGACGTGCTGCTTTCGGCCCAGCGCGTGGGGCCAACCGGCAAGGCATACGGCCTGGACATGACCGACGACATGCTGGAGCTGGCCCGCGAAAACCAGCGCCAGGCGAAGGTCGAAAATGTAGAGTTCCTCAAGGGCGAAATCGAGAGCATTCCCCTCGCCGATAACTCGGTGGACGTGGTGATTTCCAATTGCGTCATCAATCTTTCCGCCGACAAGGACCGCGTGCTGCGCGAGGCCTTCCGGGTGCTGAAGCCGGGCGGCCGCTTTGCCGTTTCCGATGTGGTCGTGCGCGGCGAGGTTCCCGAAGAAGTGCGCAAGAACATGTTGCTCTGGGTGGGCTGCGTCGCTGGCGCGCTGGAGGAGCAGGACTATAAGGCCAAGCTCAAGCTGGCTGGTTTTACCGCCATCTCGATTGAGCCGACGCGCGTTTACTCGGTCGAGGATTCGCGGAGCTTCCTCGTTGCGGCGGGAATCGATGTGGACGCACTGGCCAAGCAGATTGAGGGCAAGTTCATGAGCAGCTTTATTCGGGCTGAAAAACCTGGGGCGAAGAAAAAAAGCGGTTGCTGCTGCGGGTCGAGTTGCTGCGGCTGATGGCTTGTGGAATCCCAGGTCTCAAAAGCGGGACCTGGGGCACCCGGCTGAGCGAGTTTGTGGATTTTCGGACCCAAAGCACTCAGCGCCTTGTCGCAGAGGAGAGTAAGAAATGCCAATAGATTCGCAACGATGCTGCCCGGCACCCGAACCGGGTGGCGCTTCAAAACTGGCCTTCATCGACCGTTTTCTGACGCTCTGGATTTTTTTGGCCATGGCGGGCGGCGTTTTGCTGGGACGCTTTGTGCCGGGGGTGCCTGCTCTGCTTGAGCGCTTCCAGGCGGGCACGACCAACATCCCCATCGCCGTGGGCCTGATCCTGATGATGTATCCGCCGCTGGCCAAGGTGCAGTACGAGCGGCTGGGCGAGGTCTTCCATGATCGCAAGGTGCTGAGCCTCTCGCTCGTGCAGAACTGGGTGATCGGGCCGGTGTTGATGTTTGCGCTGGCTGTCATTTTTCTGCGCGGGTATCCGGAGTACCGGACCGGGCTGATTCTGATTGGCCTGGCCCGCTGCATCGCCATGGTGATTGTGTGGAATGAACTGGCGCGTGGCAACACCGATTATGCCGCCGGACTGGTGGCCTTCAACAGCATCTTTCAGGTGCTCTTCTATAGCGTCTACGCATGGTTCTTCCTGGCCGTGCTGCCGCCGCTGGTCGGCCTGAAAAGCGTCGTGGTGGACATTCGCATGAGCCAGATTGCGCAGAGCGTCTTCATCTATCTGGGCATTCCGTTCCTGGCTGGGATGCTGACACGGTTTGTGCTGGTTCGGGCCAAGGGCCGCGCGTGGTATCAGACGCGCTTTGTGCCCGCCATCAGCCCGCTGACGCTGGCGGCGCTGCTGTTCACCATCGTGGTGATGTTCAGCCTGAAGGGCAATCTGATTGTCCGGCTACCGCTGGACGTTGTACGCATTGCCGTACCGCTGCTCATCTATTTCGTTGTCATGTTCTTCGTGAGTTTCTGGATGAGCCGCAAGATAGGCGCGGATTACTCAAAGACAGCCACGCTCTCATTCACGGCGGCAAGCAATAACTTCGAACTGGCCATCGCAGTGGCCGTGGCAGTTTTTGGCCTTAACTCCGGCGCTGCTTTTGCCGCGGTCATCGGCCCCCTGGTCGAGGTTCCGGTCATGGTTCTGCTGGTGCAGGTCTCGCTGCGGCTCAAACAACATTGGTCCGGCGAGAACCGCCCCATTCAGGCTTGAGCGGAGAAGGAAGTACCGCTATTCCGCATCGTGGAAGATTTTGCGGGAGGATGTATTGCAACCAGATAATTCCAAGTGCCTTAAAATTATCTGCAAGGTTTTGAAAATATAGTAGGGGGGGAGGGGGTAGGCCTCAGAGGTCGGTAAGTACCTCTCTCCTGACTCCTTCAATAATTGTGCGCCGTAGAGCGATAATTATCCGCATCGAGCAGAGAAAAGGTTCGTGCTATCCCAGGTCCGAAAATCCGGACCTGGGGCACCCGGCAACGGTAAAAGCATGACAGGCATTTAGAACCGGTCTCCCTGACCTATACACGAGTCGAGATCAATTTCCATGAGGACTGCGACAAAGGCCGGACAAGACAAGATGCTCCTGGCACGTTGTGTGCCGGTGGGAATGCTGCGGGCAGCTTTTGTCCGCAGCATTCCGTTTTTTGGGTAACGGCGTGCGCGCAATTACGGAACGCTGATCGTCGGATCCCAGTAGAAGTAGCCGTACAGACTTTGTTTTTGACCGTCGTCATCAAGCGTGTACAGGCCGAATCGAACCAAGAATGCCTCCGTTCCCGAGTCACCTACCTGGCTTGTCAGAACACTGAAGCTGAGTGGGCCGTAGAGAGGAGGAAGGCCGTTGTGGTTGGGGCTGTCTTTGTCAGGACTCACGGCTTTGCTGCGCTTAACCACGTTCATGTTGAACTGGTTAAAAACCTTAGGGCCGGAACCATATTCGATGCCATAGACGATTACAGCATCGTCGCTGTTTTGGTAGATCGAGACTCCTGCGAAGCCGACAAAATCGCCAACATTCGCATTAAAGTCCAGATCCGCTGTTCCCTGGCCTTTGTTGATGCCACGTGGATCGTTGGCAATCATGTACTGGCTGTTATGGTTGAGCCCTACAGGGCTGTTCCAGTCTGGATTGCTCTGTTTGGGATAGTTAGCTTTAACGTACTCTGTATCAATCACGATCAGGACATTGATCGAAATTGAGGAGACTGTCTCTACTTGTTCCATTGGTTTCATTTCATTCTCCTTTGCTGGTTGAAACTAACTCATGGATAATGAGTCCCGTTTTTTTAGGTGGTTTCTGGCCTCCACCTTGGCATTGCTTGCAACGCAGGTCGCAACAGCGTGAGCATTGCGTTTGCTCTAGGTTCCAGTTCCTCTTCCTATATCCAACCGGTGCGGGTGTACCGTTCATGGGGCTAAGCCCAAACCCTAGATTCCTCCGGTATGAGCGCAAGGCCAGCACTGGCATGGTGGTACGTCAAACAATTGTTTTCCGACACGTGCGATCGCAGGCTCAAAGCAGCGATTAAAATCAGGCAAACGTAAACGGGTACGGGAAACGGTGCAGGATTGTAGAAGTGGCCGTGAAGTTAAACCCCAAACGTGCGGAATTGATCAGCCGCTTGAATTTGCCGCATCTTCAGCTATTTAAGATGCGGCAAATAGACGATCAGTTGTATGGCACCTCAATAATGAACGCCCTCGGTTTTTCCATGGAAGAGTTGAGAAGTTTGATTAAGTTATATTTTTCGTTGAGCATTCTTTCAGGGACTAAGCGGGATACAGGAAAAGCCTGCTTTCGAGCTAAACTCCCGAAAAACATTCCTCAGGGCCTAAGGCTCGTTGATTTTACAGAACTTACGGCACGACTAAAGTCGTGCCCCTTCAAAACGTCGAGTATTCCCGCAGCCTGTTTAACCCGTACCCTTCAAGGGTTCGATTTCTTCAGGGATTTCCTAAAGCATTTCTGACTTGCCAGATTTATGGACTCCCACCCTAGGCGCAAGGACAAAAGCGCGCCGAGGATGGGGCACCCAAAATGTAACGCAATTCCTAAAATGCGCTATAACTGCATAAGATAAAGGGCCACCTAGCCACTCTATGAGCAAGATGAGACAGCAGCAGAGGACGGGTATTTGCCATAGTGTTTTTATGACCTAATCAATGGAGCCGCCGAAGGATCGGACTGAGCGGAAACGGCAGGATTGAGTCCGGTACGTCAGCCTAAAGGCAGTACAGGCCTCGGCGCATAACCGCCTTGAACGAAGCTCCAAGATAACGCTTCACCACGCCCTTGCATCCGCTTAAGGGTAGCCCAAGAGAAACAGTTTATCTCCTGCACAGGAGTTCGAAATGATCCCAATCAAGCACCTCATCGCAAGCGTAGTCCTGGCCTTCACCATGCTGCTGCCCTTGGCGCCCACCGCCCTAGCGCAGTACCACGACAACTTTTACCGCGGAGCACAGCGCCACCAGCCCTATAACGACGGCTATGATCGCCGCCGCTACCACGACGACGACCGCCATCGCGGAGGCATCGGCCCCGGTAAAGGCGCACTCATCGGCGGCGCTGCCGGCGCAACCCTCGGCGTTATCTTCGGGGGCGGAGCCAAAGGCGCACTTATCGGCGGCGCTGCCGGCGCTGGTGTGGGCGCCATCACTGGCAAGGCCCACCAAGACCGCCGCGACCGCGATTACCGTGACCGCGATTACTAAAGCGCTCACACATCTTTGACCAAAGCCTATTGATCCGGCCCAAAAGATTTGCAACATGCGCTCCCACCCTAGCGACAAAAACAAAAGCGTCGCGAGGGTGGGGCACCCAGGCAGTGTTGCAATCCATAAGGGCCAGATCAATAAAAAGACGTTCTAGAAAGGATCGGCACCATGAAGCTACGCACAAGTCTTAACGGACTCTTGATTGCAGCCGCCCTCTGTGGTTCCACGACGCTCCTGCCCGGGGCGCTTGCTCAGGAGCAGAAACCCAGCATTTCCGCAGGCGCACAGATCAGCGATATCCCCGTTGATCAGATCGTAACCAAAACTGTCCACGAGGCATGGGTCGCCAGTGGCCGCAATGAAGACAAGTTCTTCGCCATGGTGCAGCAATGCGCCGAGCTGAGCGCCAAGAATCGCGACATTACTCTCCCTGACACCGCCGTGGCTGGCGAAAAGTTCGGCGCCTGGATCAAGAAGGATGCCCGCAAGGATCCCGACCAGCTTCTCTACGTCGTCGTTGATCGCGCCGTCCGCTACGTCGGCAGGACCCACACAGCGACGGTTGCCTCTGCGCCCGCCCCCGCAAAAAACTGATCCGGCTGGAGCATTTTTCCTGATGGTAGAGAGGAATCCCACTCTATTGATCCGGCAAGAAAACAGTGACATTGTTTCCCACCCATTTCCGCAAAAAACGCGGAAATGGATGGGGCACCCAAGGCATAACGTGATTCCTAAAATGCGCCAGGGCTGCATAAGAAGAAGGGCCAGCCGGATTCGGCTGGCCCTTCTTCTTTCCATGTGAAAACCGCAAGTTAGAACTTGAGCGAAGCGGCGCGGGGAGAGATGCCGCTCAGTTCAGCGGCGCGGGCTTCGGCGTAGGCCGCCGCTCCCATCAGCGCAGCGCGGTTCTCCAGAATCACGCGCACCGGCATATTGATGAGCAACTGGCTGAGGCGGCCCTTGTCGGTGAAGGCCTTCATGAACGTGCCATCCTTGAGTTTCTCCAGGATGCGGGGCGCGATGCCGCCACCAATATAGACGCCGCCGACGGAAAGCAGCTTGAGGGCCAGGTTGCCGGCTTCGGCGCCATAGATGGAGACGAACATATCCAGCGCCTTTTCGCAGATCTCGCTCTTGGCCGCCAGCGCCAGCTCGGTAATGACGGCATTGGGGTCTTCGGCGGCCATGCGCTCGGTCAGCCAAGCTGGCTCGTCAACGCCGCGCACCTCGCGCAGAAACTCGTAGATGTTGGTCAGGCCTGGGCCGCTGACCACGCGCTCATAGCTGATGCGTCCGTTGTACTTCTGCTTGAGGAAGCGCAGCAGGTCGATCTCATCTTCGTTGCGCGGCGCAAAATCCGTGTGGCCGCCCTCGGAGGGATAGGGGGTGTGGCTATGGCCGTTCCAGATCAGAAGCCCCTCGCCCAGGCCGGTTCCGGCGGCGATCAGGGCGCGATTGCCGATCTGGCTGGCGTCACCCTCGCTGAGCGTGTAAATCTGGTCGGTGGCCAGCTCGGCCACGCCGTAGCCGTTGGCCTCCAAATCGTTGATTAGAAATACGTGGGTGATACCAAGGCTGGTGGCAAGCTCGCGGCTATCCAGCGTCCAGGGCAGGTTGGTCAGGCGCAGACGTCCGTTGCGCACCGGGCCGGGCACGCCAAAGCAGGCCGCCGTGACCTTGTCCGCAGCCAGAAACTCTTTGACGATTTCTTCCAGCCCTGAGTACTCCTTTGCCGGATACCGCTCGTCGCGGGAGTATTCGAGTTTTCCATTGGTAAATTCATACAGCGCCAGGTGAACCTTGGTGCCGCCTACGTCTCCGGCCAGAATCATCTTTCTCTCTCCAACACTCCACAGCCATCCTCATTAATCGGGGGTAAAAGCGAGGCTGCGGCCTTATCCAGAATGAGTGTAAGTATACCGCTTGAAGGCCATATCAGTTGACTGGGAAGCCGCTCCGGGTCGTGCGGGCCGGTCAGGACTTCCTTCAGCGTGGCGGCTTTCTCCTGGCCAGCGACCAGGAAAAAGACCGAACGGGCACGGTTAATTACCGGCCAGGTGAGGGTGATGCGCCAGGTATCCCGCTGCGGCACGCGGTTGGCGGCCACCAGGCGGTCAAGCTCGTGGAGTGCTCCGGTGCGCGGAAACAGCGAGGCGGTGTGGCCGTCGTTGCCCATTCCCAATTGCACCAGATCGAAGCGCGGATTCTCCGTGCCCTCCAAGCGGAAACTGGAGCGCAGCTCCGACTCGTAACGGGCCGCGGCCACTCCCGGCTCCAACTCGCCCTCAATGCGGTGAATCTGCCCCGGCTTGAGCGGCACATGGTCAAGCAAGGCCTCGCGGGTCATGCGGTAGTTGCTTTCAGTGTCGCCGGGAGGAACCGAACGCTCATCCACCCAATAGAGATCGAGCTTCTGCCAGGGCATGCGAGAGCGCCATGGCTGCGCGGGGTCGGCGAGCAGCTCAAGCGTGGCCTTGGGCGTGGAGCCGCCGCTGATGGCGATCCGCGCGCGCCCCTGCGCCTCCACCGCTTCCCCGGCCATCTCGGAAACATACTGCGCCGCCCGGCGGGCCAGCGCCGCAGCATCCGGTTCCACATAATAGTTGATCTGAAGTTTTTTACCCGCGCTCATGGGTGATCCGCTCGCCTCTTCGCCCTGTTTTCAAGGTAACATGAATGACTCAATGGTAATAAGAACGCACGGTGGAGCGAAAACAGTTAAGAAGACAGTTAATAGGTTGAGCAACTTGCAAAATTACCTTCAGGCGATTGAATGTGTCAGGGCATGACTTTAGTCGTGCCGCAAATGGCTCATTCAGACTTTCCGGCTTTACAGGCTGCGGAAAAAGGCTTGTTTTCAAGCTAAACGCCCGAAAAACATCCCTCAGGGCCTAAAGGCCTGTTGATTTTGCATGACTTGCGGCACGACTAAAGTCGTGCCCTTTCAAAACATCGGGTTTTTCCGCAGCCTGTAAAGCCCAACATCTTTTTGATCATCCCTCGGCACGACTGAAGTCGTGCCCTGACACTTCTTGCAATCTCCAATGGAATTTTGCAAGTGGCTCGGATGATGGATTATTTCAAAACAAGCGAACCGCTTGAAAGTGGAGGAGCGCTCATAAGCCGCCAAGCCGTATCGCGCTTACTTGCCCAGATACGCCCGGTATTGCGCTTCGAGGACGCCGGCGGCCCTGGCCAGCGCCAGCTTTGACAGGTTGTACTGGTAGAGGCTTTCAACCAGGTTGCTCTCAGCCGAGGCAAGCGTGGCCTGCGCGGTGACCAGGGGCAGGTTGTCATCCACGCCCGCGCTGACGCGGCTGGTTTCGTCGTCAAGGGCGCGGGTGGCCAGAGCGACGTTGGAGTGGGCAACCTCAACCAGTTTGGCCGTCGCCTCCGCATCCAGCAGCGCCGTGCGCACCTGAAAGTCGATCTCGCCGCGCAGGTCAGCGAGCTGGGCCGTGACGGCGTTCAAGTTGGCCTGGGCCGTATCCGCGTCGCCGCGCAGCCGGGCCTCGCGGAAGAGCGGCAGGCTCAGTGTGCCCATTGCGGCCATGTTGCCGTGCGAGCCGATGCCGCCCACCTGGCTGACGCCGTAGTAGCCGCCGAAGCTGAGGCTGGGCAGCCGCTGACCGCGATAGGCGGAATGAACGGCCCTGAGCGCGACAGCCTGATTTTGCAGGCTCCGGTAGTCCTGGCGGCTCCTGTAGGCCACGGCGCAAAGCTCTGCGGGCGTTTGCAGGGCCAGATCGCTGTAGGGGGGCGGATCGGCAAGGGCGATCTTCTGGCCGGAGTCCACCCCGATTTCGCGTTTGAGCAGGATGAGGTCCTTGGCGAAGGCGTTCTGCGCGGCGATAAGCGCCTGCTGCTGAGCCTGAAGCTGAACCCGCGCCCGCAATTCGTCCAGATTGGCGGCGACTCCCGCCTCGTGGGCTTCGTGGGCGTGGCTGAGCAGCAACTGGTCTTCCGCCTCCAACGCACGGGCGTTATCCACCTCGCTGGAAGCAGCCACGGCGTGCAGATAGGCCGAGGCCACCTGCTGCACCACTTCGTCGCGGGCCGACATTCTGGCAAAATAGGCGGCGCGCTCCGTCGCCCCGGCCGCCTGCCACGAAGCTATGACCGGAACGGAGAAAAGCATCTGGCTGAAGTGAACCTGGCCCTCGGTCAGCTCGTAGCGGGTGATCGGCGAAGCCCCGGCATAGCCGAACTCCCTCATGACGCCGGGGCTGAAGCCATTGGTAATCAGATTGTGCTGATGGACACCGGTACCGCCGGTGAGAGTGATGGAGGGCAAAAAATTTTGCAGGGCCTCGTTCTTTTGCCCGTGGCGCGATTTTTCGCTGTACTCGGCTTCCTTCAGGCCCAGGTTGTTCTGGAGGCCGAGGCGGATGGCCTCGTCCAGCGAGAGCGTGAGAAGCTCATCGGTGGCCGGGCGCGCGGTCACACTGCCGAAAAAGGCGTTGGCGGCGGAAGTGGGGTTGGGCGATTGAGCCGGGATCCGCGCCGGGCCTGCCGCTACAGCCAGAACCGCGAAAAGCGCCGGGAAGAACAGCCTCCTGGCAACCGTCTTTTCCACTCGACTCATTACAGCTATTCTCTCAGATGAAACGAGACGGCAAAAGGATTGCGCCATCGGCGCGCGCAGGACATGGCCGGAGCCGGGGAACCGGAGGCTCGATGGAACCCCTGATCAAGTTGCTGCTATTGCTTGCGCGCTGCCGCGATTACTTGTGCGCCGAATAAGGCTGCATGTAGCTTTTGTAGACGGTAATGTGGAAGCAGGACTGCTGGAACTCTTCCTCCACATCGATCTTGCCGGCTTGTTCGAGCTGCAACAGCCATGTACGCATCCAGGCAATCTCCCGGAGCGACATTCCCTGCTTGACAATGTCGATGGTGGCGCCGGTCAGATGCGGGCTGGCGATATCGCCCTCGGCCGCCGTGGCGTTGCCGTTGGTCTTCATCAACTGCTTCTGATAGGCGACGGTTCGCACCGCCGAGCTGACCTCCAGCGGGCTATGAAATTGGGCCGCATGGGCGCGCCCGAGGTCGGAGAGGAACGTCGCCGTCCAGAAGCGGCAGTAGCGCCGGTTCGGCGGCAGATTGCCGTTCACAGCCAGCGCCGCCGAGGCCGGAACCGGCACCAGCATTCCGTGAGCGATGCGGTCGGCCAGATCCGCGTCGTCCTGGATACGCTCCAGGCCGTCGGCTTCCGTCCTCTGATTTTGCCGCACCAGCGACTCCATGCTTCCGCGCAACGGCGGCGGCATCGTGAACCGCTGGTTGCGCATAGACAGAGAAGCGTTTTCGACCACAGCGGGGCGCTCCGTCTGGCGGCTGTCCATGCCGCGACGGGATTTTCTGACCGAGCGGGGCTTCAGAACGGCGCGAGGGGCCGCGTCCTGGCGAGAGCGCGCGGAATGCCTGGCTGGAGGTTCTTCCTCGCTTGCCTGACGCGCGCGTGAGGATGCCCGTGGCGCTGGCTGCGATTGTGCCGCGCTACTGGCTCTTGCCGCGCGGCCGCGCGAGGAGGCACGCCGGGGTGTATCCGTGGTTTTTGATGGGGTTGCCGGCTCGTCGTTTGCCGCTTTTGCGCGGGCGCGCGAGGATGCACGGGGCGATTTACGCGCCTCGGAGCTTCCGGCCGCACGCTCGGCCTTCGTCTCGCGGGCAGCCGCCTTCGTTGCACGCGCGTCCGCCTTCGTTGAGCGCGAGTCCGTCTGCGCGTCCGGCTGCCGCGGCTTCTTGCGAGAGGCCGTTGCGGTTGCATGAGAAGCCGTTGCGGACACAGCACTTTTCTGCGTCTTGGCCGAGTGCTTCGGCAAGCCAAGGGCCGCGCTCCCGCAGAGCGCCACTAGCACGATAGAAATTAGGAATGTCCGCCACATAGAGGAGTGTGCGAAGAATCCAGAGCAAGTTCAGTGTAGGTCAGTTCGGCGCTGATTTCGAGTGCCTAATCAGATGCGCTCTTGTCCGATAACTGAACAACTTCGGTTGCCTGGACAATTATTGTTGTTGCTAAAGTGAAATGGATTCGGGACAGTTCGGGCAAATCCGCACCCGTGCTGGCCGTTCTTCTCCCGTCCGGCAATCCGGACAGGGCGTACCCGCGAAACGCAGCCTTCGCGGCAATTCAGGAGTCAGTCCGCTCCGGCTTCCACTCATCCACAGGCGCACGGTCAATCCGGTCCTCGCGATTTTCCCGCTCTTCCTGTTCGAGGCGCTTTTTTCGTTCTTCGCGCTCTTCGTTGCCGTCGCTCATCCTGCTCTCCTCTCTTTAGTGTAGAAGAACCAGTCCGGAGGGGTGAACTTTCCTTTGTTGGCGCGGCTGTATTTTCCGGCAAGAAAACAGTGACATTGTTTCCCACCCAGACAGTGTTGCAATATATAAGGGCTGGATCAAATTAAGATGCGTTTGTCCTGGTCAATGGCGCCGTGCGAAATCCGCTGTGCATGTCCGCGGGCGGCGTTTGGAACACCCTTCACGGTATTCCCGCTAAACTGAAAGAGTGGCGATGAAGCGCAGGACCATTGAACATTACGAGATCGTTCGTCGGCTGGGCGCAGGGGGCAGCGGCGTGGTTTATCTGGCCAACGACACGCTGCTGCAACGGCCGGTGGTGCTGAAGATTCTGCGCAAGGGCCTGATGTCAGCCGAGCAGATGCGCTCGACGGTGCTGCGCGAGGCACGCATGGCCTCGGCCATCGAGCACCCCAATGTCTGCGGCATCTATGAAGTGGGCGAGGCCGGCGGCGAGGGCTACATCGTCATGCAATACGTGCCCGGCCAGTCGCTGGACCAACTGATTGCGCACGGGCCGTCCAGCCTGCAACTGGTGCTTTCAGTGGGCATTCAGATTGCCGACGGCTTGCAGGCCGCGCACACCCTGGGCATTTTTCACCGCGACCTGAAGCCGCAGAACGTGATGCTGACCGACGGCGGCCTGGTAAAGATTCTGGACTTTGGCCTGGCGCGCCGCTTGCATCCGGAGGAGGTCGGTTTCGACCCCTCGGAATCGGGCCAAGCCAAGGACGAGCCGCACGTGGCCACCTATACCGCTCATGGCGGAACCATCCGCTACATGGCGCCGGAGCAGTTTGTCACCGGCCAGTCAAGCGTGCAATCGGATCTGTGGGCGCTGGGCGTGATTCTGTTTGAGATGGTCAGCGGGCGGTATCCCTTTGCCCGGCCCAATGCCGAGGATTTCGAGATCATCCGCGAAATTCAGTTTTCCGAGCCGGGGAATCTGAGCGAGATTGTGCCCGGCATCGCGCCGGAGCTGAAGAGCGTGATTGCCACCTGCCTGGAGAAGACTCCGGCGGCGCGCTACGCGTCGGCTGGCGATGTGCGCGAGGCGCTGAAGACCATTATGAAGGCGCTGCGCATTGAGACGGGGGTCATTCCGGGCGATGCGGCGGCCAACCTGCCCAACACCGGCCCGGAGGCGGAAAAACGCGCCACGGGTCTTTTGTCGATGCTGGCCGAGCGCTTCCGCGAGTCGGCGGCGGAGCGCGCGCCGCAGAATTCGCTGGTGGTTTTGCCTTTCAACAATCTGGGCGCGGATGAGGTGGCGCCGCTCTATGGGCTGGCGCTGGCGGACGCGATTGCCGCGCGGCTGGCGCGGATTCCCTCGCTGGTCATCCGCCCCTCAAGCACGCTGGTGCCGCTGATGAAGGCGCAGATGGACCCGCTGGCTCTGGGCCAGAAGCTGCTGGTTTCCTTTGTGCTGGCGGGCAGTTTTCTGCGCTCGGAAGAGGGCTTTGATCTGAACTGGCAACTGCTCGATGTGATTTCGCAGAGCGTGCGCTCGGGCGGGTCCATCCATGTGGCCTCGCTGGATCTGGTGGCCGTGCAGGCGGAAATTTCCAACGAGGTCTTTGCCTCGCTCCACGGGCTTTCGGGAGGCGACCAGATTGACGCGCCGCAGCCGGCGCCGCACGACGACTCGCTGCCGGGACCGGTCAGCGAAGAGTACCTGCAGGCGCGGGCGCTGCTGAGTTCCTTCATGTTCCGCACCGTCTCGCGCGACGATCTGGATCGCGCGCATGAGCTGTTTACCGGCGTAACGGTCAAGGACCCCAAGTTTGCCGCCGGCTGGTGCGGGCTGGGCGTCGCTGAGTTGCAGTATGTGCGCCATGGCTTTGGCGGGCAGATTCACGTCATGCACGCGCGGCGCGATTTTGATGAGGCGCTCAGACTGGATCCGGCGCTGGCCGAGGCCAACCTTTACCGCATTTACATGCTGCTTTCGCGCGGCGAAAAGGAGTCAGCGCGCCACGGCATCGCCGACCTGCTGTCCTCGGCGGCCAACGACTGGAACATGCACATGGTGGCCGGCATGGCGCTGCGCGGCGACGGCATGTATGACGAAGCGCTGGTCGCGTTCAGCCGCGCACTCAAGCTGAACCCCGCCAATGCGCCCATTCTCTATAACCACCGCGCCCGCGTTTATCACTATCAAAACCAGTTGGAGCTGGCCGGAGACGAACTGGAAAAAGGCCTGGCCCTCGAGCCGCGCCACCCGCTTCTGCGCACTTCGGCCGGTTATCAGCAGATGAGGCTGGGCAACCCCAAGGTGGCCATCGGAATTCTGGAAAACGTCATCCAGGACGACGAAAACATGCGCATCGCCGTGCCCACGCTGGCAATGTGCTACGTGCAGGTGGGGGAGCGCGCCCGCGCCGCGGCGCTGCTGAAGGACGAAACCATGGCCGCGGCCGAGGCCGACAACGAGATGGCCTACCGGCTGGCCACGTACTTTGCCGTCGATGGCGACTCCAGCGAGGCGCTCCACTGGCTGCGCCGCGCCATCTATCTCGGCAACGAAAACTATCCCTGGTTCCAGAAGAATCCCTTGTGGAACAACCTGCGCACCAACTCCGATTTCGCCCGCATTCTGGATGATTTGAAGAAAGCCTTCCATCGCAACCAGAAGACCTGGAAGCGCCTCCTCGAACAGGTGCCGCCCGAGGGCGAGTGAGCAATTGATTAGATCTTTTCTTCTGATGGTGTAGAGGAATCCCACCCTAGAGAGCAAATTCAGAAATACTGTGCAGTCAGAAATAGTGCGCGGATGCCGTTTTCTTGAAGAAAACGGCGATTGCCGCATCAACTTCCCCTACACTAATTCTGAATTTGCTCTAGCCGCAAAAACAAATACGCGGCGAGGGTGGGGCACCCAAACTCTATACCTAAAGGAGAAATGCTTTAGAGCTTTTTAGGAATTGGTATAGACCGAAGACACAATGCTAAGTGTCTTTTTCCTCAAGAAAAAGGCACCTTGCACACCGCTCAAAAGTCTATATGTATTCCTAAAATGCTCTATTATGCCGGACGTCCCGCCCCCGGCGCGTCTCCGCAATCAGGACATGCTGAATTGTTGATTCTTCAGGAAAACCTGCGCGTCGTCCGCTTGATAGAAAACCAGACGCACTTCTTTCACAACCGTATCGTCAGCCAGCGCGGATTCGATTGTCTTTGAGACCACCGGCGCGGCCAGATGCCGCGGATAGCCATAGACGCCGGTTGAAATGGCGGGAAAGGCAACTGAACGAAAGCCCTGTTCGGAGGCCAGCGCGAGGGCGTTGCGATAACAGGCGGCCAGCGCGAGCGCGTCCGGCTCCTGGCCCGGCCTGCGGATCGGCCCCACCGTATGAATTACATGGCGCGCCGGAAGAAGCCCGCCCGACGTCAGCGCGACCTCGCCGGTTGGCAAACCATGGGGATAGCGGGCGCGACGGATTTCACGGCACTCCACAAGGATTTGCGGTCCGCCTTTTCTGTGGATGGCTCCGTCGACGCCTCCTCCGCCCAGCAGTGTGCTGTTGGCGGCGTTCACAATCGCATCCACATGCTGCGTGGTGATGTCCCCGGCCAAAACCAGAACGCGGCCAGAGAGAAAGGTAGCGAGATTTTCCGGTTGATCCATGACGAAAGGCTCCATTGAAACATAAAGAACCGTAAGGGGACCGTAAGTATAAAGAACTATAAATAAAGGACCATAGTTATAGGTATCCCACCTTAACCGATTCGCAAAAAACGCGAATCGACGAAGGTGGGGCACCCGACCGTAGACAAAAACCTATAGTTATAAAGAACTGTAAATAAGAATTATAGGTATCCCACATTTGGCGCGATAAAACTGCGCCAGATGTGGGGCACCCTGCGTTCTGTTTCGCGTCCTGCTACTTCAACCGACGCCAGGCGTAGAGCGGGAACTGGTTGGCCAGTTCCAGAACCTCGCCGCGAATCCGCTGAAGCGCCGCATCGTCGTTGCGCTGTTCAATGGCCTTGGCGATCCAGGCGCCAATCTGCTTCATCTCCGGCTGTTTCATGCCGCGGGTGGTCAAAGCGGGCGTGCCGAGGCGAACGCCTGAAGTCTTGAGCGGCGGATTGGTGTCATAGGGAATCGTGTTCTTGTTGACCGTGATACCAGCCTTGCCCAGCGCATGCTCGGCCTCGGAGCCTAGAACTCCCTTTTCAAAGACATCCACCAGAACCAGATGGTTGTCCGTGCCGCCGGAGACAAGCCGGAAGCCAGCCTCCTGGAGCGCCGCGGCAAGCGCCTTGGCGTTGGCCACAATCTGCTCGGAATAGGTTTTGAACTCCGGCCGCAGATCCTCGCCAAAGGCTACCGCCTTGGCGGCGACAATATGCACCAGAGGACCGCCCTGCTGGCCGGGGAAGACCGATTTGTCAATCGCCGCGGCCAGTTCCTGCTTGCACAGAATCATGCCCCCGCGCGGCCCGCGCAGCGTCTTGTGCGTGGTGGTGGTGGTGATGTCCGCGTAAGGCACGGGAGAGGGATGCACACCGGTTGCAACGAGGCCGGCGATGTGCGCCATGTCAATGATGAGCTTCGCGCCGACCTTGTCGGCGATCTGCCTCATGCGGGCGAAGTCCCAGAAACGCGGATAGGCGCTGGCGCCGCCGATGATGACCTTGGGATGCTCGCGCTCGGCAATGGCTTCCATCTCGTCGTAGTCAATCCGCTCGTTGTCGCGGCGGACATGGTAAAAGAAGGACCGGTAGAGCTTGCCAGAGAAACTCAGCTTGTAGCCATGCGTCAGATGGCCGCCGTGGGAAAGGTCCAGGCCCAGGATGGTGTCACCGACATTCAGGACCGCTCCGTAGGCCGCGGCGTTAGCCTGCGAGCCGGAGTGCGGCTGCACGTTGGCGTGCTCGGCTCCGAAGAGCTTTTTGGCCCGCTCACGCGCCAGATCCTCCACCACGTCGGCATACTCGCAGCCGCCATAGTAGCGCCGCCCAGGGTAGCCCTCGGCGTATTTGTTGGTGAAAACGGAGCCGGCTGCTTGCAGCACGGCTTCAGAAACGAAGTTTTCGCTGGCAATCATCTCCAGCCCCTCGTGCTGGCGGAGGGTTTCGTGGTCAATAGCTGCGGCCACATCGGGGTCGGCTTGGGCAAGAGGCAGAGACATGCGTTCGGTCATAAGGTAATTTTAGTCCCTCCGCCGTCTGCGTTGACAGGCAGGACTGCGCCCGCGTTGATCTCCCGCCCATGGACAAAGAACTATCCGCAAGGCCCCTGGGGCTGAATCACCCAGCGTTGGTACAACTTAAAGCTTTCAGCGCCATCGAGCGGATCTTCCATCCACATATCAGCCTGCCAGCCTCCTGCCCGTCCCCTCCGAGAATGAATCTCAACAGCTAAAATGGTTCTATCCCATCGAAGTGATCGTGAGGTCAGGATGCAATTTCTAGTTCTAGGCAAAGGAAAAACCGGGAGTCTCGTTGCCGATGTGGCCCGTGAGCGCGGTCATGCCGTGAGCGCTCTTGACGTGAACGAGAACCAGCACGCCTCCGCGCTTACCGCCGCCAATCTCAGCGGCGTGGATGTGGTCATCGACTTCACAACCCCCGCGGCGGCTCTCGAAGACATGCGCGCCGTCCTCGGCCTGGGCGGCCGCATCGTCGTCGGCACCACTGGATGGTACGACCATCTCGACGAAATGAAGTCCCTGGCGCAAAAGCGCGGGGCGCTGCTCTACGGCACCAACTTCTCCCTGGGCGTGCAAAAGCTCTTCCGCCTGACCGCCGATCTGGCGAAGCTGGAAGGTTACGACTTTTCCATCGATGAGACCCACCACGTTTCCAAGCTCGACGCGCCCTCCGGCACCGCCATCACGCTGCGCGAAATCATCCAGGCTGTCCGTCCCGGCATCGAAGTCCCCATTGCCTCTCACCGCGTCGGCGACGCCAAAGGCGAACACGTCGTTACCGCTTCCAGCGGCACCGACACGCTGGAAATCCGGCACAACGCTCTCAGCCGCCGCGGCTTTGCGCTGGGCGCCGTCCGCGGAGCCGAATGGCTGACGGGTAACTCCGGCGCATGGGACTTCCGCGAAATCGTCAACCAGATATAAGTTCCTCTTGCCAAAGAGCGCATTCTTGAGGCAAAGAGCCGGTTCCGATGGCTTCATCTTCGGTATATTCTTTTGATATGGAAACTACGGGTTGCGGCACAGCTATTGTTACGCCTTTCCGGGCAGATGGATCGGTCGATGAAGAGGCGCTGAAGGCGCTGGTCAACTGGCAGATCGAGTCGGGAATTGATTTCCTGGTGGCTTGCGGATCGACGGGCGAAGCGGCCACGCTGGACGAGGAAGAGTGGCTGAAGACGGTCAGCACTGTGGCCGAAGCCGCCGCCGGGCGCATACCGGTCTGGGCCGGATGTACCCACAACTCGACCCGCGTACTGCTGCGCAAGGCTGGCCTGATCAAGCAGATTCACGGCGTAGACGCCGTGCTCTCCGCTAACCCGTATTACAACAAGCCCTCCCAGGAGGGCCAGTTCCAGCACTTTCTGGCCCTGGCCAAGGCCGTGGACCCGCTGCCCGTGGTGGTTTACAACGTGCCGGGACGGACCTCGGTGAACATTGACCCGGAGACCGTCCTGCGCCTGGCCGAAGCCGCCCCCAACATCCAGGCCGTCAAGGAGGCCAGCGGCAAGCTGCCCCAGATTGCCCAACTGGTCCACCTGCTGCCCCACAGCTTCAAGGTTTTCAGCGGCGACGACAATCTGGCGCTGGCCTCCGTCGGCGTGGGCGCGCAGGGACTGATCAGCGTAGCCTCAAACGAGGCTCCGGCCGAAGTCAGCCGCATGATTCACGCCGCACTGAACAACAATTGGGCCGAAGCCCGCGAGTTGGAACGCCGCTGGAGCCGTCTGTTCGCGGCCAATTTCTGGGAGTCGAATCCCGCTCCCGTGAAAACGATTCTCGCCTTGATGGGCCGCTGCTCCGATCAGGTGCGCCTGCCGCTGGTTCCTCCCATGGATGCCACGCGCGTCCGCCTGGAGCGGCTGGCCGGCGAGCTCGGCCTGCTGAAACATCTGCCCCCGCCCGATGGGCCTTCCGAAGTGTTCTAAAAGCGTTTTCGGCTTCATTCTTTACCGTTGAGATGAGCCTTTGTTATCTCCCACCCTTGAATCAAAAAGCGATTCAAGGATGGGGCACCCGGCTGGCACTGTTTTGGCTGCGATCACAAGACCCGGGGCTGAAGCCCCACGCTTTTTCGTCTGCTTCTCAGTGGCCTGAAGGCCACTGCTCCCTCCCGAAAGAATAAGCAGAAGCAACGGCTGCGCTTGTTTCCTCGACCTATTGCCGAGAGTTTTAGATGCGTTTGCCCTGTGCCCTTCCCTTATGATTGAGCTGAGGATTACAAGATAGGTGGTTGTTACACTTTGATTCGACGCCGCGCTGTTCTCGTTGCTCTTTGCCTTGGGTTGCTTGCATCCCTGGCCGGATTCGCACAAAAAGCCTCCAGGGGTGCGAAAGAGGCCGTTCTCTCTCTCCATCAAATCGAGGCCCTCGCTGGCGAGTACACCGACGCGCATGAGCCAGACACGCCGCTCAGCTTCTATGAGCAAAACGGCAAGCTCTTGGTCGAAACCGAGCGCAACGCTACCGCCGAACTCAAGCCGCTCTCCGGCGTCGAATTCGGCCTTCCCGGCGCGAAAAACACTTACCG
>Ga0224525_1000243_pt1 | contig 26634 bp, 17 predicted proteins | sample CFST100metaG_FD_179874 | JGI IMG/M metagenome (GOLD analysis project Ga0224525, IMG submission 179874) | Peat soil microbial communities from Stordalen Mire, Sweden - C.F.S.T100 | ecosystem: Environmental > Terrestrial > Soil > Wetlands > Peat | place: Sweden: Norrbotten County, Stordalen Mire...
AATAAGAGTGATGAAAATGAGATAAAATAATCTTTTATTTTCCAAAAATCCCGCTTCCTTCAAGCTGTCTTTGTCCAGGAACATAAGAGCGAAAACGAGCGGAATGATAAGCCCAAGATAGAAAGAAAAAACATGGGGATCGGGGAAGATGGCAAAAGCACGGAGAAGCGTCACGCCGCCGACGTTTGCCAGCCAGCTGAGATTGGCAACCACTTCGGAAGCGAAAGTATTTCCATAAAAAACCGGCGCAATCACTTTGGCAAAAAAATCGAGAAGGGGATTGATGCCGAAACAAAACTGCGCGAAAAATTGCGCGAGACCGAAAATGGAAATGACAAGCGCGCCGACAAAAAGATATCTCACTGCCCGCAAAATGAACTTGCGATCGCAGGCGAAAGAAGTCAGAACGAAGTACAGCGGAAAAACGGAATAAAAAACCAGAAGCTTACGAAACGCGCGATCCATCTCGAAAGATTGTGTCAAAGAGAGTGCAGCTAAGAATAAAAACACGGAGAGCAGAAGCGTCTGGAGCGAAAAATCGATTTCAATTTTTTTATTTTTAAGGCCGCGGAATATCCAGATAATAAAAAAGAGTAGGATCAAAGCCCGCCCGGAAGCCACATCGAACCCGGCTGTCAGGTTGAGCGCTACCTGAAAAGGAAGATAAAAAACCAAAAGAAGAAGCGCGTCTTCAAATTTTTCCAAAATAAACCACATAACCAGCACCAATATCAAAAGTAATATTACGGAAAAATTATAGAAAGCAATCAAAAGACCTGCGGTGAGAGCAAGAGAGATGATGGTGAAATTATTTTTATTGACAGTCCTTAATAACATAATATAAAAATTTACAAACTATCCAAGCCAACAAAGTTGTCATCCTGAACTTGATTCAGGATCATCGTTATATCTCGTTATGCTTTATTTATTGCACCATGTTTAGCATTGCATTCCCTAACTACCGCGAAATAGTTTTATTTATTTCAGGATATAAATTATAAGCGTGTTATATTGAAGATCCTGAATCAAGTTCAAGATGACAACAGACAGAGCCTCTGCTTCAAGAAAAAAATCATTCTTATGCTCTCTTTTGCAACAATTTTTTCATTTCCTCCTTAGACACCCCGCCAACCGCATAAACTACAATCATATAAACCGCGGCGCCTATCGCAACCAGATAAAAAATATTGAGGAAATATAATGACTTCAAAACCACAAACATTATTCCGCCGGCAAAGCCTGCCCGAAGCAGATTGATAAAAGACGGAAGAAAATTCATTTTTTTATAAATCATCCAGATCATCAGAGAAGTCACCAAAAGTTCAGTGGCTAAAGTCGTGAAAGCCGCGCCGAAATAGGAATAATGCGGGATAAAAAAGAGATTGGAAGCCACGTTGAAAAACGCGCCACAAAAATAAATATGCGCCAAGCTCTTCTGTCTCTTCATCGCAATAAGGACGTTGCTGAAAAGCGCGCCCAAAAAGATGAATCCGAGCGCCACCGCCAGAATGTTCAATACCGGAATCGAATCGCGAAAACCAGGCTTAGCATTGGCAAGAAGGAAAATGATCTTTTGCGAAACCGCAAAAATGCCAAACACTACCGGCACGATCGTAATAAGAAGAAAATTCAAAGTTCTCTGCACTATCGACTCGAACTGTTTGCGGTCATCAAAAACCGTTCTGCTCATGAGCGGCATTGCAAGCCCGACCACCATTGAAGGGAAGAAAATCAGATTTTCCATGATCTTATATGAAAGACTGTAAATTCCCACCGCGTCGCTTCCTTTGATTACCGAAAGAAAAATGGTATCCATCTTAAAATAGATAAGCACCAGAATCACTGAAACCGTCAGGGGGAAAGCGCGCCTGAGCATATCCGCCCAGAAATCAAGATCGAACTCCAGGCGAATCTTCACCATTTTTCTCGCATAAAAAATAACCAGCACATAGTTGAAGAGCGATCCCCAAAAGATAGTGCCGATGATGAACAAAAATCCCAGATTGTATTTCACTCCGATAACCACTCCCACGAACTGCGCAACTCGCGACAAGAATTCCGCCGTCGCCACCCGATCCATAAGCAAGTGCTTTTGAAAAAGTCCCATCAAAACTTGAGTAGCGTTCAAAAACCAATAACCCGCAGCACCTACCAAAATTCCCAGCCGCACTTGGTCAGAGTAGGGAAATAGGAGCGAAAAATAGTAAGCCGATAACATAACGAATCCGCCCAGCACCAAACGTATCGTAAGCGCATTATTCACGATCTTGCTCTCGTCCGCGTCCGGAAGAGAGATATCGCGCACCACGAGAGAATAAAGCCCGAAATCCGCCAGCACGGAAAAGATATAAACGAAAGCCAGAACCGTCCCATATTCCCCAAAACCCTTAACGCCGAGATAGCCTGTCATGAACCTGATAGTCACAAAAACAATCGCCATTTCCAGCACACGGGCAATCACCGAAAAAGCGGCGTTATAAGCGATTTTTTGCGTCAGATTGAATTGTTCCAGCTTAAGCATAAGTTTTTAGAAAATAGGAATTACACGCTTAAATAAACATTCTTTATTTCCTGCAACAAAACTTACCTTTTGTCATTCTGAGGTAATCCGAAGAATCCCTTCACTACATTGAGCCTTGTCCATATCGTACAATTCCATCGTATGATAGGAATTCCTCCGCTCTGCTGCGGAATGACAAAATGATGGCTTTATTTTGAATAGTATGGTATGGCAGATACGATCAGGTATGTAAGTTCCTAAAAAAATAAATTGCAATTTAGAAAAGAAAAAAAATTCATAATCTAAATCCACAATTTATTCTATGCTAAAATTTTATTTCTCTTCCACATATTTAATAATCACTCGCCTCATCAAGTTCTCCCCAACGCTTTCCGTCACAAGATTCTTCCGGTCGGCAAGTTCCAAATGAATAACTTTCCTTTCATAAGGAGACATGGGACGGAGCGCAACCGAGTTCTTGCTATAGACAACCTGATCCGCCATCGTTTCCGCAAGCTTCACCAAAGTCTCTTTTTTCTGCTTCTTATAATCATTAACATCAATATTGAATTTCACTTCTTCATCTAAATCCACATCTTTCCCGCCTTCCGCAAGGAGCTTATGCTTAACAATAACTCCGACCAAATGCTGCAGGCATTGCAGATTGCCGCCATATTGTCCGATCAAAAGGTTCGGATATTGCGTGCTCAGATTCAAGGTGAAAATCTCTTTGCCGTCCTTGATAGTTTCGATTCTCTCTTCGTCTATGGATGCTTCGACTCCCATGACATCCAGAAGATCAATCAAAGTTTGTTTTACCGATTCTTGAGTTTTGTTGTACATATTTTTAAATATAGATTTAGCTGTCTTTGAAGTTTGCCATGCGTCTCCTTATTCCTCTTCCTTACGCTTTTTAATTATAAGGTATTGCTGGACAATTGCAAATAGCGTTGTAACCGACCAGTAGAGCGCAAGTCCGGACGGCAACTTGAGTCCGAACACGAAAGTAACGACCGGCATCATATAGAGCATGCTCTGGCTCATCGACTGAGTAAAATCCTGCATTTTTTCTTCCGCAGATTTTTCTTCCTCTTTTTTATCCTCTTTCTTTTCGTCATCTTTTCCTTTCTTAGCGACATCCATCAAAGTTTTAGTCTGGAAATACTGCAAGATGCCCGCCAAAAGCGCCAAAGAAAAGTTCGGCACGGAGAGATCGATGATTCCGCCGAAAGAAATCGCGTTCAAATGGCCGGGATTATGTACGAAAGCATACAAGAATTTCAGATTCTCGTCATGAAAACCATTGAGAAAAACCCGATAAAGAGCGATAATGATCGGAAACTGGACAAGAAGCGGCAAGCATCCGGAAAAAGGATTGATTTTGTACTTTTGATAGACCGCCATCAGCTCCTGCGCCTGCTTTTCTTTATTGTCCTTGTATTTCTGCTGGATTTCTTTGATCTCCGGCTGGATTTCCTGCATCTCCCGCTGGCTTTTTATAGCCCTGTCGTTGACTTTATATAAAACCAATCGCACCAATACCGTAAGCAAAATGATTGCAATCCCGATATCATGGCCCGGAATGATGTTGTAAAAAAATATAAGCAGATTAAAAAGCGGGCGATAAAGAAGATCTGTGTACAAAAAGGAAAGAATATTCATTTTTTTAAGTTATTTTTATTTATTGCTAATGAACTGATTTTATAATTTTACCAATAACCTATCTGTATTTGCATTTTGATTCCCCTCTTGAGAGGGGAATCTAGCAAGCCCATGCTTCTTGAGATGTGTATAAGACACAACGAACCAATTATAGCAGTTTTTATTATTTCCCCCTCATTTTAAAGGATCCATTCCGCCTTTTGAAAAAGGATGGCACCTCAAAATCCGTTTGACACCCAAAAAACCGCCCTTCAAAACTCCATATTTCTCAATTGCTTCATAAGAATATTGGCTACAGGAAGGGAAAAATCGGCAACCTAGTTGAGTTTTTGCAAAAGAAAACAAACCATGGTCGAAAGACAAGGTTTTCTGATAGATTCGTATGAGTTTTAATATGATATTTTTCGCCACAGAAGAAACTTTCTTACTTTTTTATGAGTAATCCAGACCTTTTCAACAAGCTGTCCACAGCTACATTAACTTCCACAAAGCTCTTTTTCGAGATATCCGCTCTCGCCATAACTGCTATATCAAAACCCGGTTTTATCTGTTCAAATGATAATCTCACCGATTCTCGAAGCAACCTTTTGATACGATTGCGAGAAACAGCCTTCTTAGACACCTTATTGCTCACAATGAAACCGAATCTGGATGAAGGCAGGCCATTGGGGACCGTCTTGAGTGCTAAAAATCCTTGTGAAAAAAAAGATCCGCTACCGAAAACTCTGTCAAAATCTTTCTGCTTCCTTAATCTAAAGTCTTTTTTGAGCATTTTTTTATGTAAAACAAAACAAGCCCAGACCTAAACAGTCAGAGCCTTTCTGCCTTTGCTTCTTCTAGAAGCCAACACTCTCCTTCCACCCGGAGTCTCCATTCTTGACATAAAACCGTGTGTTCGAGCCCTTTTCTTCTTCTTCGGCTGATAAGTTCTTTTCATAGTATTTAAAACAAATGTCTAATTAGCAAACTAGGATTAGTATAATATGGGGAAAGAATAAAGTCAATAAGCGGAGACTAGAAACAAAAATCATTATATTTGATAAGTCATGCATTAATTCACCTCTTGAGAGGGGTGGCGCAAAACAGCGTCAGCTGTTTGTGTGCGGGGTGTGTAAGCCAACTGACAACTGATAACTTATAACCATAACGCGACAGTCTTTAGTATTATGCATTTTTGTTATCAGTTATCAGTTGATAATTATAAGTTCTTTCAACACACCCCTCGCCGTATCATAGCTTCGCTATAATACGAGCTCTTACCCCTCTCAAGAGGGGAATCAATACAATTCACTATTCCCCATTTCATCCCCAGCTTATCCACATCACCCGCTCAGCATAGCCATTTTTAAAAAAGCCCGGTTATGATATAATGCCCTTATCCACTTAAAGCACGTGATTACAGCCTAAAAATATGACCAACGAACAACTCTGGCAAGCCACCTTGGGAGAATTGGAACTTTGCATCAGCAAAGCCAATTTTATAACCTGGTTTAAGAATACCAGCATAATTCAAAAGCAGGACAGCCAGATAGTGATCAGCGTTCCCAATGGTTTTACAAAAGAATGGCTTAAGAACAAGTATCACAAAGAAATAATAAAGGCCATACAGAACATTTGCCCTGAAATAAACAGCATTGAATATAAGATCGGACAGGCCGGTGAAAAGCCTGCGACAAAAGATGTTCAGGAAGGAAATAAAGAAGAAAAAGAAACTTCAGTAACGCCTTATGTCAAAAACAAGGAAAATTTCTTGAATCCTACCTATACTTTCGACAGTTTTGTCGTCGGTCCGAATAATGAACTTGCTTATGCGGCATGTATTTCAGTGAGTAAAAAGCCCGGGCAAAGCTATAATCCGCTTTTCATCTATGGAGGCGTGGGGCTCGGAAAAACACACCTTCTGCAGTCCATCGGAAACGAAGTGCTAAAGAACGATCCCAACAAAAGGATCAAATACGCATCCTCAGAGAAATTCACCAACGAACTCATCGAGGCGATTTCAGGAAAAAATACCAAAAGCTTTAAAAATATTTATCGGGATATCGACGTACTAATCATTGACGATATCCAGTTTTTGGCTGGAAAAGAAAAGACGCAAGAAGAGTTTTTTCATACCTTCAACACTCTTTATGAAAACGGCAAGCAGATTGTTCTTTCAAGCGACAGACCGCCCAAGGCGATTGCCGCACTGGAAGAAAGACTCCGTTCACGATTCGAAGGGGGAATGATTGCCGATGTCGGATTCCCGGACTATGAAATCAGATTGGCAATTTTGAAAGCAAAAGCCAGGGACAAAAATTTCGATATTCCCGAAGAATCTTTGCAGTATATAGCGCTTCACATACAAAAGAATATCCGCGAGCTGCAAGGCGCCCTCAACCGGGTGATCGCGGTATGCGAATTGGACGGAAGCCTTCCCGATCTCAAGAAGACCACGGCAATATTGTCCAATATCGTTTCGCAACCGATTAAAAAAGCCACCACGCCGAAGGACATCATAAAGAATGTCGCCGAATTTTACGGAGTCAGTCATGAAGAGATTATCGCCCAAAGCCGAAAGAAGGAATATGTAAAGCCTCGGCAGATTGCGATGTATTTGATGCGAAAAGAGATAAAAAGCTCATTTCCATCTATCGGAACCTGGCTGGGAGGGCGCGACCATACCACAGCAATGCACGCTTTTGACAAAATTTCTCAGGATGTTGAAAAGGACAAGTTGATTGAGCAGGAGATAAATTTGATTATTGAAAGGATTTATAATGATTGATTGCTATAAATTATATTTATAAAAAACTATTACGATATTTCGTTTTACTTTCTTAAACTGTCATTTCGAACGTAGCAGAGCGAAGAGAGAAATCTGTAAATACTGCTATGCAAACATAGCTTTATTATAAAAATAATATTACCAGCATATTAGATGATTCCCGGATCTCTCAAGTCGAGTACGACTTTCGAGATGACAAATATAAAGTATAGCGAATTATTATAAAGGGATTACTGCGTCGTCACAATGACAGCTAAAAAAGTTTCATCCGCTATATAATTCATGTTCAAATCCTGTTGATAAGCTGCAGAAAAATTCTTTAAAAACTATCATGAACTTTATAAAAAACTGTTGATAAATTTTTCACGGATAGCCGATATCGGATAGCCGATAAAGCTCTCCACATTTACGCCGGTGAAATCAACAACTTTTTCTATACGTTATACACAATTTATGTTTATAATTATTGTCTAACATAAGAGCAAAAAAGCAGTTTTCCACCAAAATCTCTCCTATTACTACAACTGCTTTATTAATAAACTTAATTAATTAAATACATAATCATAATATGAAAATCATTTGCACGCAGGAAAATTTGAACAAAGCTTTGAGTATTGTAGGAAAGGTTATAAATAAAAATACCACACTTCCGATTCTGAATAATGTACTTTTAAAAACAGACAAGAAAGGCCTCAAACTTTATTCGACAAATCTGGAAATTGCAGTCAATTATTGGATCGGGGGGAAAATTGAGGAAGAAGGAGAGATAACCGTCCCGACTAAGCTCTTTGCCAATTTTGTTTCCAGTCTGCCAAACGGCAATGTGGAAATTAAAACTCGCGAAGATATGGTGAATATAAAATGCGACGGATATAAGATAAATATCAAAGGCATAGACGCTCGCGAATATCCGCTCTCTCCAAAAATCGAGGCGGAGCCTTTTTTAAAAATCGAAAGCGGTGTTTTTAAGAAAGCGCTCTCGCAGGTTTTTTCCTCCATTTCTGTAAGCGAATCGCGAATGGAGATAACTGGTGTGCTTTTGGATTTCAGTGATATAAAGAGTAATAAGATAGTTTTGGTCGCGACTGACAGTTATCGTCTCGCGCAAAAAACTATAAGTGTTGCCAAAGATAATATTAACAAGGAAGCTTTACAGGTTATAGGAGACATGGAATCGATCATTATTCCTCGAAATACGATTTCAGAACTTATGAGAGATCTGGGAGAAGAAGATGAAAATTTGGAAATCATTATTGCCGACAATCAGGTTGTTTTCAACTTTGGAAATGCGAGCATTCTTTCGCGCCTTATCGAGGGGAATTATCCTAATTATAAGCAAGTCGTTCCGGAGAATTTCTTATCAACCGTCTTTATCAATATCAAAGATATTTTCAATGCGGTGAAGATTGCCGGTTTTTTCTCGGCCTCTTCTAATAATAGCGTGAAGTTCAAACTGGGGTCAGACAACAAAGTGGAAATCAGTTCGGAAGCGAACGAAATCGGAAACAACAACTCGAAGATCGATGCGAAGATTTCCGGCAAAGAGATTGAAGTGGTTTATAATTACAAGTATTTTATGGATGGGCTTAACAGTATCGCGGGCGATGAAGCGATTTTGAATGCCAATGACGAGAATACGGCATCAATCCTGAAAGCGGCCAGCGACGAAAGTTTTATTTATATCATAATGCCGATCAGGGGATAAAAAGATTGGCTATTATATATTATTGTGCTGGTTATTTCTCTTTAAGATAAGGCGTGTATTAAGATTCCCCTCTCAAGAGGGGTAAGAGCTCGTGTTATAGCGAAGCTATAACACGGCGAGGGGTGTGTTGAAAGAACTTATGACTATCAACTGATAGCTGATATCAAAGATGCATAACATCAAAGATTATATCCGTTATCCGTTATGGGTTATAAGTTGTCAGTTGGTTACACGCCCCGCACACAGATAGCTAAAGCTATCTTGCGCCACCCCTCTTGAGAGGGGAATTAATAAAGCATAATTTATTTTTTACAAAGTTTATAATTTTATGCTGAATTCCATCGGATCGGATCTTAAAAAATCCATCAATAAGGCGGGCATTTCTCGGCAGATCGAGGCGGTGGCGGTGTGCGATCTTTGGGAAAGAATAATCTGCCATATTTTCGGAGAGCAGGTGTCGGGAAAGTCCCAAGCGCTCCATTTCAAAAACGGAATCCTGACAGTGGCGGTTCTTAATCCGGTTTTGGGACAAGAATTCAGATTCAAGGAAGAAGAAATCAAGCGGGAATTGAATAAAGGAAGGAGCGAGTTCGTGAGAAAGATAAGATTCGAGATTTAGATCTCGAGTTTTTATTTTTTTGATTACAGGACTCACGCGTTTGTTATTACCGTCCCCGATCGTAGCCAAGGGTAAACTCCGGCGGGAGTCCATTGTGTTTTTATGTTTATCCAGCTTAATCTTGGATCTCTGCCTACGCGGGAATGACATGTAAGAAAGAATTTTTCCAAATGCGTAAGTCCTGGATTATTTTATTTGTCCTATTAAGTCAAAAGCTATATAATTCAATCATAAATGAGCGCCTGTAGAGACTCCGATTCATCGCGTCTCCCCTTATCGATTCAATCCATCCACTGTGTTGTATCCCGTATCCGTAGAGACGCATAATCATGCGTCTCAGACATATATCACAAAAGAACCATATCATCTTTCACATGTCCAAAAGACGCAAAATCTTGCGTCTCTACCAGATTCCATAAATAACCTCTACCATATTTCACCGAATATATTCCTGCGTTTCAATATAAATAACAAAAAACAAATATGTTCCAGAAAGAAACATCTTCATTCCGAAACCGCACAAGGAAAGATGCTCACGGTAGTCTTATAAAAATAAACCATCAAATAATATCTAAAGCTATCGCATTCTTGTTTTGCGTTAGCTTTTTTGTTTTATTGCCAGCAGGTTTTTCAGGAGTGAGCAAGGCGGAGGCGGCATCGTATTGTGTCAAGGCAACAGGATCGGCAACAAAAGCAAATGCTACCGTAATAAACGTCGCAGCTTGTACTGCTGCCGCAGATGCGGCAGCAATGCCTATGACGACATTTAATGCGTCAACTTTTGTTGCCGGTGAAACAGTTTATTTTACAGCCGGTGGAGGTAATTTTACAACAACGATGACTTTGCCATCGTCTGGATCATCGGGCGTTGGAAATGCAATTACTTATCAAGGGATTGCTGACGGTGCTGCAAACGCTTATCCAACGATCACTCTTTCTGCTAATTTGATTAACACTAATTCAAAATCTTATTTTACCGTAGATGGATTCAATTTGATTCATACTGGCACTGGTGATTCTGAAAATGGAATAAATTATTCAGGTGCAAATAGCGGTGTAACATTATCTCATATTAATATAAACATGGCTGGTCATGGATATGCTATTGCGTCAGGAGGAGCATGTACCGGTCCTGTTTTGGATCATATTAATGTATCGGGAACTGGCAGTTCTAGAAATAATATATATTTTTATGGTACAGGAAATACTAACGGTACTTTCACTAATATCACTACGGGCGATGTGGGAACACAGGGTATCTATCTTAGAAATTTTGCTGGGCTTACCGTAAATGGTTTGACTGTTACGGCGGGGGCAGTAAAAGGATTATTTATAGATCCTGCAAGTGGAACGGTAAATATAAGCAATGTTAATATACAAATGACTGGTGGCATTGCAATACTGATTTCTAATATGACAAATTCAGCGAATCTTAATATAAGTAATGCTGTAATATCTGGTAGTAATGTACAAGGATTAAAAATAAGCAGTGTAACTGGGGCAATAAATTTAGATAACCTAAATATTGCAACATCTAATAATGTTGCGATAAACTTCACAGGAGTAGTCGGTTCGCAGGGTTCATATTCGAATAATATTACAACATCAGGTAGTTCTGTTTCAGGGGTTATGTTGACAAATGTTAGCGGAGTTGATTTTTCTGATATACATACAACTGTGAACGGATCTTATCCTGTTTATATAACAGGATCATACAATCTTTCATTTACGGATGTTGATAGCACAGCCGGAGGAATCAGCGCAGTTTTTTTGATAAATGCATCACATGACATAAGCCTTAATCATTGCAGTATAAATGGAGGGGCGACTTTTAATGTAAATGGAGCATCTTATAATGTTACGTTTAATAATTGTACTGCAGAAAATAATTTATTTAGTGGATTTAGGGTAGAGGAAAGTTCCCATCACATCACTTTCAGAAATTGTATTGCGCAAGGAAATCAGTTAACTGGATTTAGAGTGGTAGATGATTCTCACGATATTAATTACTATAACTGTAGATCCGATTATAATTTACATAATGGTTTTGATACTACAGTTGGTTCTTCGTTACTATCGCCAAGAGATTTGAATTATTGGCAGTGCGAAGCTTCATATAATGGAACAATTAATACTACATCTGATGGAGGTGGATTTATTCCACATGATGCTTCCACTAACATAAACAATTACAATTGCATATCACACCATAATTATACTTTGGGGATCGGTGCAGTGGGAACAAGTACAGGAGGATTTTATAATTGTTCGGTTTATGCTAATGGATATGCTATTGGGGATAGTTTTAATGGGAGCACAGTAACAATTGCATCCAATAGAGGCAACGTGTATTTTGCAGACCCCAATACTGGTTTTATTGTAAAAAACACTATTTCAAGCGGTGGTAAGCCTTGGGAAGCGTTTGATAGCGGAGTTAAAGTTATTGGGGTTTTGGATTATAATTTATATCTTCCTTTAGACAACAGTAAATTTGTGAGTTATGATGGCACTAATAATGTGTCGTGGTCCGTATATAAAGGAACATATGAGGCGCATTCTTATAATTACAACCCACTATTTAATAATAGTAATGCCAATGACTTTACCCTCCAATCAGTCTCTCCCGCCATCGACTCCGGCACCCCCATCTCCGGCCTCACCACCGACTACCTCAACAATCACATCTACGGCACTCCCGACATCGGTGCCTATGAATATCAACCTCCTTACACCATCGGTACCGACAATCCCAACATCTCAAGTCCTATCCGAATCTATGCCGATGGAAAATATCGATACACTAACACTGTCTCCGGAAGCAGTGTCGCCAAACTCAGCATTATCCCTCAAGCCGGCTTTGGCACAGGGGACTATTCCCAGTGGATGGATGTCACAGTCAACACCTGGCATAGTACGGGTGACTATTACAAGAGCTGGACGGAAACAACCTCCAACAGTGCATTGGTTACCAATCACACTATCGGAGACCTTAAGCCCAACACTTACTACACTCTCAAACTAGACACTATCAATCAAACCACCTATCTTTCCAACGGTACGGGTCAGCTTACTTTCACCTACTCCGGAGGCTATTCCACCAATCATACTTTTGAACTGAATGAAGACACCACCTCTCCCACCAACATCGCTCTCTCTTCCATCACCCCCGATTCTTCCACCCAATTAACCATCACTGCTCAAACCGCCACCGACTCCGAATCCGGCCTAAGCTCCACCCCCTACTGGTTTCAAGAGACCTCCCACAACGCAGGAGCTCTTTCTTCTACCGATTGGCAAGCTTCCACTAATTTCATCAACACCGGTCTTTCCCCCAACACCCAATATTCCTACCAAGTCAAAACCAAAGATGCCAACAACAATGAATCAACCTATTCCACCACTCTCTCCAAATACACCCTCGCTCCCACCCCTACCACTCTCACCATCTCCTCTCTTCCCCTCACCACCACTCTTTCCACCGACATCTTCCCCAACTCTACCGCTAACCAATCCGGCTACCTCTTCACTAATACCACCAACTCTCACACTTCCAATTGGATCCAATCCAACACTTGGCAGGATACTAACCTCAATTGCAACACAACCTACACCTACACTCTCAAATACCGAAACGCCGACGGCACTGAAACAGATCCCATCACGGTATCTAAATCCACCACAGGATGCGGCACCCCTTTCGCCTCTCCCATCAAACCTGATGTATCCAATACCAAGATAACAACCACCAACTCCGGACCCATAACGATCGATAACCTTCCCGATACCATCACTCAACTGGCCGTCTCCACCACCCAAGACTTCAAAAACTCTTCCTGGCAGGATATCAAAGACCTACAGACAATACTAAGCAAATACATAAACACCATAAAACTCTACTTCAAGTTCAAGACCAAGGATGGAGGAGTATCGGATACGATCATCTATACTCCCAACAATGGCAATGGTTCCAATACCACCTCAGGAAATGCTACAAGCAATACTCCAGCTAATACAATTACTCTCACCGAAGGTGACATCGTAAAAACCCCCACCAACCCCGATGTCTATATCATCAAGTACAAAAACAATAAACAGTATAAAAGACTCATCCTCTCTCCGAATGTCTTCAAGTCTTACCAACATCTCAAATGGACTAACCTAAAGATCATCTCCCAAGACCAACTGAATGAGTACACTACTTCTAGTCTGGTACAACTGTCAGGAGACAACAACATCTACTCTCTCACTCCCTATGGAGACGAAGGAGAAAGAAGGATACAAAGCACCATCCAACCTTATGACCAAGACTCTGTCTATGAGATCAATAAGGTGGATAGGGATAGCTATAAGCTTATAAAGTTAAAGTAAAAACATTGCATTTAAAGATTCCCCTCTCGAGAAGGGTAAGAGCTCGTGCAATAGCGAAGCTATGATACGGCGAGGGGTGTGTAGGGAACATTACAATTTACATCGACAGTTTTTAACACACCCCGCACACAAACAGCTGACGCTGTTTTGCGCCACCCCTCTCAAGAGGGGAATCAGTACAAAGTGCAATACGGAACAAAATTCCGCAGTGACAAGATGGGGGGTTCTATCGCAGGAAAGAAAGCATATATTTTTCAGAACGAAGATTCCGGGTCAAGCCCGGAATGACAGATAAAATGATACTTGCACTAACGAGGTTCGACCTTTTTGAGCAGTTGAAAGGTCGCACCTCTTTTTTATTGACTCTAACCTTTTAAAACCTGTATAATTATATCAGACAATAACTTTTGTTTGATATTAATCCAAACCTTTATCCAAATTATCATGTCCCCCCAAACCATAAAGAAACTCAAATCCGCATTCTCATTCTCTATCAAGTTAACCCTCCTAACCTCTTTTCTAATCTCTCAGTCATTTCTTACTGAGATATTTTTGTATCAGAGTAGTCCTAATAACAAGCTAACCAATATAGCTAAGGCTAACTATACCGATCACTGGTATGACAATAATTTCTTATATAGAAAACAGATCACTGTTCCACACTCTTCCATCCAGCATACCGATACAAACAATCCCAATCCATATCTTTCTAACTTCCCCGTACTTGTCTCCGTCAATATTCCTATTAGTAAAGTAAGATCTGATCATAATGACATTATCTTTACCAATCAAGCAGGAACGCAATCGCTTAATTATGAGATAGAAAGCTATGACACAGGCGGCAATCTTACTGTTTGGGTAAAGTTGCCTCAACTCAATGATGCTAGTAATATCAGTAATACTATTTTCTATATGTATTATGGCAACAGTAACGCTGCTGCCAATACCCAGACCAATATGAATAGTGTTTGGGACTCTGGCTATAAAGCCGTCTATCATCTGAAAGAAACAGGAACAGGTGCAGCAGGGGATTACAAAGACTCAACTGCCAATGCCAATAACAGCATCAATACAACAGGTCAACCAAATCCTACAGCCGGAAAGATTGGCGGCGGACAAAGTTTTAACGGAAATAGCTGGATAAGTCTGGGAAATTCGGCGGATTTAAAAAATAAGGCCGGAAGCAGTATGACGTTTTCTGCTTGGATCAAAACGAATAGTTTCGGAATAATCTATTCTCCTACCAATTATAATTATCTGCACGTAGAGGGTGTTGCCGGCGCAGATTATGGCAAAATTAATTTTCGTTATAATATGGGAAACGATTTTTCTGCGTACACTAGTGTGACAAACAATAACTCTCCGCATTATTTTACGTTGGTTTTGGATAGGTCCAGTGCAAAATATTATACCTATATAGACGGGATACAAAACAAGCAAGGAGATTATTATCCCGCCGATACATTTGGAAATTCTGCAGATAATGTTATTCTTGGCAGGAGAATGGTTGTCGATAACCTTCCTTTCACAGGTACTATTGACGAAGTTCGCATCTCCAACATTGCTCGCTCCACCGACTGGATCGTTGCAGAATATAGTAACCAGTCTAATCCCGCTACTTTTTATAACATGGGATCAGAGGAGTCTGTTGGAGGCCATGCTTTATCTACGGTCATAGCCGAGGTAACTCCCGTTTCTGCCAGTACTAATGATTCCACTCCTTCTTATGCTTTTTCCTCCACTCAATCTGGTTACATCACTTACGGCGGGGACTGTTCTTCTTCTGTCACTTATGCGAATTCCGGCAATAATACAATCATTTTTAATCTTCTTCCCGTCGGAACTCATTCCAATTGCACTATCCAGATAACTGATGCCAATAACAATCAAAGCAATGTTCTGTCAGTTTCTAGTTTTACAGTTAATGGCATTTCTACCGTTTATGTTGTGCCGGCTGTGACCGATAATAAAATATTGCCTAAATCTATCATTTCTTCCTCTTATATATCAAATAATATTTCCGCTCAAGTGTCCCCGGGAGAATATAAGGCTGCCAGTTTTGTTTTCAATTCGAATCATGATATCAACGATTTGCATGTTGAACCCTCTAATTTGGCCGGCAATGGAAATATAATTCCCAGCAGTGCCCTGGATATAAAATCGGTGAAATGCTGGTATCAATCGGGATATGAGGTTGGCAGCACGCATCCTAATGGAAGATATCTTACTCCCGAACTTCTCCTCAAAGATGATTCTTTGGTTAATGTAGAAGGAGACACATGGAATCAATATAATGTAACTAACTATAGCGGCAATAACTATCTTAAAGTAAATGGGTCGTATGTGAATGTATCCGGCGATACACAGATTAGCATAGATTCCGTGCTTACGCCGGTGGCCGATCGTCCTATTCAAGATGCAGCCACTCTTCAGCCCATCAACATTCCCGCTGATTACAATAAGCAGTTCTGGATAACGCTGCATATACCTGATGGTACTACGGCAGGTAGTTATTCCGGCACAATTAATTTGAAGGCCGATGGGCTGGTTGTCAAAACTATTAATGTGAATGTTCAGGTGTTGCCTATCAGTTTGCCCAAGCCTAATATCGATTACAGCATTTATTATAGGAGTCACATGAGCACCTTGGGAACTATAAGCTCAGAGATAAAAAGCACCCAACAATTTTCTGCTGAGATGCAGGATCTTATGAATCATGGCGTGACAAATCCTACTGTGTATCCAGCTATCCAATTACAGCAGGTGTTATCCTTGCGCAATTCAGTCAATATGAATAGTTCGAATCTATACTTTTTGGGAATAGGAACAGGAAATCCGAGCAGCATTTCCGCTTATAAGAATGTTGCTGCTCCTTATGGAATCACAGATTTTTATGTTTATGCTCCTGATGAAGAGAGTTTGAATACTACAGAAATGAGAAATCAAATAGCTGCTGTCCATAACGTTGGAGGGAAGGTATTTGATGCTCAGGGCATATCCAATGCAGATTCTGTGGCTGACGTGTTGGATCTGGTGGTTGCAACAGGCGCTCCGTCTTCTGCGTTGGCCGCTAAATATCACAGCTATGGACACAAGATATATTCTTATGGTGATCCGCAGACAGTACCGGAGTATCCTAGAACTTTCCGACAAAATTATGGGCTTTTGCTTTGGCAAAATGATTATGATGGTGCCATGGACTATGCTTATCAGCATGGATTTGGCGATATTTGGAACGATTTTGATTATAGCTGGCGAGATCATGTCTTCGCCTATCCCACCGCAAACGGAGTCATCGATACCATCCAATGGGAAGGCTTCAGAGAAGGAGTAAACGATATGCGTTATCTGGCAGCACTGCAAAATGCAATCGTCTCTGCCAAGGCACAACGCAGAAACACTTCCGCTGCAGAAAACTATCTCACTCAATTAAAATCTTCCAACCTTGCCAATCAAGACCTGGATGCTATCCGTTCCCAGATGATACAGTATATCCTTTCTCTCACTTCTTCTTCCACTACCAGCTCCTCAGGCTCAGGTTCTTCTTCCGGTGGTGGCTCCGGCTCTTCCGGTTCCAGTATCACCAACACTACTACTACCAGCACCATCGCTCCCTCTACCACCACCCCCTCCCTTTCCGACATCATCCAGATCATCATCTCTTACACTCCTGACTTCAAGAATGTCTCCTGGCAAACCTTTGATACCAATAAATTCAAAACCATCGATCAAACCACCCAAACTCTCTATGTAAAGCTAAAGACCAAAGACGGTAAGATATCGGATACGATAATATACACTCCCAAAAGCACAAGCAGTAATGGAAACACTCCCACAAACACTCCCACAAGCAACACCCCCACCATCCCTCTCACCGAAGGTGACATAATAAAAACCCCTACCAATCCCGATGTCTATATTATCAAGTACAAGAATAACAAACAATACAAAAGACTTATCCTCTCTCCCTCTGTCTTCAAATCTTACCAACATCTCAAATGGACTAACCTAAAGATCATCTCCCAAAACCAACTGGACCAATACACCACCTCCAACCTGGTACAACTGGCAGGAGATAACAACATCTACTCTCTCACTCCCTATGGAGACGAAGGAGAAAGAAGGATACAAAACACCACTCAACCCTATGACCAAGACTCTGTCTATGAGATCAATAAGGTGGATAGGGATAGCTATAAGCTCATAAAGTAAAAAACTTTCTTACGCCTGTCATTGCGAGGAGGTACTCCGACGCGGCAATCCCAGCACTACGCGGATGGAGTGTTATATAACGTTATGCGAATTATGGTTACGGGATTGCCACGTCGCAAATACAAAATACGCTCTTCGCAATGACAGGTATTAGGACGTTTATCTTGCATAGCACGGGGATTCCGGATATTTTGGCTGAACGAAATTCCGGAATGACAAATAATTTTTACAGAGTTCTGTTTAAAGTTTTTAACGCTGACCGCACACAGATAGCTAAAGCTATCTTGCGCCACCCCTCTCAAGAGGGGAATCAATACAAAATGCAATACACAATTCCGTAGAGACGTAGCATTGCTACGTCTCGGATGTCCAATGCGGGAATAAATTTAACTTTCAGAAAGAAAGCGCCAATAGCACCTCTGTATCAAGTGAAATAAATCTTTTGTATGGTGAGGCAAATGACACGTTGCAGTGCAACGTCTCTACGCATGCCAATGCATAATACAACATAGGACAGGTATAATATTCGCAGTGACATAGGAGGGATATAGAGATGCAATATCTCGCTCATTTTTAGTAATTTTTTCTCATGCTCTTGCGCTTGAAAGTTTTATATTATAAAATTTAAATGAAAATAAATAAAAAATAATTTAACTTTATGCTTTTTAGCAGAAGAACTTTTGTTTTTGTTTCACTGACTCTCATTTTTCTATCGGGGAGTTTTTTTATTTTTAGGAATATTATTTTTGCAGATTCCGATAATGCGACGGCGGATAAAATTCTGATTTCGGAAATAAAAACTGCGGGCAAGTCTTCTGATGGTAAGGCCATATCCAATGATAAATTTATCGAGCTTTATAATCCGAATAATCACGCTACTGATCTGACAGGATGGGCGGTTAAGAAGAAGACCAAGTCCGGAACCGAAAACAATATTCTTTCCAATATAAATGCGCAAATTCCGGCTTTCGGATATTTCTTGATAGTGCCGAGAGATAATTGCGGAGATGATAAAAAACAGAAGTGTTATTTGGGCGCTGCGACTCCGGACGGTTATTACTCCACCGATAATTTCTTGGCGGATGACAATTCAGTCATTCTCTATAATAACTTGAAAGACGAAACAGATAAAACCAAAAATCAAGCTGACGACAAAGTCGGTTGGGGCGCGGCATCGGATTTTTCGGGAAGTGTTTTCGGTGGAAATCCTGCGGTCGGGAAAAGCTTGGAAAGAAAAATTACTGATGGCAAAATGCAAGATACGAAAAATAATGCCGATGATTTTTTTCCGCAAGATTCTCCCAATCCGCAAAATTCCAGTGTTATAAGAGTAGAAAGCGGCGGTGCTTCGGGAAGTGATGCTGATAATAATTCTACGGGCGGAGCGGGTGGAAATAATGCTAATGATGGCAATGCTAATACCGGCACAGGAAATTCTACGGGTGGAAATACCTCCGGAAATGCGGATACGAATACAAATCAAAATAGCGGCGGTGAAAATTCTTCAGGAAATAGCAACGGTCAAAATGGCGATTCGTCTTCACAGACTGCGACTCAAAATACCGCAAGTTCATCGCAAACCGGCAGTTCTTCCGGCGGAGGCGGCGCAAGCAAAATCTTGGAGCAGAAAGTCATTGTGAATGAGCTTTTGATAAATTCCAGCGGCGATGACGGGCAGGCGGAATTCATAGAACTTTATAACGCCGGCAAGGATGCAGTCGATCTGTCCAAGTGGTCTTTGGAAGATCAGGCGGGCAAGACTTCCAAATATATTTTTCCTGCCGGGACAAAAATAGATTCCGGAAAATACAAAGTTTTTTATAGCAGCGAGACTAAGATCTCACTTAACAATACCGGCGATGGCGTTATCTTGAGAGATGATTTGGGAAATATAATTTCTAAGACTCCGATAAGCGATGTGGCGAAGGAAGGCATTTCCTTTTCTATTGATGAAAATCAAAAATGGATTTGGACGACTGATCAAACTCCGGGGAAAAAGAATGTTATAAAAGAGATAGAAAGTAAAACAGCGGCTACTAAAAAAACGGATAATGCTAGCGATACATCGGCTAAGAAAACTGATGACAGTAAGACAGATGATAAGGACAAAATCGATGAATCACTGCCGGCGGACGGGCATTATGATTTTTCTGATGGGATTATCATAAACGAAATTTTCCCGAATCCGCCCGGAAGAGATAATCAAAAAGGAAATTATGAATGGGTTGAACTTTATAATCCGGGCGATCAGGCCGTGAATCTGAAGGGATGGTTTCTGGACGATATTTTGGACAAGGGCAGCAAACCATTTTGTTTTTTGGAGGACAGAATCATTCCGGCTCAAGGCTATTTAGTTGTGAGCAGCGAGGAATCAAAAATATCTTTCAATAATACGGAGGAGGAAGTGAATCTGCTTTGGCCGGATCAAACTGTGGTAGATAGCGTTTCGTATAAAGACGCTAAGGAGGATTTTTCTTATAGTCTTGGGGCGGATGGATCTTGGTTTTGGGCGAAAGAAAAAACTCCAGGTGCGAAAAATGCGATGATGCCGGCTTCAAATAAAACTGATGCGAATAAATCCGGCGCAGATGTATCTTATCAGAATAGCACTGACTTTACGGAAGCGGAAAATGAAAATATTTCTAATAATAATTCCGATGGAGAAGTTTTGGACGCGGCGAGTGTTAATGATGTGATAAATATCAATAAAGATGATTATAAATATGTCTCAATTGCAGAGGCGAAAAAACTTCCCCCGAAGACTCTTGTCGGAATGGACGGCATCGTTTCAGTTTCTCCCGGAGTTTTCGGGGGAAATATTTTCTACATTGTCGATAAGAATTCCGGAGAGGGATTGCAGATGTTCAGTTATGGAGGAAATTTGCCGGCGCTGAATCTTGGCAATCAAATCCAAGTTTTCGGTTTCTTGTCCGAGGTTGGCGGCGAGAAGAGGCTGGTTCTGGATGATAATTTCAAGATTGAAACGATGAGCAGTGATAATTTGCTGAACATTTCTTCTATAAAATATGCCGATATGGAAAGTGCGGTTGGGAATCTGGTGAAAGTGGAAGGAACAGCAGAGGCATTAAGCGGCGATATCTTTCTTTTGGATATGGCGGGCGGAAAGCTTAAAGTCTATGCAAAACCTGCCGCAGCCATATCTTTCGGCAATCTGAAAGCCGGAGACCATATCGAAGTGACCGGGCATCTGAGCCGTACTTCTGCGGGATATCGACTTTTGCCGAGGTTTTCAACCGATATCCGCTTTTTAGAAAAACAGTCTGATGGTATAATGAAAATAGAAGGCACGAAAGAAATCGTAGAAAGTTACAGCTCTTCTTTTCTGCTCAACACGTTCTTTGTCCTAAGCCTTTTGGTTCTTGCAGACTGGATCAGGGTGAGGATAAAAATGAGGAAAAAAGAATCAGCAGGTATGTTGCGCAAATAACATTATATTTTAGTAGCGAGTTTTTAACGCCGATCGCGCATATTACAGCTAAAGCTGCAATAGCGCCACCCCTCTTGTCTTAAGAAAAGTGGGGGTTAATGCAATACACGATATAATGAAATACATGCAGTCGGTATAATCAACAGTTAATATATTCAATCATGGAACGTTTATATCTTGGGAGTCATATCAAAAGAGACAAAATGGCGGACGCGCTACATTATGCCAGGATTCATGGTCATTTAGCCGGCGTGGAAGACCGGGAAGTCAGAAGCTTTTTGGAAGGGTTCGATGAAGTGACGGCCGAGAGGCATGGTCATTTTCAGGACAAAATCGATCACCACGAGATGGAGGAAATTATTGCGATAATGGGAAGGGATCATTCCGATATTGTGAATGACCGGGACTTGGAGACGATTGCCAGGGTTCTTTTAGATAAGGATTTTCAGTTTTAAAAAGTTTAATTATAAAAATGAGCGAATTATATAAAAGAGGAATAGTGAACTCTTCCCTTCTTAAACAATTTTTGGATCGAAAGGTGAAGATCGATTTGCAAAGGAGATATGTACAAGCTTTTGATGAAGAGTTTCAGGGCGAGAGTCCGACGATCCGTGATTTTGAAAAATGGGCAAAAACTCTGCGTTTTACCAGAAATAATTATGTGACCCCCAATGATGCCCAAGAAGTTCTGACAATTATAGACGAAGCTTAATTAATATTTTAAAAATATGAAAAACAAAATCATAAAAAAACTATTTGCGGTGATTTTTGTTTTCTGTTTCTGCTGCGGAACTGCGCTGGCGGCGGATGACAGGAATGTTTCCATCCCGAGCGGGGAAAATATTCCGACGGATCTTATCCGAGCGGGGCAGACGGTTGATGTGGGAAGCGATGTGAACGGCGATGTGATTCTGGCGGGTGCGAATGTCAGCTTTTCTGGAAATGCGGCGGGAGATATTATCATTGCAGCGGGAACTGCGCGTGTGAAAGGAAATACTGCGGGTGACGTGCGAATTGCGGGTGGGAATATAACGTTGGACGGAACGGTCGATAAGAATGTCACTATCGTCGGCGGAACTGTCATTATCGAAGAGACTAGCGTGATCAAGGGAAATCTTTATGTTGCCGGCGGAGATGTGGAGATAAGGGGTCATGTGCAAGGGAATGCAACTGTGTATGGCTCTCAGACTCTTCTTTCGGGGGCTGTGCAAGGAAACGCAGACTTCAGGTCCAATGAAGTCATTATCCGAAATGACGCGAGGATCGGAGGCAACCTCACTTATGCTAGCAGTGCGGATGTTACTACCGGACAAGGTGTGGTGAAAGGAAACATCAATAAGGTGCCGATGGAAAATTATACAGGCAACTATGTCGGCTATAAGAAGAATGCAGATGGCGCCAACACCGGAGTCATGATCTGGCAATTCTTGAGCCTCCTTATCGTAGGATTTGTACTCTTCAAGATTTTTGGTAAACAGGCAAAGGCGATGACTGTTTCGATTAGCAAAGAAGAAGTCTGGAATCGCATCGCTTATGGTCTCATTTCCTTCATCCTCAATCCGATCATAATCTTTATAACTTTTATAACGATCATCGGTCTTCCTCTTGCACTTATGATCCTGTTCGCTTATGTCATTCTCATCATCGCAGCCATGATTCTCTCCCCGGTTCTTTTGGGAAGACTCTTCAATGGCAAACTTAAGCTTTATGCCGAGGAAGACAAACACTTGTGGATTGACTTTATTTTCGGCTATGTGCTTATGCAGGTCATCGGACTTATTCCGGTCTTGGGATCTTTAGTACTAATCTTCCTATTCCTGTTCTCATTCGGGAGGATTACGAGGTATGTCGCTGATGCGATCAAGGGGAATAAATAAAAATTTGATATGTTGGTTTTGTAGGGAACGGTTTCAAACCGTTCCTTTCGTTTTAATATAATGTTAATATGTATATTGAAATTACTATATCAAAGGATAAACATTCTCTCCTGCAATAAAACCATCATTTTGTCATTCTCATGAGGATGACAAAAGGTGGGAGTTGTTACAAGAATAAGGCTTGGGAGACTTGAGAAAGCAATTTCGATATTAACGCAAAGAAAAACAATTGACCTTCGAACGAACAAGTTGTTATAATGTCCTTGTTGGAGGGGGAGCTGATTTTGTATTAAATACTTATATAAAAACATATGTCAGGACACAATAAATGGACCCAAATCAAGAGGCAAAAAGGCACTAATGATGCAAAAAGATCCAAAATTTTTACCAAGCTGGGCAAGGTGATCACTATGGCGGCCAAGAACGGCGGGGAGCCGGAAACGAATCCGGTGCTCAAGATTGCGGTTGAAAAAGCCAGGGCAGTGAATATGCCTTCGGATAATATCAAGAAAGCTATCAAGAAAGGAACGGGCGAACTTGAGGGCGGCAATATTGAAGAGGTTTTGTACGAGGCTTACGGACCGGAAGGCGTGGCGCTTATCATTGAGGCGACTACTGACAATAATAATCGTACAGTTTCGGAAGTGAAGCATCTCCTTTCCGTGCATGGCGGAAGGCTGGGAGAGGGCGGCAGTGTGAAATGGATGTTCGATCGCTTCGGATATATGGAAATCACACGGAATGATAATATAAACATAGAGGAAGTGGAAATGCAGGCAATCGATGCCGGCGCGGAAGACGTGAGCGTATCGGATGAAATGATCGTCGTTTATGTGAAGCCGGAAGACATGTATCGCGTCAAAAGCGAACTTGAAAAAAACAAGCTTTCAATTTTCGAGAGCGGATTCGAGTGGAAGGCGAAAAATAAAGTGAAAGTGGATGCTGATTTGAGTGCGAAAATCGAGGTTCTTTTCGAGGCTCTGGACGAGCAGGAAGATGTTAATGAGGTTTATTCGAACATAGAATGATTATAAATTTATAAAAATAAATCATTTCAATTAACTTAGTCTAGGTTGGTATTATTATCTCAAAACTCAAATATCAAAGCTAAAAACCATAACTTAAGGCCATAAAACTATTGGAGTTTGCGCGTGAAGCTGGTGTCATTCTTAGACCAGCCGAAGAATCCCGATGCCATGCGGGATAAAACGTAATATAACGTTTTGTAAATTATAGCAACGGGATCCTTCGGAGTACCTCAGGATGACATTCGCAAAATCCTAATGATATACAAGATAAAAGGTTTTAAGCTGTGGTTTTGAGATTTAAGTTTTGACATTTGAGTTATTTAAGTCTAACATATGATTATTCTTGGGATAGATCCGGGCACTGCCACGACCGGTTATGGCGTGCTGGAGAGCATAAACGGCAATTTGAAAATGGTAGAAACGGGCTGTATTTTGACGGACAAAAATCTGGAGATGCCGGAGCGACTCCGCCTGCTTGGGGAGGGAATTGAAAAAATCATACACGAATTCAATCCGGAAGTAATGGCGATTGAAGAGCTTTTCTATTTCAAAAACAAGAAGACAGTTATTTCCGTGGGACAGGCCCGCGGGGTCGCTGTTTTTATGGGAAAAAATTGCGGAGTGGAAATCCATGAATATACGCCGCTTCAGGTGAAACAGGCGGTGACAGGCTACGGCCGCGCCGACAAAAAACAAGTGCAAGCGATGGTCAAGAACATCCTGAAGCTCAAGGAAATTCCCAAGCCGGATGATGCCGCAGACGCACTTGCAGTCGCAATCTGCTGCGCGTCTTCGATCAATTTTGAAAGGAAGACGAAAAGGATATGAAATTGATATGATTTAAATATATTTCATCCGTATTTGTTTGTATATTATCTTATTTGCGTAAATTGAAACTAAAGATTCCCCTCTTGAGAGGGGTAAGATCTCGTGTTATGGCGAAGCCATGACACGGCGAGGGGTGTGTTGAAAGAACTTATAATTATCAACTGATAACTTATAACAAAAATGCATAACACTGAAGATTATATCCGTTATCGATTATGAGTTATCAGTTGTTAGTTATTTACACACCCCGCACACAGATAGCTAAAGCTATCTTGCGCCACCCCTCTCAAGAGGGGAATCTAAATGCAGCGACTATTCAATAACCCATTAAATTACAAATATGTCCGACTTAGTGAGATTCATTGCGAGCCAGCAAGTGGATATAAACACTGTGTATCTTCTTCTTGCCCTTCCTTTCATCGCGACGCTCATCGCAAGCTTCCGCCAGATCATTGGAATCAAATCTTTTGGCATCTATTCTCCGTTGGTGCTCACTTTCGCTTTCTGGGCGACGGATCTCAAATACGGACTCGCGATTTTCATAGTGATTTTTCTGACGGGAACATTGGTGCGATATTTCCTCAAAAGAACGAGGCTTCTCTATATGTCGCGGATGGCCATCGTTCTCACCGTTATCAGTCTGGCGATTTTGGCGCTCATGACGGTCGGCGGGCATTTCCGGCGATATGGGCTTTCCTCGACTTCGATCCTGCCGATCGTCATCATGATCCTTCTTATTGAAAAATTCATTTCGGCACAAGTCGAAAAAGGTTTCAGGACTGCAATTTTTCTTTCCATGGAAACTCTGTTCATTTCCATCGTCGGCTATCGCATACTCGTCTGGCCGGCTTTTCAGAATTTCGTTTTGGATTATCCTTATTACGTTTTTGCGCTTCTACTTGTCAATTTCCTTTTGGGAAAATGGTCCGGACTTCGCCTCAGTGAATATTTAAGATTTAGAGAAGTTATAAAAAATGTTGAGTCTGATTAAAAAAAGCCGCGGAATCTTGGGCATGAATGCGAGAAATCTTTCTTACATCGGCCCCAAAAATTCCAAGAAGGCGATAAATCTTGCAAACGATAAGCTTCATAGCAAAGAGGTCCTTTTTGTTGCGGGCATTCCTGTGCCGAAAGTTTATGGCATTATCAGGAATCGCAGGGAGCTGGAAAATTTCAAATGGGAAGAATTGCCGAAAAGTTTTGTCTTGAAACCAAATCGCGGCATGGGCGGCGAGGGCATCAAAATCATCTATGGGCAGAAAAAAGACGGGCGGCGTATTTCCAATAACGGAAGATCGTTTGATGAGAAAGATTTAAAAAGTCACATTTTTAATATTTTTGACGGATTTTATTCGCTTTATGGCGGCGAAGACATCGCTTTTTTCGAGGAAAGGGTTAAAATTTCTACGTCGCTCAAGCCGTATTCTTATCAGGGAATTCCGGATATTCGTGTCATTGTTTACAATAACGTTCCGGTAATGGCGATGCTCAGGCTCTCCACCAAGGAGTCGGGAGGGAAAGCGAATTTGCACTTGGGAGGAATCGGAGTTGGAATCGACATCGCGACCGGCATCACGACGCAGGCGATCATGCACGACAGGATCATCGAAAAGACTCCGG
>Ga0224525_1000245_pt1 | contig 26536 bp, 22 predicted proteins | sample CFST100metaG_FD_179874 | JGI IMG/M metagenome (GOLD analysis project Ga0224525, IMG submission 179874) | Peat soil microbial communities from Stordalen Mire, Sweden - C.F.S.T100 | ecosystem: Environmental > Terrestrial > Soil > Wetlands > Peat | place: Sweden: Norrbotten County, Stordalen Mire...
TGGCCCGGCGTGAACTTTTCACGCTTCCAGGCGACCTTTTCAGCAAGGAGAAAATCATGAGATCGATAAGGCAGCTTGGAGTACTTGGTGAATTTGACCCGGAAAAAATCAATCCCACACCGCTTTCCGATCCTACAAACGGAACTGTAGACATGCTATACAAACTTGAAGAGAGAGCCAACGATCAGTTCGAAATATCAGGTGGATGGGGAGCCGGAATGCTGGTTGGTACTGTAGGCGTGAGGTTTAATAATTTTGCCATGAAGAATTTCTTCAAGCTTTCTGAATGGAGACCTTATCCTTCCGGCGACGGCCAGTCGCTCAGCATAAGGGCACAATCCAACGGGAAAATATATCAGTCATATAATATCTCCTTCGATGAGCCCTGGCTCGGAGGCAAAAAGGCAAATAACTTCTCAGTTTCACTTTACAGGTCGATCATGACCAATGGCACGAAAAAAGGAGAAGATGGGTATCAATCGATGGTTATTGACGGGGCTTCAATCGGCCTCGGAAAAAGGCTGGAATGGCCTGATGACTTCTTCTCAATATATGGTGAGCTAAGCTATCAGAAATATGACCTGAACAATTATACATATATGAGGTTCCTGTTTGACAATGGACAGTCAAACCTGTTGAGCTTTACAACCAAGCTCGTAAGATTCTCTACCAGCCCTAACCTCATTTACCCGAGAAGCGGATCTTCATTTACCTTATCCCTCCAGTTTACTCCACCTTATTCTTTTATTTCAGGACAAGATATGTCGAATGTTACCGATGAAGTAAAATATAAATGGATCGAATTCCATAAGTGGTTATTCAAATCAGACTATTATTTCCCGATTACAAAAGATGATAAGATGGTTCTCAGAGCGAGATTTGATTTTGGATACCTTGGATATTACAATAGTAAAATCGGTCCTTCGCCGTTTGAAAGCTTCTACCTTGGCGGAAGTGGTATGACAGGTTACACATTATACGGGCACGATATCATCTCAATGAGAGGTTACACAGACGGATCTCTTACTCCAGTTGATTCAAAAACAAGCGCTCCGACCGGAAATGTTTATTCGAAACTTACATTTGAACTAAGATATCCAATATCGCTTAACCAGCAGGCTACTGTGTATGCTCTGACATTTCTTGAAGCCGGACGTTCATGGAATAAGCTAAGTGAATTTAACCCCTTCAAAATGTGCCGTTCTGCAGGAGTGGGTCTTCGGGCTAACCTGCCGATGTTCGGGCTACTCGGTATTGACTGGGGTTATGGATTCGATGCTGTTCCGTCAGGTGCAACAAGTGCAAATCATTCACAATTCAGTTTTGTAATAGGTCAGGAATTTTAACACGAACTTTATATTTTTATTATGAAAAAATTCAGTTTGATTATAGGAATGGTTCTTCTGACATCAGCTATGGCTGTTGCTCAGAAGTATGCTTTTGTTGATTCTGAATATATCAGAAAAAACATACCGGCTTTTACTACTGCCCAGGAGCAACTCGACAAACTTTCAAAACAATGGGAGAAAGAGGTTGCAGACGGTTATGCTGTGGTAGAGCAGATGTACAAGTCATATCAGAATGAAGCACCTTTGCTTTCTCAGGATATGAAGACTAAAAGGGAAGAAGATATCATCAACAAGGAAAAAGAGATGAAAGACCTTCAGAACAAGTATTTTGGAGTTGAAGGTGAACTTTTTAAGAAAAGGCAGGAACTGGTAAAACCGATTCAGGATGAGATACTTAAAGCCATAAAGGATATCGCTGTGGAAGGAAGCTATGCTGTAATATTTGACTCTTCCACAGGAGGGAATATCCTGTTTGCGAACCCAAAATTTGATATCAGCGATCAGGTACTAGAAAAATTAGGTTATAAGAATTAATTAACTATTTTTGCATTTAAATTTATAAAACAATCTGAAATGAAAAGATTTACAGCGATAGCAGCACTACTTGTTTTTGTTGTTGCAGCCGGCCACTCACAGAACTTAAAGTTCGGACATATCAACAGCGATGAACTTATCCAGGCGATGCCTGAATTCGATTCTGCAACGGCCAAACTTGAGAAATTTCGTAAAGAGCTGGTAAATGCCCTTGATCTTATGACAGTTGAACTGAACAATAAGAATGATGCATATACCAAAGAAGCAAAAAACCTTACTGACATTGTTAAGCAGACGAAGGAACAGGAACTCATTGATCTGAACAAAAGGATCCAGGATTTTCAGCAGAATGCACAGCAACAGCTTCAGAACAAACAGGTTGAGCTTTTCCAGCCAATTTATACCAAAGTAGATAAAGCGATAAAGGATGTTGGCAAGGAGAACGGTTTCCTTTATGTTTTTGATGTGGCTAAAGGTGCACTTCTCTATTTTGATGAAACAAAGAGTACAAATATTATGGCTCTTGCAAAAACAAAGCTTGGCATAAAGTGAGTTAATAAATAGATATAGGTGACCATCCGCCAATTGGCGGATGGTCATTTTTTTTAATACTATCAAATTGAAAGAACAACCTATAGGAATTTTTGATTCAGGCGTCGGAGGGCTTACTGTTGCTCATGCTATCAAGCAGATACTTCCATATGAAAATCTTATATATTTCGGAGATACCGCTCATCTTCCTTATGGCGATAAATCAGCAGAAGCAATCGAATCATATTCACGGAAGATAACTGAATTTTTGATTGAGCATAATGCAAAAGTGGTTGTTATTGCCTGTAATTCGGCTTCAGCTTCTGCATTCGGGACTATTAAAAAGGAGTTTGGAAGCAAGACGCTGATTATTGACGTTATCGACCCGGTGGTTGATTATATGGGCACCAGGGATTTTAAGAAAATCGGAGTCATTGGAACCAAACGTACCATCAGCTCAAAGATGTATGAAACGAAGCTGAAGGAAAAATCACCCGGAATCAGTGTCATATCAATGGCTACACCTTTGCTGGTACCAATGATAGAGGAAGGATTTATTTTCGATGATATAAGTAATGCAATAATCCGGGCATACCTCAGTAATCCCTCGCTTGACGGAATTCAGGCACTTATTCTAGGCTGCACACATTACCCTATTATCAGAAACCAGATAAGCAAGATATTCAATTTCGATGTAGAGGTTATCGACTCTGCAAAGATTGTCTCTCTTCTGTTGGAGGACACTCTTGAAAGAAATAACCTTCTTAATAGTCGTGGAAAAGCGGAAGACCAGTTCTTTGTTTCTGATTATACACCATATTTCGAGAAGATAGCCAGGATGTTTTTCGAGGGAGAAATAAATCTGAAGAAGGCAGATATCTGGAGCTAAATATGATCAAAGTCATGCGCAATTATCAATAATTGTAGTTTTTTCGAACTTTAAAAAACTAAATTTGTTATTCTTAAGCATTTGATTAAGTGTAATAAAGCTTCAGTTATAATATTTAAAATTAATCATGGCTAAAAACTCGCAGGTTATTAAAAGAGAAGAGGTTGTTATCCGTTTCTCAGGTGATTCCGGTGATGGAATGCAACTTACTGGCACCTTGTTCTCAGATACCGCAGCCTTGTCAGGCAATGACTTGTCGACTTTCCCTGATTACCCGGCAGAGATACGCGCTCCACAGGGAACAGTAGGCGGAGTATCAGGTTTCCAGATACATATGGGTCATTCTGTAATTAATACTCCTGGTGATTATACAGACGTTCTTGTTGCCATGAATCCTGCTGCCGTAAAAGCAAATGCCAGGTGGGTTAAGCCAGGTGGCACTATAATATTCGACAAGGATAATTTCACTGAAAAAAATATTGAGAAGGCAGGCTATAAAAGCGATCCTGTCAAAGAGGAAAAGCTTGACAGTTTCAATGTAATCGATGCTCCTATCTCAACAATGGTCAAGGAAGCCCTTAAAGATTTTGGACTCGATCCAAAGTCAGTGCTCAGAACCAAGAATATGTTCGCGCTTGGAATGGTTTATTGGCTCTTTGACAGGAAGCTTAAATATACCGAGCAGTACTTCGATAAGAAATTTGTAAAAAAACCTGAAATAGCCCAGGCAAATAAAGTAGCACTGAGAGCTGGCTATTACTATGCCGAAACAATTGAAGCTCTTAATCCTGTAATTATAATTGAGCCGGCACCAATTCAGAAAGGCACGTACAGGAATGTATGCGGAAATGCTGCTACTGCCTGGGGCCTGCTGGCTGCTGCCGAAAGGGCACAGCTGAGAACATTTATCGGTTCATACCCGATTACCCCTGCTACCGGCATTCTGGAAGAGATGGCTGCAAGAAAGGACCTTGGAGTAAAAAGTTTCCAGGCCGAGGACGAAATTGCAGGTATCTGCACCGCTATCGGCGCAAGTTTTGCCGGCTACCTGGCAGTCACTTCTACATCAGGTCCCGGAATGGCCCTTAAATCAGAGGCCATCGGGCTGGCAGTCATGACCGAACTCCCCCTGGTAATCATTAATGTGCAAAGAGCAGGACCATCAACGGGGCTGCCGACCAAAACAGAACAGTCCGACCTGATGCAGGCAATATTCGGAAGAAATGGAGAATGCCCTGTAGTTGTTATTGCAGCCAGCACACCTTCCGATTGTTTTCATTTCGCTTACGAAGCTGCAAAAATCGCACTGGAGCATATGACCCCGGTCCTTCTGCTCACTGACAGCTATCTTGCGAACAGCTCTGAACCATGGAGAATTCCTGTTGTGAAGGATCTCCCTGAAATAAAACCGCCATTTGCCGATATTAATGATAAACCTTTTCTCCCTTATAAACGAAATTGTGAAACACTGGCACGCTCATGGGCAATTCCAGGTACTCCTGGACTTGAACACAGAATAGGTGGTCTTGAGAAAACAATGAAAGGTAATGTATCATATATACCTGAAAACCACGAGATGATGGTTAATCTCAGGGCCGAAAAGGTGGCGAAAGTAGCTGACAGGATACCTGACCTTAAAGTGTACGGTGAGGAATCAGGCGATCTTCTTGTAGTCGGCTGGGGCGGATCCCGCGGATATCTCATGACCGCAATCAATGAACTGCAGGCTGAAGGTCATAAGGTAAGCCTGGCCAACTTCAATTATATCTATCCTTTGCCAAGAAATGTTGGAGAGGTGTTCAGTAAATTTAATAAGATAGTGGTTGCTGAACTCAATCTTGGCCAGTTTGCAGATTACCTGAGAATAAAACACCATGAATTTACTTACAGACAGATTAACAAGGTACAGGGAATACCATTTACTATCGGCGAAATAAAGGAGAAATGCATTAAAATTCTGGAGGAAAAATAAAATGGCTGAATCACAAACATTGCAATATACCCCCAGGGATTTTAAAAGCGATCAGGAGGTCAGATGGTGCCCCGGATGCGGCGATCATGCTGTGCTGAATGCTATTCAGAAAGCGCTTCCCGAACTTGGAATACCAAAGGAAAAATTTGTATTTATCTCAGGTATAGGATGCTCCTCACGATTCCCTTATTATATGGATACATATGGTTTTCATGGAATCCACGGAAGGGCAGCCGCTATTGCCACTGGTGTTAAAACGGCCAATCCTGATTTATCAGTCTGGGAAATTACCGGAGATGGCGATGCGCTGGCAATAGGCGGAAATCATTTTATTCATGCAATCAGACGTAACATTGATATTAACCTTATACTTTTCAATAACGAGATATACGGTCTGACCAAGGGACAGTATTCACCAACCTCTGAAAAAGGCATTGTGACCAAGACATCTCCCTTCGGTTCCGTTGAGGAACCATTTTCAGTCGGTGAGCTTGTAATCGGTGCCAGAGGCAAATTTTTCGCCAGAACGGTCGATGCAAATGTAGGCCTGTCGACACAGATATATATTGAAGCTGCAAGGCATAAGGGTACATCAGTAATTGAAGTCCTTCAAAACTGTGTAATCTTTAATGATGGAATTCACGAAGTTGTAACGGGCAAAGAGGTAAGAGACGACCGGACAATTATCCTGAAGCATGGAGAACCGATGACCTTCGGGAAAAATAATGACAAGGGACTGGTACTGGATGGACTCAAGCTAAAAGTTGTAAAAATTGGCGAAAACGGAATAACCAGAGACCACCTTATCATTCATGATGCATATGAAGCTAACCCAGGCATTCAGTATATGCTGGCAAATATGAAGTATCCGGATTATCCAGTGGCGTTGGGGGTTATTCGATCTGTACCCGGCAATACATACGAAACAGATGTGGAGGATCAGATTGAAAAGGTCCGCAAGGACTCTAAAATAAAATGCATGGATGATCTGCTTGCCAGCGGGTCGACCTGGAAAGTAGAATAAAAAAACCCCTTTCTTCTCGGAAGGGGTTTTTAATTTTCATTTATTAACTTTAAATCCTGAATTCCAGTTGCCGGATGATGGATAATAAAGATCATATCAATCCCGAATATCACAGGTTGCTTCACGAACAGCAGGAGCGGTTGAAGGAACTGGCTTGCATCAATCAAACAACATATATACTTAAAGAGGGTAAACCAATTGAAGAAACCCTTCAACAAATTACCCTGCTTCTTCCTGCTGCATGGCAATATCCGGAATTCACTAATGCAAGAATAAAATACCTTGATAAGATTTTTGAAACACCTGAATTTCAGGAAACTACCTGGAAAATGATGCAGGAATTCAATACAATTGATGACGAAAATGGTACAATTGAGATATTTTATAATAAGGAATTCAGCATCGAAAATGAAGGTCCGTTTCTAAAGGAGGAGAGAGACCTTATTCAGAACATTGCAAGTCTCATTACCGGTTATATAAACAGCTATAAAGCCCGCGATATTATCCGTATGGCTCAGGTTCCGAAGGAGTATGATGACGACATGACAAATGTCTCAAGCAGGAAGCTGCTCCAGAAATTCCTCGAACGACATAATGCCGAAAGGGACGTTTTTCATGACCTTCAGCCATTCAAGGTAAAAGAGATATTGCTTGTAGCAAACTTATATGATGCTTATTCTATTGAAGGTGAGGGTAGATTCTCCGACCATATGCTTGGGGAATATTATCAGCTCAGCCTCACTTCCCTGCCAAGAGTTACCGGCGTTACTGGAGAGGAAGAAGCTTTTAACAGGCTGAAATCCAGACACTATGACATGATAATTATAATGGTGGGAGTCCATAAGGAGAGTCCGCTGGTACTTTGCAGGAAGATTAAGGAAAAATATCCTTACCTGCCAACTTTCCTGCTTCTCAATAACCCTGCTGATGCCCCTTTTATAAAAAAGCAGAAAGCTCTTGGGGTACCTTTTGATAATTATTTTGTGTGGACTGGTGAGTCGAAAGTCTTTTTTGCAATGGTAAAATTGCTCGAGGACCAGGTAAATGTCGACAATGATACCAAGAAGGGTCTTACAAGAGTCATTCTGATTGTTGAGGACTCTGCAGAATATTATTCCAGCTATCTCCCTATACTTTATACTCTTGTTTTGGAGCAGACAAGAAGCCTTATTGAAGATGTTTCAACCGATGAACTTTACAAAGTACTGAAGCTCAGAGCGAGACCAAAGATTCTCCTTGCTTCAAACTGGGAGGATTCAATATCTATCTACAATAAATACAAGGATAGCTTGCTATGTGTCATTTCCGATATGCGATTTCCGAAAAACGGGGAACTATACGACACTGCCGGTTTTGAGCTTATTCAGCTTATCAAGAATGATCTTCCGAACCTGCCAACCGTTCTTCAGTCATCTGATTCTGAAAATGCAAAATATGCTTTCACTCTCAAAGCAAATTTTATTAACAAGAATTCAGAGAGCCTGCTTCAGGACCTGAAATCTTTTATCAACTATTACCTTGGCTTCGGACATTTCGTATACAGAGACAATAAAGGGCGGCAGATTGCAGTAGCCAAATCGATGAAGGAGTTTGAAGCTTACCTTGAAACGGTACCCGAAGATTCGCTTGCATATCATGCTATGAAGAATCACTTTTCACTTTGGCTTATGGCCAGAGGTGAAGTAAAAATTGCCAAGCTGATCAACCCGATACAGGTCTCTGATTTCAATAGCCTCAGGGAACTCAGGGAATTCCTTATTGATATCATAAGAAAACGAAGGAGGGAGACTAACAAGGGACGAGTAGTAAACTTTGAAGAGTCAGCTTCTATTGACGAAACAAATGTGGTAAGTCTTGCCGGTGGATCTCTTGGCGGAAAAGGAAGAGGACTTGCTTTTATCAACACCCTGATTTACAGCTTTGAACTGGGCCGGCTACTCCCGGGGATAAACATTAAAACTCCAATAACTGCCATTATCGGTACAGATGAGTTCGATATGTTTATGGAACGAAACCATCTGTGGGACAGTGTGAAAGGTGAAAAAGACTTTGATGTTCTTCAAAGGTTGTTTATTGAAGGGAGCCTGAGCTATACTCTTGAAAAAGTATTAAGAGTGTTTCTCAGGCAAATTGTCAAGCCTGTTGCAGTACGTTCTTCCAGCCTTTTCGAAGATTCAATGAGTCAGCCATTCTCCGGTATCTTCGGCACTTATCTGCTGCCAAATAACCACCCTGAATTCGAGATCAGGCTGCGTCAGTTGTCTGATGCAATAAAGCTAGTCTTTGCATCAATTTATTCCAGAAGTGCTAGAACTTATTTTGAGGCAATAAACTATAAAGTTGAACAGGAAAAAATGGCCATTGTTATACAAGAGGTCGTTGGCAACAGATTTAACGATACATTTTATCCTCATATCAGTGGTACGGCACAGTCATTTAACTTTTATCCTGTTGCACATATGACTCCACAGGATGGATTTGCAGTCATGGCTGTAGGTTTGGGCCATTATGTGGTTGAAGGTGAAAGAGCCTTCAGATTCTCTCCATCCTATCCGTCACTCGATATCGTATCTCATAACGATCTCTATAAAAACTCTCAGGTCCATTTCTATGCTGTTGACCTCAATAAGAAGGATCTGAATCTTCTCGAAGGAGAGAATGCAGGGCTCATATCACTGGATATAAGTACGGCTGAGGAACATGGAACTCTTAATTATTCAGCTTCAGTACTGAATATAGATAATGATACAATAGTTCCCGGCCTCGATGCTCCAGGGCCAAGAGTAATAAATTTTGCCGATATCCTGAAATATAATTACATACCTCTGTCGTCAACACTAAAGACAATTCTTGATGTTGTGGCAGAGGCAACAGGCAACCCTTCAGAGATTGAGTTTGCAGTGGATCTTACAAAGGACAATGAAGGCAATGCTTCATTCTACCTTCTGCAGATTAAACCACTTGTCGGCAGTGGTGCCGGCTATGAAATTGATGAGGAAAGTATAATCCCTGAGGATCTCATTCTACAATCCCGGAAAAGCATGGGGAACGGGATTATTAGCAATATTACCGATATAATTTATGTGGAACCGGAAAAGTTCGACAACCTGCGTACAACCCAGATGGCTGATGAGATTAATGCCATCAATGATAAAATGCTCAAGGCAAATGCCAGGTATGTCCTTATTGGACCCGGAAGATGGGGAACAAAGGACAGGTTCCTCGGAATTCCTGTAACCTGGCCACAGATTTCAAATGCAAAGGTAATTGTAGAAGTCGATCTTCCTGATTTCCATCTTGATGCCTCACTGGGTTCACATTTCTTCCACAACGTTACCTCAATGAATGTAGGTTATTTTTCGATAAACCAGGGAAGCAACGACAGTAAAATTGACTGGAGTAAGCTTGCCGGCCAGAGAGTTATTGAAACCGGGAAATACTTTCGGCATATAAGGTTTGAGAGACCACTCACCATCCGCATGGATGGTAAGAAGGGGATCGCTGTTATAACAATGAATAAGTAAATCTACCTCACAATGACCATCATAGACGGTATTCTTGATCTTCAGAAATATGATTTTACGGATACCTCCTTCGATCTGCTAATGCAGAAGCGAATACACCGTGTGCTGATAATCTGCAGTAATTATGATAATTATATGCTAGAGGAAGACGGAAGGATCGATGAACAGATTTTTAATGAATATGTATCACTTAACCTGAGATATCCCCCCTTATTCATTCAGACAGACAATACTGAGGATGCCTTCAGGATTCTTGCGGAAGGCAATGTCGACCTGGTTATTTCAATGCTCTCCCTCAGGGGAACCGACGTTTTTGCCCTTGCAAAAAAGATCAAGGCAAATTATAATCATATTCCCATTGTTGTCCTCACTTATTTTTCCCGCGAAGTATCCCTGAGGCTTGAGGGTGAAGATCTTAGCGCAATAGATTATGTTTTCTGCTGGCTGGGCGATGCATCCCTGATCCTTGCTATTATCAAGTTGATCGAGGATAAAATGAATGCCGATTATGATATTGAAAATATTGGAGTTCAGGCTATAATCCTTGTCGAAAATTCGATCAGGTATATCTCGTCATACCTTCCCAATATCTACAAAATTGTTCTTTTACAATCTCTTGATTTTCAGCGTGAAGCACTGAATGAGCACCAGCGGATGATTAAAATGAGGGGCAGACCAAAAATTTTGCTGGCAAATAACTTTAATGATGCCGAAGCTCTTTATAAAAAATATAAGTATAATGTGCTCGGAGTAATATCTGATATAAGCTATAAAAGAGACAATGTTCCTGATGAGAATGCAGGCTTTGAGCTGTGCAAGGTTGTAATGGCAGATGATGACAAAGTTCCCTTCCTGCTGCAATCCTCAAATCTTGATCATAAGAAGAGGGCTGAGGAAATAGGTGCGGGTTTTATCCATAAATACTCCAAATCCCTTTCTCTGGAACTGAGAAATTATATAATTCAGAATCTCGCCTTTGGCCCGTTTGTATTTAGAAACCCTGATACGCTCGAACCTATCGCCATTGCTACAGACCTTCAGACTCTTCAGCAGAAGATACTGACAGTTCCCGACAACTCCCTTGAGTACCATGCAACCCGGAATCATTTTTCAAAATGGCTTAATGCCAGGGCCTTGTTTCCTGTTGCCCAGATGTTTAAATATATAAGGAAAGAGGATTTTGAGACTATGGATGAGATGAGGCGGTTCCTGTATGTTGCCATCTCAAGCTTCAGGCTTGGAAAAGGTAGGGGAGTCATTGCCAAATTCGACAAAATGAGCTTTGATGAGTACCAGGTATTTTCGAGGATTGGCGAAGGGTCAATTGGCGGCAAAGCCAGAGGGCTTGCTTTTATAAACAGGATTATAAAGAATTATAAGCTATTCAATAAATTTCCCGATGTCCTTATAACAATTCCCAGGACTGTAGTTTTGAGCACTGATATCTTCGACGAGTTCATGGATCACAATAACCTTTATTCGGTTGCGATGTCGGACCTTTCTGACGAGGATATCCTTAACAGTTTCATTAATGCTGAACTCCCCGGGCGCGTTTACCAGGACTTCTATGCTTTTCTTGCCGTTTCAAGAAATCATCCCATTGCCGTCAGATCTTCAAGCAAATTGGAAGATTCACATTATCAGCCTTTTGCAGGAGTGTATTCAACCTATATGATCCCCAGACTTGCCGACAACCACGTAATGGTGAAAGCTATAGCCGATGCAATTAAAGAAGTTTATGCGTCGGTATATTACAAAGCCAGCAAGGCTTATATGACTGCTACTGCCAACGTTATCGATGAGGAGAAGATGGGAATAATCCTTCAGGAAGTTTGCGGTAACCGTCACGGAGATATTTTTTACCCTACCTTATCAGGTGTTGCCAGATCGATCAATTACTACCCTATAGGTTCTGAAAAAGCTGATGACGGTATTGTAAACGTAGCGTTTGGCCTTGGCAAGCTGATTGTCGAAGGAGGCATGTCGCTTCGCTTCTGTCCTAAAATGCCAAAGAAGATACTTCAGCTTTCATCACCTGAAGATGCCCTCCGAGATACACAGAAGGACTTCAGGGCTCTTGACCTGAATTTCAGCAGCTTTGTTCCGTCTACAGACGATGGTGTAAATATTCTCAGGATAGATATCAAGGATGCAAACAACGATGGTGCGATGAAATATCTCGCTTCAACTTACGACCGTACAAATAATGTGCTTCGCGACGGAATCATTCAGAATGGCAAGAGAATCATCACATTTGCTGGCATTCTTCAACACAAGACTTTCCCGTTGGCTGATATACTTTCTACTCTTCTGGAGGTTGGACAGAAAGAAATGAATAACCCTATTGAGATTGAATTTGCAGCCAACCTCGAGACTCCTGCAGGAACGCCCAAAGTCTTTAACTTCCTTCAGATAAGGCCGATAGTTTATTCAGATGAAACTTATAATATTAACCTCGATAACATCAGGAAAGAGCAAACAATTATTTTTTCAGAGTCTGCCCTTGGCCATGGATTATTCAAAGGCATTATGGATCTAGTCTATGTCAAACCGGAGTCATTTAATGCTGCACAAAATAAGAATGTTGCCATGGTGATAGAGAAAATAAACTCTTTATTTGTAAAGCAATCATTGGGATATGTGCTTATTGGTCCGGGAAGATGGGGATCTACGGATCCCTGGCTCGGTATCCCTGTAAAATGGCAGCAGATATCGGCCGCAAGGATAATTGTTGAATCAGGATTGAAGAATTACCGCATTGACCCAAGCCAGGGAACTCATTTCTTTCAAAACCTCACATCCTTCCGAGTAGGATATTTCACAATTAATCCTTTTATTAACGAAGGCTATTATGATGTGGATTTTCTGAATAGGATGAAAATTGTGTATGAAGATGAATTCATAAGGCATATTCGCTTTGACAAGCCTCTCGAGATAATGATAGACGGTAAGAGGCATAAGGGAGCAATAATGAAGCCATAACAGCATTAATTTTAATAAGATCAAAAGAACTCTATAATGGAAACTGCAACAACAATTTACAAAGGCGATCTGAGAACTGAAATAACTCACCTCCGCTCCGGAAGCTTGATAACCACAGATGCTCCTGTCGATAATAAGGGTAATGGGGAGAATTTCTCACCCACCGATCTGGTAGCTTCAGCTCTCGGGAGTTGTATATTTACTATAATGGGAATTGCGGCAAGAGAGCATGGATTCTCTATCGATGGAACAACCTGCAAAATAACAAAGATCATGACTGAAAGCCCCAGGAAGATAGGGGAGATTAAGATTGATTTTGATTTTACCGGAAATGAATACAGCGCCAAGCAGAGGAAGATCCTCGAATATTGTGTTAAAACATGCCCGGTGGCATTAACCCTTAATGAATCTGTATTTCAGAACATTACGCTGCATTTTTAATATACGGCCCCTTCAGTTGCCATATCTTTGCTTATTTTCTTAATAAGCCCCTGAAGTACATTGCCTGGTCCTACCTCCGTAAATGATGTTGCACCGTCAGAAATCATCTTGATCACGGATTGAGCCCATCTTACAGGTGATGTAAGTTGAGCTACAAGATTAGCTTTTATGGTAACCGGATCAGATGTGGGTTGAGCATTTACATTCTGGTAAACCGGGCAAACAGGTTCATGAAACATTGTATTATTAATGGCCTGCTCGAGCTCAACACGTGCAGGTTCCATGAGCGGGGAATGGAAAGCGCCTCCTACAGCCAGCTTTAAAGCTCTCTTAGCTCCTTTTTCCTTAAGAACTTCAATAGCCTTATCAATGCCTTCATTTGATCCTGATATTACAATCTGTCCCGGACTGTTGTAGTTGGCCGGAACCACTACTTCAGATATAGAGGCACAGACGTCTTCCACGGTTTTATCATCAAGCCCCAGTATTGCTGCCATCGTTGATGGAGTTTTTTCACATGCTTTCTGCATCGCGATAGCTCTTTTTGATACCAGCATAATTCCATCCTCGAAGGATAATGTTTTATTGGCAACGAGAGCCGAGAATTCACCAAGAGAATGACCGGCAACCATTGATGGCTGGAAACTGTCGCCGAGAAGCGCTGCAAGTATTGTTGAATGAAGGAATATTGCCAGTTGGGTCACTTTTGTCTGTTTCAGGTCTGCCTCTGTTCCGGAAAACATAATGTCAGTGATCCTGAATCCAAGCAGTTTGTTTGCTTTTTCAAACATCTCCTTTGCAACTTGTGATTTGTTGTAAAGATCCATTCCCATGCCAACGAATTGTGCTCCCTGTCCGGGGAATACGTATGCCTTCATAATTATTTCAATAACTTAAGTTCTGATTGCAGGAGCGTAAAAATAGAAAATTATTTTCAGTGAAGCCTCGAACCGATAAGATGAATGAACTCCTCGCGAGTATTTAGCTGCTCAAGGAAAATGCCTGTAAAGGCAGAGGTTGTTGTTACCGAGTTTTGCTTTTGGACTCCCCTGATCTGCATGCACATATGCTGAGCCTCAATGACAACCGCAACTCCAAGAGGCTTAAGGGTATCCTGAATGCAGTTTCTGATCTGGGTAGTAAGCCGCTCCTGGACCTGAAGTCTTCGTGAAAAAGCTTCGACAACCCTGGCGATCTTGCTTAGTCCTGTAATATAACCGTCTGGTATATATGCGACATGAGCCTTACCGAAGAAAGGGAGCATATGATGCTCACACATAGAATAGAGATCAATATCTTTTACAATTACCATCTGCCTGTACTCTTCCTTGAACATTGCCGACCTCAGTATTTCAGCGGGGTTCATTTTATAACCAACTGTAAGGTAATTCATCGCTTTGGAAACCCTTATCGGAGTACGCAGCAATCCTTCTCTCTTGGGATCTTCTCCTATCAGTTCGATTATTCTATGGTACATTTTTGCCATCTCTTCAATAGTCTCAGAATTCCAGGTCTCAATCTTATTATATCCGTCAACTATCATTCCTGATCCGTCGTTTATTTTTTCGATTTTTTCAGCCATAGTATTCAATGAAATTATTTTCTGTTTCTTCTATCTTAACACAGTGAAGTAATACACCATTCTTTTCAATTTCAGGTTTCAGCTCATCCCAGATCGCGACAGCAAGATTCTCGGTTGAAGAAATTTTATCTTTCATGAAGCTCACGTCAAGATTGATGTTCCGGTGGTCAAGCTTCTCAATCACTTTTTCATTTATAATCGTTTTCAGGATGTTCAGATTCATTACAAAACTATTATTTTCAGGCTGTTCCCCTTTAACAGTAACCCAAAGGATATAATTATGCCCATGCCAGTTTGGATTGGAACACTTGCCGAAAACCTCCAGGTTTCTTTCATCGGACCAGTCCTGCCTGAACATCCTGTGTGCAGCACTGAATCTTTCTCTGCGAGTAATGTAGATCATATGACAGTGCGATTTATATACAATATTAGCCAATAAAGTTGATTTTTTAAATCCTAAATGCAATATATTTATAGCACTTAAACTGTTATGGCCTTAAAAGTACTACTGATTACTGCCACTGATACCGAAGCTGAGGCATTGAGAAGAATTCCGGAGATAAAATCTTGTCCGGACGGGTTTCTGCTTGGGCAATCTGAAATATGTCTCCTTGTAACTGGAGTGGGATCAATTGCAACATCATGGGCCATGACCAAATGGCTATCTTCAAATCCCAAACCGGACCTTGCGATAAATATAGGAATTGCAGGCAGTTTCAGGGATGATATAGAAATTGGTGATGTGGTAGTCCCTGTTTCCGATTGTTTTGCAGATGCGGGGATAGAGACAGGCAGCGGTTTTATTACACTTGAAGAGGCCGGTCTTGCCGATCCTGACAGATTCCCATTTACCGGAGGAAAAATAATAACGGAGAATAAATATTGCAAGATTGCATTGAGCTTTATTAAGCCGGCGAAAGCTATAACGGTAAACAGCGGGTCAGGTTCACAGGAAACTATAAACAGGCTGTTAAAAAAATATAATCCCGATATAGAAACTATGGAAGGTGCAACTTTTTCATATATTTGCAGCGGGGAAAAATTACTTTTTCTGGCATTGAGGTCAATTTCAAACAAGGTTGAACCACGAAATAAAGACAAGTGGAATATCCCGCTTGCGCTTATTAATCTGTCAGAAAAGTTGAAAGAATTCCTTTTAATCGTTTGATGAAAGAATGAAACTGACACTGGGATTCTCACCATGCCCGAACGATACGTTCATTTTTGATGCAATGGTGCATGGAAGGATAGATACTGAAGGGTTGGAATTTGATTATTTACTGGCAGATGTGGAGGAGCTTAACAGGAAAGCTTTTACAGGCGATCTTGATATTACCAAAATGAGCCTCTACGCATTTGCTTATGCAGTTCAGAATTACCTGATCCTCGACTCGGGAAGTGCACTAGGACACAGAAATGGACCACTTCTCATCAGCAAAAATAAAATTGACCCGTCAAAGTTGGCCACTGTCAGGATAGCTATTCCGGGAAAATACACTACTGCCAATATGCTTTTCAGCATTGCATGGCCTTTAGCTGTAAATAAGACAGAATATCTGTTCTCTTCAATCGAGGAGGCTCTGCTGAAAGGCGAAATGGATGCCGGGTTGATAATCCACGAAACAAGGTTTACATATTTTAAAAGAGGTCTTCATAAGATTGCCGACATGGGAGAATATTGGGAGAAGCTCACAGGTCTGCCAATTCCTCTTGGAACTATTGCCGTCAACAGGAGACTTCCTGATGATATTGCACTGAAAGTCAACAGGATTGTCAGGCGAAGCCTTGAATATGCATACCGCGATTCTCTTGCATCATACGATTTCGTAGTTGCAAATGCAAAGGAGATGGACAGCACAGTAATGAATAATCATATCAAGCTATTTGTCAACAAATTCACTCTAAACCTGGGAAAGGATGGCAAGAAAGCAATCTCAGAGCTTTTCAGAATTGCCCATGAAAAGGGAATAGTTCCCAAGCTTCCTGACCGGATTTTTCTTACTTAACATTGAAAAGCAGCTTTTAAAATTCATACATTTGATTCGGTATTGAACTTTGATAAAAATTAAAAAAACCGAATCATGGCATTTGAACTTCCCAAACTTCCGTACAAGCTAAATGCTCTTGTTCCTCATATCAGTGAGGAGACGCTGGAATTCCACTATGGCAAGCATCATCTTGCCTATGTAAATAATCTGAATGGGCTTGTCCCTGGAACTCAATTTGAAAAAGCCAGCCTTGATACCATTATCAAAAATGCCGATGGGGCAATTTTTAATAATGCCGCCCAGATATGGAACCACACTTTTTATTTTGAATCTTTTTCCAAAGCAGGGAAGAGAGTACCAGATGGAAAACTGGCTGAAGCAATTAATAAATCATTCGGATCGTTTGATGCCTTTAAAGAGCAATTTACCAAGGCTGCATCCACTCTGTTCGGCGCAGGCTGGGCATGGCTTGCAAAAAGCGAAGATGGTTCACTCCAGATAATTCAGGAATCAAATGCCGGGAATCCTCTGAAAAAAGGGCTTAAGCCACTGTTAACATGCGATGTATGGGAACATGCGTATTATATCGATTACAGGAACAGGAGACCGGATTATATAAAGTCATTCTGGGAAATAATCGACTGGAATGTGATATCCGGACGCTTTTAAAGTAATTTGAATAACATTAAGCAGCATAATGTCAGGAATTACAGTTCCAGACAATTTTATTAACATCAATATCTCTTTAACTTATCATGAAAAAAATCCTGTACTCTTTTTTGTGCCTGTGCTTTGCATATGCTAACCTTGCCGGTCAGCAGTCGAAAGTTGTCGACCGGATCATAGAACTTGGCAAAACTGATAACCGCACTATGCATCATCTTGATGTTCTTACAAATCGATTTGGTGGACGCATTACCGGATCTGATGCTTATACCAATGCTGCACTCTGGTGCGCTTCGGAATTTAAGAAATGGGGCATGGAAGTAATTATGGATGAGGCAGGTACTCTTCCGGTGGGCTTTGACCGGGGACCATGGTTCGGCCGTCTTCTTTCCGATAATGGTATGGATCTTCACTTTGCTACACCATCGTATACATCAGGTACAAAAGGCGTTGAGCGCGGTCGTGTCTTTATTGAACCAAAGACCAGGGACGAGTTTGATCACATGAAGGGAGCACTTAAGGGTGCCTGGGTGCTTATAGGCGGCAAGAACACCGGATGGCCTATTGATTTTTCTCAGCATGCCGATTCAATCAGAGCTAAAGTTATGGTTTACAATGATTCCATTTCAAAGCTAAACCGGGAAATAACCAGGCAGAATTTTGAGAACCGCGATAAACCTCAGAAAGATCTTATCCCACTTAAAGAGGAACCGGCTCTATTTTATCGCGAAATGTGCGAAGCCGGAATACTGGGAGTAATACAATCCGCTGCTGTTCCTATAAGGGCGCTCTATGACAGGAAAAATATTGATAAACTTATGTTCGAGACACTACCGACAGTGTGTGATATAAAACTAGATGAGAACCAGTATTCGATTATAGAAAAGATGGTTAAGGAACGAAGGTATTTCCTCCTTGAATTTGACATTCGGAACCATTTCATTCCTGGTCCGGTAAAATATCATAATGTCATCGGTGTGATCAGGGGTACCCAGTATCCTGATGAATATGTAATGATGGGTGGTCACCTCGACTCATATGATGTCGCAACAGGTGCAGTTGACGATGGCTCGGGAGCAACTCCGACAATGGAAGCTGCCAGACTGATCATGGCTGCCGGAGGAAAGCCCAAACGAACAATTCTCGTATGCCTGTGGGCAGGCGAGGAATTCGGCCTTTATGGCTCAAAGCACTGGGTTGAATCTAATATGGAGAAGCTTCCAAAAATTTCCAACTATTTTAATCGCGACGGCGGACCTACAGCACCTATCGGTCTGAATGTTCCTGAAGCTATGTATGACGATTTTGATAAGATTTGCAAACCTCTCAATGATATAAATCCGGATTTCCCGTTTAAATTGGTCAGGAACACTCAGCCTCCCAGGCCAAGACCAACTACAGCAGGAGGATCAGATCATGCTTATTTTGCAATGAACGGGGTGCCAACACTGTATTTCGATCAACCCGATTCCAAGGGCTATGATTTTAATTACGGAGAGATATGGCATACCGAGAATGATTACTATAACAAGAGTATTCCTGAATACCAGGAGCATGCCTCAGTGGTGACGGCAGTTGTGGTATATGGTCTTGCAAACCTTGACCACTTGCTTTCGAGAAAAGGACTCTATGCTGAAACTGATGAAAAGAAATAGTTTGGAATTAAAATGAATTGAAGATGAACTTAAGGGAACTTGTTCTTAAAACCCGTTCATACAGACGGTTTGATGAGTCTTATAGAATTGATTATAAAACACTTGAGAATCTGGTTGACCTGGCAAGACTCTCTGCATCCGGAGCAAACCGCCAGCCATTAAAGTATCTTATTTATAATTCTACCGAAGATTGTGCCCGGGTATATCCATTCTTAATATGGGCTGCCTACCTGAAAGACTGGGACGGACCAGATATAGGGGAGCGGCCTGCCGGATATATTGTCATGCTTGGCGACAAATCAATAGCAGAAGGATTCGGGGTTGACCACGGCATTGCAGCTCAGAGCATTATGCTGGGAGCAAGCGAGGCTGGTCTCGGAGGATGCATGATAGCTTCCATAAGACGCGATCAGCTACGTTCAGAATTTTCAATTCCTGAAATTTTTGATATACTTCTCATTCTTGCTCTCGGGAAACCTGTCGAAGAGATTATTATTGATGAGATGAAGGATGGTGACGTCAAATATTGGAGGGACAAGGAATTGAATCATCATGTTCCGAAAAGAGCCCTCAGGGACCTGATAATTAAATTGTAATTTCTTTAAATGAGGAGACAACTCATATTTATACTGTTGAATTCTCTGTTATGGACTTCAGTTTCCGGACAGGAATCTGATAACCAGGGTAGCAGAATGCTTTTTCAGGGTATTGTTATGGAAAAGCAAACTGAAATTCCTCTGCCAAATGCCCATATCTTTATTAACAGATCTTTATCATCGGTAAGCAATGAAGATGGAAGGTTTGCATTTTATGCGGCTAAGAACGATACCGTTATATTCAGTCTTCTTGGCTATAAGCCACTATTCTTTCACATCAGCGATACTCTCTCCGGAAGAGAATTCGTCGCGGGTATTTATATGTGTGCCGACACTGTGTCGATTGATGAAGTGGTGATTCTTCCAAGACTTGCAAACCTAAGATCCGATATATTCAATCCACGAAGCGAGAAAAGCAGGCAAAACCAGAATGCCAGCAATAACCTGGAACTTTCTGCATACCAGGCCAGAATGAACCAGAATAAACTTGGTGATCCTTCTACTAATTATGAGGTGCTCAGACAGAGACAGAAGGATGATGCATATACGAAAGGTCAGATTCCATCTGACAGGATAGTAGGCTTGAGTCCCCTGTTGCTTATTCCGGCCGCTTATATGCTGCTTCACGGTCTTCCTGAAAAGCCTGCTCCGCTCCAGCCCAGTCTGACTGAACAAGAGGTGAATGAGATTCACAAAAGGTATTTGGAATCTATAAGGCAGAAGTAAAAGACAGATTGTTATCCGGTCCTTGGTATTTGTTCCACGTAGTTATTTTGCCGAGTACCTATCCCTTGTGGAAGATAGCTTTGATAATATCGCTCGCCATTTTAGGATTTTCTTTCAGACGGCGGGTTGAATAGCCGAACCATTTTTCGCCGAAAGGCACATAAACTCTCATTGAATGTCCTTCATCAACTATGCTTTCACGCAACTTGGGAGTCACCCCGTAAAGCATCTGGAATTCATAGAGGTTTTTCGGGACATTATATTTCTCCAAAAGTTTATATGCTGCATCGACAAGCGGTTTGTCGTGAGTTGCAATGCCAACGTGTATCTTGTTTTTTAACATGTATTCAAGGTCCTCGATATAATGCTGATTAATTTCTTCATATTTCTTGAATGCAATTGCAGCCGGTTCAACATAAATGCCTTTACATAACCTGAAGCTGAGTGGTGCAGCTTCACTGTTCAGGTCAGAAAGTCCTTTAATGTCGTCGAGAGTTCTCTTCATATAGGCCTGAATTACAATCCCGACATTTGAGGGGAACTCTTTCTTCAACCTACGGAAAAGTTCGATCTCCATGTCGGTGCATGGCGAGTCTTCCATGTCTATCCTTATGAATCCTTTATATCCGGCTGCATGGGCTACGATTTCCCGAACATAACGATAGCAAGCTTCCTTATTGATAAGCAATCCGAAACTTGTAGGTTTAACTGAAAAGTTACCGTCAATACCGTTTTTATAGCTTACATCAATCGTGTTGAGATATTCCTTCGTGTTAGCTTCTGCCTCATCAAGCGTACTGATAAATTCCCCCAGAACATCAAGTGTTACTTTAACGTTTTTACTGTTCAGTTCCTTCGAAACTCTCATCGCATCGTCGATTGTTTCGCCTGCAATATAGGAATGAGAGAAGATCCAGATAAACTTTTTTGGAAAATATGGCAATATTGCCGCAATGAATTTGTTAAACATAGTAGTTATTGATAATTGTTGTTTACGTAATAAATTTGAACTGCTAATAAAAACCATCCTTAAATATTTTTTAATGACCTTTGTCATTGAAACGGGATGTTTAAAAGGTGAAATTATTTATTTTGAATTAATTTTTCAGATTATGCAACCATTTATTTATATGGTATGTCATAAAAATGTCCTCAACGTATGACGAGTGACCAGCAGATAATAGAAGGATGCGCAAAGCATGACAGGAAGGCACAGCAGTTGCTGTACGACAAATACTCGCGATTCCTTCTTGGAGTATGCCTGAGGTATGCTTCCGACAAAGCTGAAGCAGAAGATATTTTGCAGGATAGTTTTTTGAAGATTTTTTTTAATATAAAAGATTATTCAGGTACAGGTTCTTTCATAGGATGGTTAAGAAAAGTTACAGTCAATACGGCTATCACCAATTATCATAAAAACCTGAAATACAGGTATCATATTGAAATTGAGGAATTCGTGTCAGTAGAGACTGGTGTTGAAAGTTTTGAAGAGGATTTTTTTACCGCTGATGAGCTTTACAAGGTGCTGAATGGATTGCCCACTGGTTACAGGATGGTTTTCAACCTTTATGCAGTTGAAGGTTATAAGCATAAAGAGATAGCAAAGATGCTTGGAATAGATACTAATACCTCTAAATCTCAGTACAGCAGAGCAAAAGCAGTTATAAGGGACAAACTTGAAAAACTTGGCAAGCTTAAAAACAGATATTCTGAAGATAATAATTAAATTAACGATTGAATGACTCGTGAAGGGGAAAGTTGAAGATAAGATGTTGAGGGATCTTTTCAGGCAAAAGCTGGAAGGCGCTGAAATTATTCCTTCTACTGAGGCTGGTGTTAAGCTTATGCGCCAGGTCGGCAGGAAGGAGTTTCTACGCTTCAATCCAACACATTTCAACATCTGGTATGCAGGTGGAATTGCTGTTGCCGGCGCTGCCCTGGCAGTTATTCTTACATCACCTGTTCATAAAAAGAATATTTCAGGCCTTTTAAATACCAGTACATCAGAAGATAAGTCTTTACAGAAGCCTGATGAAATTCAATCTGCTGGCAAATACTTTGAACTGAAGGTTCAGAGCCCTTTGAAAGAAATAGGCAAGATTCCGAAAAAAGTTGTAAGGACCAATAATGTTGCTTCCGCAGAAAAAACTCAATCTTCAAAGCCTGGTCCTTCAATAGCGCCCGCAGGAGGGATAGCTTCATTTAACGGTAAAGAAATTTTCAAAAGAGGAAATTCTGTAACTGACAACCTGAGGAGTCAGAATCTGATTGCTGAGAACATTGCTTCAGCATCCGTTACTGAAGGATGTGCTCCTCTTAAGGTATCTTTCATGAACAATGTCGTAAATTATGATTCTTGCCGCTGGACCTTTGGTGATGGTGGCTCTTCGTCTGAGAAAAATCCGAAATGGCTTTTTGATATACCTGGAGAATACACTGTTACTCTTTCTGTATCTGGAACCGGGAAACTTCATTCTTCTTCATCCCTGACAGTAATAGTCCATACAGCCCCCAAGGCAAGGTTTGAGTTCTCACCTGAGAATGCTGTCCTGCCCAATGATGAAATCTCATTTCACAACTACTCTTCTGATGCCATAAAATACAGGTGGGACTTTGGCGATGGATCGTCATCGGAACTTTTTGAACCAATGCACTCATATAAGAAGTCAGGCCGGTATAATCTTAAGCTGACTGTTTCAACGGAATTCGGATGCTCCGACTCGGTAATCGTCAAGAATGCATTTTCAGGTTCAGATAACTATATCGAATTTCCTAATGCCTTTATCCCCAATCTTAACGGGCCCTCGACAGGATATTATTCACCGAAAAGCGACGAAGCTTCCCAGGTATTTCACCCGGTCTCTTCAACTTTGTCTGATTACCAGCTACGGATTTTCAGCCGCAGTGGAATCATAATCTTTGAAAGCAATGACATTAATATTGGATGGGACGGATACTACAAAGGTCATTTGTGTGACCCGGGAGTTTATATATGGAAAGTCCGCGGTAACTACCTGAATGGTGAACCATTTACAAAAATGGGTGATGTCACATTGCTCAAAAATTGATGTTGCATTCTAAGATTGCCTCTGAATCTCTATTTCAATTCATCAATTAATTCAGTACTTTTATCCTATATTTGATTGCTTTCGTTAAAAAAGTAGGCCCAGAATAGCACTTTTGATCCAAAAAAACGTTTAACCATAAGGAATTGTGATTTGATTTAACTATTTTCGTCAGCGTAAACCTATACGGATAAATCTTGCTAAAGAGAATTATATATATACTGCCTACAGTATTTATCCTATTTACAGATTGTTATGGTCAGGATCCGACATTCTCACAGTTTTATGCTAATCCTCTTTATCTTGCCCCATCCTTTGCTGGTGCTACCCAGGAGTACAGGCTCGGTATGACTTACCGGAACCAGTGGCCTTCAGTTCCCGGAGTATTTGAAACATACAGCATTTCATTCGATAAAGCGATGCCTAATTTCAATTCAGGTATCGGTGTCCTTGCTACCTACGACGTTGCAGGATCAGGCAATTTAAGTACGACAAATATCGGATTGTTATACTCCTACGATTTTAATGTAAATAAAGACTGGCATTTCAGACCGGGAGTGAATTTTAAGTTCTATTACCTTGGGCTTGATATTGGAAAATTGATATTCAACAGTCAGCTTACAGGAAGCGGTACGACGCCTTCCGTCTCTCCTCCGCCTTTTGACAATGTCGCCGATGTCGATTTTGCAACATCCTTCCTGGCATATAATGACACCTACTGGGGAGGCTTTACACTCGATCACCTGCTTGCACCCAAGACATCCTTTTACGGTAGTGATACACATGTTCCAGTTAAGTTCAACCTATTCGGCGGGATGCAGCTAATAAAAAAAACAAGGCTGAGGGTCAAGCTTCAGGAGGTGCTTTCATTAGCTTTGAATTTCCAGGTACAGCAAAAATTCTACCAGACCGACCTTGGGTTATATTATTACAAAAGTCCCCTGATTTTCGGTCTCTGGTATAGGGGAATCCCCTTTGTGACTTCTCAGGCTGGCGATGCTATTATTGGCCTGGTGGGAATTAAAACTGAACAGCTTCGCATAGGTTACAGCTACGATTTTACAATTTCGAACCTCATTTCTTCCACCGGCGGAGCTCATGAGATATCACTCACTTATGAGTTCAACTCATTCACGATCGGACAGCAAAGGAAAAGAATCAGAGCTATCCCGTGCCCTGAATTCTAGAGACTACGGACCCCTTCTTGCCGGGAAATAATTTTACTATATTCCTGTGCAATAAATTGCAGTGTGCATTAGCCACGTTTGCTTAAATATCTTATATTTGCGGCTGACTATTGTTAAATAAATATCCATTAACCAATGAAGAAACTTACTATAGTGCTGTTTTCAGTATTATTTCTTGCTGTTGCAGTTCTGTTTTACCTGAATTTCTCAGGAAATAAAAAAAGCGGCAAAAACACCGGCAATACCAATGTTCCTGGACAGGGAATCGCTTTTATGAATATTGACTCTGTTATTTATAAGTTTGATATGTTTTTTGACAGGAGAGCTGACCTGATGGCAAAACAGAAAAATGCAGAAGCTGAACTTAATTCCAAAGGAAGCCTTTACCAGAAAAATGCAAATGATTATCAGGATAAGGTCAATAAAGGATTAATAACCAGAGCCGACGCTGCTGAAAGGGAAAAAGCCCTCTATCAGCAGCAGCAGGAACTTGTAGCACTCAAGGATAACCTTCAGTCTAACCTGGTTGAAGAAGAGCAGGTAATGAACAGGCAGATCGTTGAGTATATCACCTCTTTCCTCGAAGCTAATAAGGCTGACTATAACTATCAGTATATTCTTGGTAAAAGCTTCGGAAGTGTTGTACTCTACGGCGATAAAGGACTGGATATTACCCAAAAAGTTCTTGATGCGCTTAATAAAAAGTACCAGGCTGAGAAAAAATAGCGAAAATGGGTTTTGCCACTTCGTGGCTTGACAAAAGAGCACTATTCCCGGAATTCATTAATGAACCGCCTGATAATCAGACGGGGATAATAGTTGTCATTCCTGCTTATAATGAACCGGGTATTGCTGATTTGCTTGATTCACTGGTTAAGTGCATTGAACCCGGATGCAGAGTTGAGGTTTTAGTGATTGTTAATGCACCGGCAGATGCCGGACCTGAGATCAGCTTGAACAACAAGATTTGTGTCAGCAATATTGAAAGCTGGAAGAGAGAAAATAACAGCTTCTTCCGGCTTTATTATTTTGATGCAGGCCGACCTTCAATAAAAGGATGGGGAGTCGGGCTTGCAAGGAAGACAGGGATGGATGAGGCTCTTCGAAGATTTAACAGTATCGGGAAACCGGAAGGTGTAATTGCAAGCCTTGATGCTGACTGCACAGTAGAGAAAAACTATTTTACAGAATTGTTCAGCGACCTTTACAGGAATAAGCATAATAAAGCCTGCTCAATCTATTTTGAGCATCCGCTTTCCGGGAATGATTTTTCTCCGGATATCTACAGCAATATCCTGCAATATGAGCTTCATGTGCGTTATTACCTACAAGGTCTTAAGTACGCAGGTTTCCCATACGCTTTTCACACGGTAGGATCTTCAATGGCAGTCAAAGCTTCTTCGTATGAAGGTTGCGGAGGCATGAACAGGAAGCAGGCCGGTGAGGATTTTTATTTCATCCAGAAACTGATGCCCCTTGGCGGTTATTTCGCCCTTAATTCAACCACTGTATACCCTTCTCCTCGTGAATCATCAAGAGTTCCCTTCGGTACCGGTGTTGTAATGAGCAGACTCATTGGGTTATCCGGCAAAAACTTTCTGACATATAATATTGAAGCTTTTAAAGAACTCAGACACTTTTTCAGCTTAACAGGAGAATTGTACAGGTCTGATAAATCTGAAATTATAGCATTCAGGAATTCCCTGCCGCACGGACTGGAAACTTTTTTGCTTGAAGATGAATTCCTTGAAGCTGTTACTGAAATAAAAGAAAACACCTCAGGTATTGACTCATTCCGCAAACGATTTTTTGTATGGTTTAATAT